>Ga0153937_1000214_pt1 | contig 20849 bp, 13 predicted proteins | sample TSNY021MetaG_FD_104680 | JGI IMG/M metagenome (GOLD analysis project Ga0153937, IMG submission 104680) | Attine ant fungus gardens microbial communities from New York, USA - TSNY021 MetaG | ecosystem: Host-associated > Fungi > Mycelium > Unclassified | place: USA: New York, Robert Murphy County... | reverse complement strand
TGGTTGGTATGGTGCTTGTATGTGTTAGAAAATTGGGTGTTTTTGTGATTTGGGTAACAAATGGGTAACATTCTTATGAAATGCTATGTTACGATACTTAAATAAGTGGTAAAATATCTAACGTTATTTGATTCTTACATCTGTACTTTGCTGAATAAATTATCCAAAGTATCTGCAACTACTGTATCCCTTGCCTTGATGGCGTGGGTATAAATATCTAAGGTTATACTTGTCTTTGCGTGTCCTAATCTGGCAGATACTGTTTTTACATCCACATTCTCAGATATCAGGATTGTCGAGTGTAAATGACGAAGCCCGTGTAAGGATTTGTAAGAAAATAAAATGTTATTTTTTAGGGTAAACCACGTAATTCCAATCACCGTGGAAATCTTCCCTTATAATGCTAATTTCAGCTAATTCTTCATTCGTAACTTTTATTCCCAATTCATAGTTGTTATCGTCTTTTTGGCATACTATTTTTAACCCTTTTGAAATAGTGGTATTTGATATTAAATTAATGACTGTTTCTATAGAAATAAGCGACGTTCCTCTCCAGTTTTTACTTATGTAGCAAAACATCTTATGTTCAATCTTATTCCATTTTGATGTACCTGGCGGGAAATGGGATACGTGTATTTCCAATCCTGTCAAGTCTGCCAGTTCCTGCAGCTGTTTCTTCCAAAGCCTGACTCTTGAGCCATTGCTTCCGCCGTTGTCACTGTTTATATAAATTTTTGTTGCTTCAGGATATGTATTTTTTCCAAGGGTCTGCCACCACCTTAAGATGCTTTCCACTGCAAATTCAGCGGTGTCATGTGAAATGCCCAGGTTTACAAAGCCCTCATTCCTGCTTATGTCGTATACCCCGTAAGAGGCAACCTTTCCAAGCTCTTTTATCGGGAAATCATGATCCAGTACTTTTGTCGGATTTTTTTTCTTACTATATTCAGCCCCGCTATTTTTTAAATTCCCTATCAGCTCCTTTTTCTTTGTGTCTACGGATATTACAGGTTGGCCCTTTTTGATGAATTCACCACTTTTATTATTTATGAATTCGAACTGGGCATCCCTGTCTGGATGCGGCACGCCGGTCTGCAGCATTTTCTGGTTTAGCTGAAGGCTGTACCCCAGCTCTTTTAACAGGTTGCCAACCGTATCATGGCTGATTTCGAATCCCTTTTCCCTTAAAATTTTTTCAATGTTCCTCAGGCTCTTTGTTGTCCATAATATTACATTCTCCGGATTGCCCAAGGTATCATTCCCTACTATTTTTTCAATTTCCTCTTTGATGTTTTCATATTTTGAAGCAGCAAGCTTCCGCCCGCCTCCGCTTTTGCGGATGCGTTCGTCATCAATGTCATATCCTTTTTCAATTTCTTTTTTTCCCTTTATGATTGTTGTCTTTGATACACCAGTCAATTCATGGACAGCCTTTAATCCCCCGGTACCCATGCTTTCTGCTTCTGCTGCCAGATATATTCTTCTCTGTTTTTCGTTTAATAGCGGCAGCATTGTTTTTATCCTGTTTTCTGTCGTACCATCCATAGCAGTCCAGCTCCTTTTTCCACTACAAATAATATACCATATTTTACCAAATATTACAACTTATTTTCTTACAATTCCTAACAAAATTTCCGGCAATTTTCTCCCTTCTTCTGCTGTTTCATTGTATTTCTTATTTCTTTATAATGACCTTAAATGTTCCGTATAGGGTGGATGGGTGCATCAATTTACCATCTGTCTGTATGAACATCCAATCCTTGGTTTTTCCATCTTCATCCCTGGCCCATATATCGCCGAGACTACGCAAATATTAAGCGCATCATTTGCAAACGCGAGACAGCAGATAAAGATTTTTACATTTTCTGACGAAAAAAAACTAATTGAAAAAACAGAAATGGAAAAGCAGTTTTTTGATGTTATCTTCTTGGATGTTGAAATACCGGGAGTCCACGGTTTTCAAGTGGCGGGGAGGCTGCGGGAGTTAAACACGGCCTTTATTTTAGTGTTCACAACCTATATAGAACATCAATCTCGCGAGGTCTATCTTTATGGAGCATTTCGTTATATCTTTAAGAATAACGAATAACCTTGAAACTGAAATAAGGAAGCGGTATCAAGCATACGGAAGAATCTGGGCTATTCGGCCAACAGTCAGGAAACAGTTACTTTTATGTGCCAAACTTTGGGCGTTCTTGAGAATTTGACATTAAAAAAGCGGATATAGTGTATCTTAAAATAGAAAAGATAAGGCGCGTTGTCTTAAGAACAGTATATTCGGAATACGAACTACTGAAAAAGCCGTTGTCATAATACGCCAAATTACTTGATCCATCCGTTTTCGTTCCAATAATGCGAAATTATCTTTTGCATTTTAATCATGTAGAAAGCATTGACACTGTATCATTCATACTTAAGGGTGGATTAACTGTCCCTCTTGCATATCCATTATCCATAATTCATGTTATTTTTATTTTCCTCCTTAAATATGAGTTTTGAGTAAAAATAGAGAACCTTTTACAGTTCTCCCTGAATGATTATTTTTCAGTTACTTTTGACTATATGATTTGACACTCCTTTAACCCTCATGTTTCCGTTATTCGAAAACGGTGTCATAACTTAAAAGATTTGATACATTTGAGACAAATAATAAGCAGATTATTTCCAAGCATTTGATGATAATTCGAACTCATTACAAATATTTTTTGATATTATATTTGTGTCTTCTAAATAACCTATACATTTTTGAATACACTTTTTAGTAAATCGTTTAGCTTTATCCTCTGACCATTCTCTAAATTTAATTATAATATTTTCATCATTAATTTGATTATTTTTTTGTATAATAAATAAAACTGTTGCAATCCCTTCTAATTCTATATCAGAAGATATTTCATTTACATACTTAGTAGCCTTTTCAATTGCTGGATTCAATTTATTTAATTTTTCTTCGGTTTTTTTACTAACAATAACCTTATAAATTTGTTCGTAAGTATCTTTTGAATTATCCAAATCATAATAATCTTGATACTCCTTTATACTTCTTGCAACAATATCTATAGAGTGAGAATATGGACCACGTTTCCACTTATCAAATTTAAAATATTCTTCTTCTAAAAAATAATTAATAAAATACCCCGTTTTTTGTAATCTTATTGCTGTACGTTTACTCAAATCCATTCCTATTTGCAGTACTACAAGGCCAGAAACACTAACATCTGGTGCTTTTTTAGGTTTAGCAGAATAAGATTTAGAAGGTTCAAATATTAAAAAATTGTAATCTGATTCAATGTCATTCAACTTTTCTACTATCATTTTTTTTACAATATCCCATTCCAATCCACCATTACCACAACCTAAGGGGGGAATAGCAATTGTTTTAGGATTATTATCTCTTATAAAAATCTTAAGTTGTTCTAATCCCTTTTCAATATAATCTATCTTAGATTTTTCTCTCCATTTGTCTTTTGTTGGAAAATTAATTATCCAGATTCCTTCTTCTTTATAACAATGAATTGTTCCAATATGAAGTATTCCTGTTTTACAAGCCTTAACATAGTCCAGGTTATTTTGAGGGAATTTCATCTTAAATTGATATGCAATACCCTTTCCCATGAAACCTTCACAATTTACAGTATTAATAAGGCAATCTGCACCAGCTTCAAATAAATTACCTGTAACAAACTTTATCATTACATCCTCCGTTCATTGCAATCCTATTCTAAAAACCAATAACTTTGAACATTTATATAGGGTGGCGGGAAATTTGTACCATTCTTATTTAAAATATTCAATATCCTTTCTTTAACTTCTTCTGATTGAACATAGATACATTTGAAATATTCAATAGGTATTGACTCTTCAGTTAAACATTCCGCCATCTTCACATGTTTAGCATATTCATCTGTACGGTTCTTTTCCATCATTGTATCCCAATCTATTCTATTAAACCCTTCATCATAATTATATAACTTACATTCGTCCATAGACAACGGATGTTTAGGTAATATTTTATAATCATAAAATTGGGCTAATTCACGAGTAATACACATGTATATCATATCATGCCTATAATATGTATGTTTAACAGCAACATCAAAAGCAGAATAAGGATGAAAATGAAATGGTATGTATTTATCTAAATTTAATTGTTTTCTTTTGGATATAATTTCCATATTAGCTACATTTTCAAATTTAATATTTTGCTCAAGTACAGTCTTTCTTGGCAACATGCCATACTTTATAATAGAATCTAAATTATCCAACTCCGTTAAATGATATAATAAACTTCCTGTTTTAGCTGTTTCTATCCCCATATTTTCCTCCATTTAAAATTGACATTTATACAACGCAATAATATTCCAACACTTCTTTTATATAAGGTGTACTTTTTTGCGAGACAATTGTACCACTGTCTCTACATGCGTAGCATTTTATAGATATATATTACCATTATCGTTACCTGTATGTAAACATGAATTTTCAAATCCATTCATAATAACTTACATTCCTTTCGCTTCGCACAAACCAGCCATGAAATAGCAAGTTTATTGCCTCAACTACTTTATTTATTTTGATATACTATTCTTAACAGATATACTTCAGGGCACGGAGGAGGAAGTAGAATAGCTCCTCCATTTCAAGGTTCAAGTCCGCATAATAACATGTGTCGGCTGTCTTTACAAGCAAACTTGTTTGCTTTGCACAACACAATTGTCGCCGTGAGCACGCAACCTAATCATTGTCAAAGCCATTCCTTGGGTTTTTCTTTGCTAGGCAGCTAATCAATGTCTGTTTTTTACAAATAAGGGTTTTACTTATGTTAACTATTAAGCACAATGCTGTTGTTGTATTGATATTCACAAAAAATTCCTGGTTGCTACCATCGCCATTACAGACTTCCGTGGTGTTACTACTTATAAGAAAAAGCGGTTCGCCACATTCAATTCCTACCTTAGAGCCCTGAATGAGTGGCTTCTTGCTAATAGGTGTACTGAGGTCTGCAAGGAATCTACTGGAAAATACTGGATCCCTGTCTTTAATGTTTTAGAAGATTCCTACCACGTCATTGTTGCCAATCCTAAATATGTTCGTTCTATCAAAGGTCAGAAAACAGACGATAAGGATTCGGCATGGATCGCTGATCTATTCAAGTTTGATATTGTCCCCTCAAGTTATATACCGGACAAAAAGATAAGGATGCTTCGGGAATTATTCCGATATTGGCAGAAACTGATTGGTCACCGTAGCCGCGAGAAGAACCGCTTTCAGAATTTACTCACTGTTTCAAACATCGCTCTTGCGTCTGTCCTTTCAGATACCTTTGGTAAATCAGCAAAAGTGGTCTGGAAAACGCCGTTTTACCCCTACACCACCTTTGCATTCAATGTAATCAAAATGGCTACAAACCTAAGCAGTTTTGCAGCCATCATTTACGTATAATATTAGGTTCAAAAACCTGTAGCCAGCCAGTATTCCTGCCAGAAGGTTACCTGTATCAGAAGACAGACGGATCGAAATGTACGCAAAGTCAGGATTATGGTATTGAAGAAACTACGAAAACAGCTATTGACAGTCTTAAAGGCCAAATTTAATTCCGGTGACGGGTTAAGCCTAAAAGAGCGAAAATTCCTGTTGGAAAATAAAATTTTCAGCACGATTCCCCGATGTGGAAATTCTTGTTCCACTGGCACAACAATTGAGCTGGTCGCATTTTATAGCATTGTTGCCGATAAAGTCTGATGAAGTGTTCATGTTTTATGCCAAGCAGTAATTGTGAAGTGTCGGAAACCGCTCCTTTCCTATATTCTAAAATCAGGGGTGTTTTCGATTTTCATCTCGCGCTTTTTTTATTTAAATCTCGGAAGCTAGTGTTTATCAGGCTTTACGAGGTTTTTTTATGATTGGGATGGTGCTTGTATATGTTAAAAAATTGGGGTTTTTTGTAATTTGGGTAACAAAAGGGTAACATTCTTATGAGATGCTATGTTATGACACTACTGGGATTTGCGATAGAGCCCACTTTTTTAGCAAAAATGCAAATTGTTTTTGGAATTGTAATTCTCTCTAAGAGGCTGGTCAATATTAAATGTTAATTTTCAAGGTACAGTGTGTATATAAGAAAAAGATTACATACTCATTGCCACTCTGTAGTTGGGTCAATTTTCAATTTTCCTCGTAAATCCTGGGTCAGTTTTAAATATAAATCAACATGCACCACATCAATAGCCCACAGGTTGCTTTCCGCTTTTGATTTCAAAGTGAGAATTGATTGGGCAGTATTTACATTCGAATACCAGTCCTTTTTAGGCGATCCTATAATTCTATTTTGTTGCTACTTTCAATGGAACCACAACCGATAAAATATCCTTTTTGCTCATATTCCGAATTAGTTAAATATTACCTTTTCATACTCTGAGGTTTTCCATCCATAACAACACCTCTTTATTTCAAAATCTGATATATAGCTTTTGCTATCTCATGCATGTCCTGTTCTGTGTTATCTCTACCAAGAGAAATGCGAATCGTTCCATTTATATATTTTTCATCTAAACGTATCGCCTTAAGTACATGCGAAACCTGTGTGTCGATACTATCGCAAGCAGCTCCTGTCGAAATACAAATCCCTTTTAAATCCAAACGATGTAAAAGCATTTCTCCGTCGGCGTCTTTAAAAGAAAGACTAATATTGCCAGGGATATGATTATATGCACCATTCCGTTTAAAATCCAATCCATTTAATCCACTCAGAAGAACCGTTTCCAACGCCAGTAACTTTTCTGTATTCGTTTTGATATCTCGACAGTTTTTTCGTAAAGCTACAGCCATCCCTACAATTGCAGCGATATTTTCAGTACCGGCGCGAAGCCCAAGTTCCTGCGAACCACCATCGGAATAAGATGAAATATTGATACCTTTCTTTAGATACAAAAATCCAATCCCCTTAGGACCGTTGAACTTATGAGCAGAAGCGGAAAGCATATCAATACCCAAGCCTCCCACATCAACTTTAATATGCCCAAGTGCCTGAACCGCATCTGTATGGAAAAGTGCTCCTTTCGCATGAGACTCATCGCTTAACTGTCGTATCGGCATAATGGTTCCGATTTCATTATTTGCCAACATAATCGATACCAAGGCAGCATCGTCAATTAGCTTATCTCGAAGAGATTCTGGCGATACGGTACCGTCCTTCGCTACTGGAAGATAGGATACCTCGTGTCCTAGTTTTTCAATCATTATGCAAGAATTCAGAATAGCATGATGTTCTATCTCCGATGTAATAATATGGCTACGCTTTACATTCGACAATACGAATCCTTTTAATGCCCAGTTATCACTTTCTGTTCCTCCTGATGTAAAGTAAATTTCTTCCGGATTTGCGCCAATGCATTCTGCTATGACTTCTCTTGACTCCTTAAGTGCCTTTTTTGTGATCGCTGAAAAAGAATATGGCTGCGAAGCATTTCCATATGATTCCAACATATACGGCTTCATTGCCTCAAATACATCTATGTCCAGTTTTGTTGTTGCCGCATTATCTGCATAAATTAATCGCTTCATAACAACCTCTTATCCAAATAAGGTACACCCCTCATCCTTAAACTGTTCAATTTTTGCTACCAGTTCTTCCTCTATTACTTCAAAATACTCCGCCAAACATGGCAGACAGTAAAACTGCTTCGTCTTGTTGTCTATTAGTTTTTTTGCAAGACCAATTTCATCTTTTGATAAAGGCTGTTTGCTGCAAACATAACATTGCTTTTGCTCCATAATTATTCTTCACCAATTTCCCTCACCTTAAATACAGGAAGTTCCTTCCCAGCGTATTCTACATCAAGAAGACCTAACTGGTACTTGATAGTATCACGCATTCTTGTCGCTCTCCTTAGGCAATAGCGTTCAAATTCACGTGTAGAAATATCAGAAGCATCCTGCACATGTGGAAATAGCAACTTTATATAAGCGGTAGCAATTCTTTTAACTGCTTCTGTATCACGAGTATCTGCGCCGTCTGGAACAATAATTAATTCATCAACAATGCTCCTATATGTCATATCATTTCTAAGCTCATGCATGATAGAGCAGAAGTATTCTGAATTCAACGCCCATCCGTTTACTTTAAGGTCGTCATTCATTCGAGGAATATTCCATCCTTTTATAAAACCATGAAAACGTTCGATAAGTGCTGACTCATGAAATACTACCGGAAGCTCCATAAACATATTACTGTATCCATCATTATCCATGATTTCTTTTCTAATATTGCCACAGAGTACCATTCCTGCATCAGCCACCCCCTTGTAATCACCTACTGTAAAATTACCCTGCTCCAGATATCCTTTGAGTGCTGCACGCATTTCATCTGTATCTGTAAATGAGATGGTTTGAATCTCATCCAATGTCACAAAATCACTTCCAGAAATCAGACCTTCACGTCTCTTCGTCTGATCATAGAACATCTTGGCTCTACTCATGACCCCACCGCTGGAAAGCCAGCCATATCGACTGATATTTCCAAAAAGATAGGACTTTCCTGTTCCTTTAGGAGCAAGCTCTATGAGATTTAACCTCTTCTCGACAAATGGAAGCAAGCGAGTTACCATTGTAAGCTTTTCTTCCTCATACTTATATCCTGCTGCATTATAATCGACTGCACCTAAAATCACATTCAGCCATTCGTCTGTCGAAAATTCCTTTCTTGCGTTCTTATACTCATCAATATCAATATTATATGGACAAAAATTCTTAAAAGAAATAAGCTTGATTTTTCCGTCTTTCGAGTTCTTGGCTTTCGAAGACCTTTTCTCATATTCATATTCAAACTCTATGTCATAGTCATCCGGTGAGCGGTATCCAAGCTCCACCATTCCCCATATGTCCTGACCTTTAACCAGATCGTCTTTACATTGATCCCATACGTTACTTTCAATAATAGTTTCCTTAAACGGAAGTCCAAAATCCGGTAACGAAAATGACACCTCACCTGTTTTGATATCAATATTAATCGACACCTTCGTCAGAAATTTAACCGTATCACCCTCTACTACAATCTTGTTCTTTATCGCATTCCAGTCATCCTTTCTGGGAATGAACTTCTTGACAAATCGTGCCAGATCATCTTTATCAAAATTACCATCTTCATCCTCGAACTTTTTTAACAACCAGTCTCTCATAAATGCCGGTAAACTAAGCGCTGAGAAGAAGTTGGTTTTCTTTAAATCTTTATATACCACCATCTCATCGAAGCAGTCACGCAGCTTCTCTGTATACTCCATCTAATTCACCTCCGGTTAGAAATTAAATTCTTCATCAAATCCTGCGTCTACATTTCCGGATTTTCCCTTAATATCAAGTTCAATGTTGCCAATTAAATCATCTCCATCGTACACATCTGCACTGCATTTCTTAGACCGTCTAATATCAGTTAATACTATTGTATAATGCGTGCTATCATCACAACTCGCTTGATATTTGCTTCCATTTATGATAAAGCTAACGTTACTCGTATTCTCAACATCCGAAATATACACTGAAACCGTCGTACCCAGTTTTTTATCTGCCTGAAGTTTCACTGCGTTCAACAGCTTAATCTTCACATCACCTTGCTTCTTTAACTTAAGTGTAATAATCGGTACCACAATTTCTTCCAGCGTAGCCCCGCCATGGACTTCCACGTTCGCACGTCGACTTCCTTTGAATCGACCATAATCAGTCAGGATAAAATATCCCTTTTCTTCTATCTTATTTTCAAGGTTGCAATCATCGAATACTTTGCAGCAACGGCCAGAATGCTCTCCTCCTGTATCAGTCTCGTATTGCTCTTCCTTTTTTCTAAGTACCGCAAGCCTGGACGATCCATGATCGCTTGCAATAACAAATGTCTTACAATGATGCATAGCAAGCTCCATTGCTGCTCTTTCCATTGCCTTTTCTATTATCTCTAACTCCTTGGCTAAATGTATCGGTTCTTCAGTAGCGTCGGGGGAGTCAGCGAAAAAATAACCGCCCTTGGCATGATGCTTAGTGTCATCAAGCGCTTCTTCTTTATACTTCTTTTTTCCGCTCCACTCCTCATAAAAATTCTTATTAATAGATGTTATAGTCGGAAGATCCACACGTGCCACTTCTATGTGCATCGATAATCCTTTCTCTCTCGCAAGTTCGCTAATATAAGACAGATACTCCACTCCCAACGCATCAATCCAATATAGATAAGTATTCTTCTTATCTTCAAGGGCATTTATTACACCATCCCTAGCTTGAAGCTTTGCATATACTGGATCTGTTGCATATTTATCGACCAGCACGAGAAAATTTGGATCAAGATAATTCTCTACCTTCTGCGTTTTATACTGTTCAAAATATTCCGTCAAAGTATCCGAAATGGATCCACAATCAAAAATATACTTTTTCAAATATGCTGCAAGTGCCGGATAGACGTATGCATAGTCTTCTTTCCATCCTTTTTTAGAAACGCAGCTTAAAACACGTTTTCGCTCAATAAGAGTGGCATCCGTATAGTGGTAAATCGCCTCCTGCGGATCTATTTCATTTTCTTTAATAAAAATAGCAATATCTGATTCCGTAAAATTTCTAACCAACTTCTTACGCTCTTCATACAAACTTGTGAATCTTGTGTCGACGCGACTTATTGCAGTTATTCTTTTAAGAATATTCTCCTTTAATTCATCAAAGGATTCTGTTTCTTGCACCGCATAGGAAAGGTATGCATTCCTAATTCTTTCCGGATGCATCTTCATAGATATAAAGAATAACCAATTTTTCAGTTCGAATCCACCGACCTTTTTTTCTATATCTTCTTCATAGTTTTCATCAATCCCATACTTTTCAAACAGCTTCTCTAAATCATAGTCTGTCTTTTCAAGAGCAGCTAATAGCTGAGACCATTGTTCCTCCGTCCCATAATCCTTACACACCAAAAAATCGGGCATTCGATATCTTAAGGCAGCATATGCACTTTCGACAGACGCAACCTTTATCACTGAGTCAGCATAAGTAAGAACCGAACAGAATTCACAATTCCCGCTCGCTCCATCCTCAAATTGCCTAAGAAGCCATTTAACACCGCTATGTGTAACAACACCCACATTCAGCTTTATATTAGTTGCTGACAGATTATACATTACGCTCTCGTTTATGTAAACACGGTTCTGCTCTTCCAAGCGCATGTCTTCTGTTACTAGAGTGCGAACCTCATCCGCTACTCCCCTGAGTAACAGTATCACCCTGGCGTTTCCCAATGTTGTCGTCTTAAATTTTCTAAGTTTATTCTCAACTTCCTTAGTTCCACGAAGGAGTAGATATTCTCCTAAGCCAATGAGTACAAATTTATTGGTACGATAATCTACATCTGCCGTTCTGAAAAAATCTACAAGTTCATCAAGATTGGGAAACTTATCATCTTTCTTGCAAAAATCACTCACCCTGACAGGCTCAAGTTCTCTTTGCTTCAACTCATCTAAAACAAATTTATAATCATCGTCGCCTACGGCATAGAAGAAAGGAAGTCCCTTAGCATTATATAAATAATCGTCAACAGCTTTACATAGCATAGACCTGCTCCTCTCCATTCAGAATAATCTTGACTCCAATTTCCATATCTTTCTTAGCAAGTTCCTTTAACCACACTTTCAACTCATCATCACTCATCTTATCAATGGTCTCGATAACCTTATCACTGCCACCCGCATTGTATTCCTTTGAAGCCATCTCTTTAATTCTAGACTGTACCACGGGATTCTCAGACCACTCATAAGCTTCAATTCCGCTATCCTCCAGAGCTGTACGAATATCACTGATACTTCCAAGAAGACCTGTATAATATCCCACTACGCGTTCCATAAATCTATTGTCACGGTATTCTTCTTTTGCAATCTTTTCGAAGAAATCAGCATTATCAATAAACTCCAGTGCAAACTTAATCTCAGGCTCGCTCTGCGTGGTGCCGTTCAGTGTAGTAAATGCCTTCTTAGCATCACTATAAATACACTCATCCATAAGGCAGAGGATCGGAGTCTGATATTTGGCAGACCACACCTTAGGATTCTTAGTACTGCCAGTTTTTTCGCTCCAAAGCTTAAACAACTGCGATTTCACCTGATTCTTCCTGTAAGTTTCTGCTGCACTTTTAACTCGGGCATTACTTTTTGTCTCAGAGAGAATGAACATGTTATCATTAATGGAATTCTTAATATCCTCTATCTCATCATCGGTGAAGCCTTCCAAATATGCAGAGTATAAATCTTTGAAAACACCAAGTGTATTATCAAGAATTCCTCTTATGTCTACGTTCTTTGATGTCATCTCATCAAGAAATTCCTTTACCTTCTTAGGAAGCATATCTTCGTGATCCAAGATCTTACTTAAATATTCAAAGAACTTTTTCAAATTTGGATATAAACACTTCACGGACTCACAGGAAAAACCTATAAACTTTAATCTTTCTCGCCAAGAATCAAATGCTCCTAACAAAGAATTTTTCTGTACATTCAGAAGAAGGTTCGTTCTCTTTACAACCTCATATTCATTGATAAGATTATGAATTTCATCCTCGCCAGTGGATCTATTCCATAATGCAGAATATTCTACACTAAACGAATTTTGAATATCCACAAGCATACGATCTTCTGCACCAATTTCCTTCGCTAATGTCACAAGGACACCGCCCTCAAATCTACCAAGGAAACTCTTCATGCCATTCTTACAATTATCCATTGTAAGAAGTTCTTTTAAATGCGGACCGACAGCCTCCCTATTCAATTTAATCTCACCTATCTGTTTTGCAATATCATGAGCTTTATCACCCTGGCACTGCACGAGTTCAATGTATTTCTTCACAAGATCGAATACCGCTGCAGAATCTACATCCTCCAAACACCATACCGGGAAGCGAAGGTCTCTCATTTTCGCAAGAACTTTGGTTCCTGCATGTTGCGGAGACGTGCATTCATTCTGTGGAACTAGCCACGCAATCTCCGTAAGTTCATAAAATGCCTTTTCATCATCCGTCAAGCTCACAATATACGTAGACTTTGCATTTGGCTTACCGATATAATTAGCTATCATCTCTGACAGCTTATCCGGCGTCATGGCCTCCCGATAACCTTCCGCATTCTCACATCTATAAGGTTCTCCACCATACTCCTTAAGCAAGAATCCTGTTACAAATGCAGAAAGGTTACAAGGCGAAAACCCTACCATACCCTCCAAATAATCATAGATTTCATTGATAGAGATTTTTCCGGTCTTTAAAAACGCATCAGAAATCATTTTTTCCAAAGCTTTCTTAATGAATACGATACCCTCTGACGCAAGTTCCGACTTTTGCCAATACTTCTCAACATTCCATACTTTTCCAAGCACACTATTCTCGCAGCCGGCAATAAGACCCTTAATATCCGTTCCACCCATACCATGTCTAGAGACCTGCTTTGCCTGTGTCAACTTAAGCTGTGTCTCCGAAAGTCCCTTCGTAAAATCAGAAACATTACGATAACAACTCAATACGATTGTCTGAAGAATCATATGTACCGCATTAGCTCCAGTCGCCTTTTCACCATCTTTCTCCGAATAGGAATACACAATAAACTGCCCGTCATGAATACGCTCTTTCCATTCCCTCTCTAAAACAAGTTTCGCTTTTCTGGCATTTTCCTTTGCCTGCTGCCCATTATTTCCCTGATAGTATGCTGACATTGCCTGATAATCCACATACTGTTCGAATGCCTCTAAGCCAAGTGGAGTAGAAAGTGCATCAATTACTGTTATATTTTTGTACTCTTCCTTTTTAACAGTCTCCTTAATCAGGTTTCGAAATTCTTGCGCTTCATCCTCTGTTTTAGCCACAGCAAGCACAGCGTAAAAATGCCAACTCTTATCCTTAGGCTTCAAAGAATCCATTATCTTCGTAAAATCAGTTACTGTAACAACTGGTAAGTATCCAGTCTCTATCGCAAGCGCATATCTTAGCTTCAGAGGAGGTGTCAGGCTTAATGCTCCGGCTATAATAGCTCCTTCCTGCACCAACTTCAGTGTAGAACTCTTTTCTCTAATCTCCTTCTTATGTATTTCAATCTTTCCGCTATCACCGGCAAGTACTGCAGTGTTGTATATTTTCTTTCCATCCGCAATAGGAGAAAGAATTAATATTCCCTTATCTACAAGCCCTTTTGCGATATTCTTACACTCGTTTTCGTACTGCGGATAGTCTCCTTCAAAAGCATAGGAAAGGTTTTGATCCGTAGGTTTTAAAACTTCTACTGCACCACCCAATCTCTGATCAATCGCCTGCATAATTAGAATAGTCTGTAAGACAATCTTTTCTTTTTCCCAAAGTTGTTTCTGCTGGGGAAATGTATCCAATATCAACTTAATATCCGAAGATAAATAATCTCTGCCTTTCTCATAAAAGAAATCCCAAAGCATATCCACCGTAAGCAACGGGCGATCACTTTCCGGACCATTATTCTGAATGAACCATTGGAAGGCATGTGTATCCAAATCCTTTGGTGTCTTGATGAAATCAAACATACTTCTCTGATTTGCCTGATATGCTGTCGCGATATTCATCAAGACTAACGCCGCCATTGGATGAATTGGCAGTACATTCTTCATGATGCTATCTTTCTTAACATCGGCCGCTTTCATAACAGCCTTTCTGGAGGAATTTGACAAGTTAAAAAGATCATCAGCTTGTTGATTCCAATTTGGCACTGCAGCTGCTTTAGTCTTAAATGCATGACCGATAAGCTCAAACGCAATATTCGGAGGCATTTCTATCTTCACCCTATCAAATCTCTGCTGTACAATTTTCCACGAATCGTCATTTGTGCTTAATGATGTAATCGGGTGTGTCACGATAACAAAATAGAATGGAGCTTCCTGACAGATAGAAACCAGCTTTTGAAACTCGCTCAATGAGTTTTTATTCAGACGGAAGAAATCTGAAAACTCATCCCAAACCAGCACTAGTTTTTTATCGTTCTTCCTGATTATATCTAAAATCCATTCACGCAAGCTGTCAGATGTCAGCGTAAGTGCTTTAATCCCCTCTTCACTTGCAAGTGCAAACAGATTGTCCATCGTTTCTGTAGGATTATCGCTCTTTTTTAATGTGTTAATAATTTCATCTACATTTGACTGTGTAAACTTAGACTGCCATTTGGGCTCTTTCAAACGGGTATCAATCAGCATTTTATGAGCCGAATCCTCTAGCCACGTAATCACACTATTCTTAAGCGTGTTTTCCCCTTTGTACACGTCATTTGATTCATCCAGTGCCTTAGCAATACACTCCTGCACTGTGCGAAATAATTGCTGTGGCGTATTAATATCTCCGGAAGCATAATGAAATGCAGTAATAATGCCACGTTCTCTATGCCCAATAAACTTTGTTAACAGCGCATTCTTATCCTTTAACGGCTCATAATTTTCCCAATATGCCTTTAACTCTTCCTCAGGAACCTCCAACATCTTTCTCATGGCATATGCACACTTCGACTTACCGGTTCCATAATCACCATGAATCCAAAGAGAACGCTTTGTAGTTCCTCCGAGCATCTTTTCTGTCATATCAAGCAAAGTCACAAATGTCTCGTGCGGATAGGTGTCCTCCCACGGAGTACCGTCATTTATTGCTGATTCATCAATACACGGACGGTATTTTTCATCTACATTAAAATAATCGCTATAAGTGTTTGGCATCTTACATATCCCCCCTAAACAGATTCAAAACATCCTCCGATGTCTTATCACGCAAAGTTATCGATTTGAGGTCATTTGTAAATGAAGTGTTAATATACTCCGGATACACCGAAGAAAGTCCTAATAATATCGACTTAAGCTCCTCTTCATCGTATAATCCATAGATACGGACAGGGCTTATACCATCCCTTTCCACCTCCTCGTCATATAGATAAGAAAGATGAAACTCCTTATCCAGATTGCACTTCTCGGCAAATATATATAAGGCATATAGCAAGATACGATTATCCTCTATATTACATTTGGTACGGCATAGAGTTGTTATTTGCTTTCCTTCCATTTCAACATAACCAAAGTCAAACGCCGTTCCTAGTGGAAGCGAACAAAATCGTTTAAAAGCATTTACTATAGAGGTGGCATCATTTGGCATAACACCTTCATTATTAACCAACAAATCGGCTATCTGCTCTCTTGAATAAAAGACTCCTGTATCCATATTCTCAATATACCATCTGCATTGCTTATTATATGCAAAATTCGCCATGAAAAGCCCCCAAGTTACTGCATGGTTATATCCAAAATTCGAAACAATCTTAAACAGCTCGGTTGAGACCCCCTTAGCATCTGTAAAGCCACCATCTCTGAAAAATATCTTCAACTTTGGCTCTTGATTTTTTTTATTCAGCATATTATTCCCCCAGTAATCTTCGCCTACATCAAAGAACTCTTGAACCCAATCAGGCTTAGGTGCATGATTGGCAAACGAGTTAATACTTTCTTTACGCATAATTCCATCTCCTTTTGCTGATCGTATTGAATGATATACTAAACATCCATTATCTATCTCATGGCATTGCCCACAAGCAATACAATTAGTTATGGTTAGTCCATTTTCAAACGAGATACAACCATTTCTACAGTTAGTAGCACATACATTACAATCGACGCAGTATGCTGACTTTTTGAATACTTGTCTTAATCTCTTAACTTCCGTAGAATACTTTTTTATAACTGTTGCATCGCAACTTACCTGATAGCCATTCGCTATTTCTTTGACTTTATACTCAAACGAGAGACGACCGACCGTTTTTATCCATTCACGCCAATCCTTTCGCGGATTAATGATTGTAATCAGGAGTTGCCCGTTCTTTACTTCTTCCTTATATCTGTCATCTTCAATGTTTAAGTCCCTACCATTCTTTCTTGCATTCCATCCTCCATTAGATACATAACTTGATAATGCTGCTTCATTTCCAGCATCTCTTGCATCCATAGACTTAATCATATCAATATACTTGTCCACTTCCTTAGGATAACAGGCTCTCTGCAAGTAATCCCCTTTTCCGCCACCCATTGGACAAAATAAGCACCCGGCTCTGGAATTACCTTTTTTATAAGCACTATTCACGTACAAATTATTCATGAAGATATATAACCATACTTCTGCGGAAGTCCATTCTAGTATTGGGTTATAACTATACTGCCCCTTTTGCTTCTTTCCTATATTCTCATACTCATACTTACTTCTCGTTACACTCTCATACTTCCTGACACCAACAAAATCCATTCCTACGTAATCGTTCTTACCCGTGATCTCGCGCATCTTTAATGTTTGTGGTGTGCTTTTATGAACGCTGCAGCACCATCTAAGTACTCTTGCCGGCGGTCCAAAAAAACGCCAACTATCTTCCGGTTCAAAATGTGACCTGGAAGTGTAAAATGGAGTGCCATCTTCTTCGCACTGTCTTCTTGTCGCATCCACAGCTTTATATGTATCAGGAAATTCCATTCCTGTGTCTCCGAATATGACAATGAAACTTCCCTGCGGTAGCGCCTTCTTCACAAGGTCTAAAAGTACTGCACTATCTTTTCCGCCAGAGAAAGCCACGTGAAATACATCAAGTTTCTTCTTGAACTTTTCGTATTCTTTTACGATTCTCTTAACAGTAGTATCTTCTACAACTGTCATTAAATCTCGGTTCTTCTCATGCATAACCGCTATATCTATCTGCTCAAGTTTATACCCACTATCTGTTCCGAAAAGGACATCGCCATTTTCATTATGAGATGCCTGTAGCTCTGGTGCTGTATAAAGATTACCTCCCTTTACCGTAGCTATCTTCTCTCCCTTATACCAATATATATTAGATTCTACCCACATATAAGGCACATCATTTTGTTTATCATAGCTCCAATATTTATCAAACCCTAAAATATCCAGTTCTTTCGCGTAGACCGGCCTCGGTTCCTTCGAAAAGTTTGTCGGAGTCGAATTGAGCACTATACCACCACTCTCCTCGTCAAAGGTATATGAATACATAACTTATATTTCCTCTCTGATTGATACAGCTTTTTCAATTATATTCTCCAGCACAGCAAATTTCTTTTTCGCCGTATAACCAATTTCCGCCAAATATTTTCCTACGATTTCCGACTGCAGCGTAACATCCGCTCGTGCCACAGCTTTTGCAAGCATATCATCATAATCATCTGAGATTTCCTTCGCAGCAATTATCCCAGAATTCTTATCATTCAGCATTTTGAATCTAAGGCTATATTTGTCGCTGAATCGATAACAATAGCTCTCCAGTAAATAATGATTCCAAGCGTAACTACACACCGGAAAAAGTGCAAACGTTGTTACTTCTTTTACAGCAATAAATCCTCTATCAGCAACAATACTATCTAAAACCGGATCTATGGCATCTACATCGAAATCCACCATGGAATCATCAACATAATTATCCTTATCTATCCTCACCAAGGAGTCATAGAGTGCATGATAAGCCCTGTAACGGTATTTTCCACCTGTGAGTTCTGTTACCTTTTGATTCACCTCGTCAAACGTACATGTTTGCTTATCCTCTAGATAAGCATTTATAAGGGAGACTACATCCAAATCCGTTTTCTCATTTGTTATAATTTTACCATTTATATAAAAATCTCCGAATAAAATTTTATTATATATTACCGTAAGCAATCCTACATACGTAAGTTCATAATTCTCCTCAATGAGATTCCCTAACGGTATATCACTGATTGATGCAAATCCATTCATCTCGCAGGCATTCAACACATAATCACGTATATCTCTTTCTTCAATTTGACTAATAATTAACCTATCTACCAGAGCATAAACTCCCGCCGAAACCCATGCAAACTTGCGATTTATAGATAGATATCTTTTTATTATGTCTTCTGGTATATACGGAATATCCTCCGAAAGCGAATCCGATTCTCTTACAGAAGCTTTCCCCCAACACCGAATGATTTCCTTGGTAACTGCCTCATTCTCAACGACCTGTCCTTTTAATGAAATGAAATTCTTTGCAAAATACACATCATTAAATTCTGCAAACACAGTCATTCTATTTTGTTTTAGAATCTCTTTTAACATATCCTCGGACGATATGTGGTTTTCTTCCATAAAATTCAGATATCTTCTGAGAACAGACTCATAAAAGAAAATGCAGTGCCCTTCCTTGTAAAGTTTGCTGAATTCAACACTCAAATATCTCAGAATCTCGTCAGAGATGATATATACTTTGCCCTCTATCAAATATCCAACATTTCTGATTTCCGCCTTTATTTGTTCGTCAGAATTAGGTAATACTATACCATCCATCTCGGCAAAATTCTTAAAACGATTCAGTTCAATGCTTGAGTTAATTCTATATCCATAAGCATAATGCTGCTGCAGAATCATCCGCAATTCCTTTTGATACATATACTCATTAATAATTTCTTTTACGTTGTTTTGTGCTATGGTCTTTGCGCCATTGCGTTTTCTATAGCATATCTTCAAATCGTCATAGTTTACACCACACTTATCTAACAATGTCTTAATATTCCAAATAATATTATCTGCTGATCGATTTGTCTCCACTACTAGGCGTTCTCCTACTTCCACAGGGCGTGAAAATTTGTCTGTATGATCCATATGTGCAACAATAGCAGCGCAATCCCCTCGTACAAAAGAATCTGCAACTTCATCCATCACATGCGGGTATTCTTTATGTAAATAACGCACCACTATAACATATGCATCGGTCCAACTTCTCACCTCTTTCAGTTCCTCTCCAGCATATGAAACCTGATATGGTCTTGTTCCCTTGTATATACCTCGCTCCGAAAAATCGACTATCCTATCATCCATGTCATCTAAAGACATCATTTTTTCTGATAGCGCCTGTTCCTCGTTCAATTCGCAAACCTCCAAATTATATTATTCGTCGTCTCCTCACTACACTCAACAGTTCCTATTCTTCAATCGCCATGTCATATCCCGTATCACAATGGAAAATCTTACAGAATCTAACCATAACTTCCAGGGAGATTAAGTATTCCTTGTTTAGTTTTGTCATTGTGAACCAAATTAGTCCTGCTATTTTGACAAGATCACGTTTTGTCATCTTGTTACTTTTTTGTAATTCCCATAATTTTTCATAACAGATAACCTGCTCAATCCTTATTATTCTCATGCACCCTATGTAAAATTACATTTTTCGTCAAAAGACCACAACCATTTAAAATTATACCATTAATAATTCGAATCGACAATCTTTTTGTTAATTTTCAGAGCTGCGTTGACGCATGATAATTTTTATATTGTAGATAATAGTCGGACATGGATATATATCCCATTCTGGCTATTATTTTGTTCTTAAGGCAACATTATGCATTCCTGCTGTTCGACATATCCCTTTTCGGCTATTTTCCAGCATCGTTACCTGCCACTCTCCCAGTTTGAGTGCTCGAAGCATTCGGTAACGGGTTTTTACTTTCTTCCACTGTTTCTAATACACTGCTCTGATTCTGCACCTTAACCACTGGTCGGTAGTTATCATAATGTTTTTCATATCCGCTAAATATAAGAAGTTTTTCTTTCATTTTCTGACAGCGTTTTATACGGTTCTATCAACGGATATCAATGTTTTATCAGCGGGCATCAATGTTTTATCAACGGGTATCAACGTTTTATCAACGGGTATCAACGTTTTATCAGCTCCGGCTCTTTACCGGAATAATATTTGCTGTACTTAAACAGGTTGCGCAGCAATTTCCAAATTTTGTATTGCTAACCGTTATACAACAGTGCATAATAATAAAAAAGGAAAGGTGGT
>Ga0153937_1000200_pt1 | contig 21446 bp, 24 predicted proteins | sample TSNY021MetaG_FD_104680 | JGI IMG/M metagenome (GOLD analysis project Ga0153937, IMG submission 104680) | Attine ant fungus gardens microbial communities from New York, USA - TSNY021 MetaG | ecosystem: Host-associated > Fungi > Mycelium > Unclassified | place: USA: New York, Robert Murphy County... | reverse complement strand
TGATCTTCCTCTTCTACTTCTTCAAGAAAAGTATCCACAAATTTATTTTCGATATTCTTATATCCACCGACCACACCGGTTTCTATTTTCTTATATCCACCGACAACCCCATTTTCAATTTTTACTCCTTATCTTATCCCTTTGCAAATTGGTATCAGACACAATAGCAAGATAATTCCTACAACTCCAAGGATTATGCCTGCCGCTAACCTGCCCCATACCATGGTAAAACACATCCCAATGCCTAAGAGCAATGCCCCCGCAATACCAAGTAATACTGTTAATACCGTTTTTGTCGAAAATCTGATTGGTGCTTTGTTCTCCATTTTTCTCCAGACAACTACGGTAATCATTGCAAACACAAGTCCGACACATCCCACAACAACACCGGGTTTAAATGCATTCCAATCCGGCAGCAAAGCCATACACATGCCAATTCCTAAAAACATAACGCTGATGGCACCTAGAATCATCCCCATAAAACTACTTCTCTTCATCTTCAATTCCTCCTAACCGAATCTCTTTGTTATAATCACACTCTAGCACGCATGACCAGAGGCTGCTTTAATATAGGTTTTCGAGTTACGCTTTCTTGTAATATTTCCAAGTGCCAAGATTCCTGAAATTGCCACCACTACTGATATTACTTTTCCCATATCATAAATCCCTCCATTTCTATAGTAGCGTTTTGCTCATTTGATATATCCTATTGTACAAAACGATTGTTTGAGAATTGCTTGTGTTTTGTTTAAGAAATATTAATGCTTAAATTTTTAATCTTATGGCATGAATATCCAGAAAATCAGTTATAAAATCAAAGCAGCATGTATCAGATTTTTGACTCTGATATTGCTGCTTTGATTTTATCGGTATTGACTTTTCATCAGATACACACCTGTGCGATTGTTTTTTCAATAGACGCTCTCTCTTTGCCGGCAATAACTATGAACGCACAATCTTAATTCCCGCGAGCAATAAAAAAAGTGCAGGAATGCTTGCATAATGACTGTCAATCGGTTCCCAAAATCTCCTTAAGACGCCCCTGTGATTGCTTAACATGCTCATCTATACGTTCCTGTGATTTTCTTATATGGTCATCTATTCTTTCTTGTGTCCAGTTACCATCATTATCTGTAAGTTCCTGTGACCACTTAACATTGCTATCCACAAGTTCCTGTGACCACTTATACCCGCCATCAGAAGTGGATACGGCTATGAGCGACGCGGCTATGACTATGACAGCCATTATTATACATATGACGATAGCGCCGGTTTTTCTTGTTGTAAAATTATCTTTTTCCATGTTTTACCTCCTAAAATAAAAGCGTCTATAGCACAATAAATCTGCTACTGGTTTACAGTACCTTCATTACAATTTTTACACTTTGTACAATGTGCATTCTCCCATATTTTCCCTGACACAGTCGCCCAGTTATTTGCTGCATCGTGGCACTTTGCCGAAAGGTCATGGACATCTTCGGGATTTTGCAAGTCCGTGGAATGGGCTCCCGATACATCGACTGCATGAGACAGGGCTCCCGGATTATCAAGGAGTGGACATGGTCGCAGATGATTGTGGTTAAAAGGCTGCCCCTTTCGATATTCCATGAATAGTGGGGACTTAAGCGTCTCCAGCAAGGTCTTATCGGCAACATTGGAATCTGAATAATGGATAAAGGCACATGGTTCCATATCCCCGTTTGCATTGATATGCAGATATCTTCTGCCGCCGGCAAGGCAGCCCTCCGAGTATTCCCCATCATTCCAAAAGTCCAATGTAAACAACGGTTTTGTCTCTCTGAATCTGCGAATCTGTTCATACATAAAGGCTCTTTGACCGGCACTTACCATAAGCTCCGGCACGGCTTCCTTCCCGACCGGTATATAGGTAAAGAACCAACAGAACTTTGCCCCCCATGATACCATCTGATCGAAATACTCTTCGGAACCGATGACTTCCGTGTTTTTACTGGTGTAACAGCAGGAAATACCGAACGGAAGCTTTTTCTTCTTTAAGATTGCCATTGCCCTTTCTACCTTGGCAAAGGTTCCTATTCCTCTCCTAAAATCTGTGGCTTCTTCAAATCCTTCCACACTGATTGCCGGAATAAAGTTCTTTACCCGGAGCATCTCGTCAACAAATTCCTCATCAATTAACGTACCGTTTGTAAATGCAGTAAATTGGCTGTCCGGGTGTGCCTCACATAAGCGAATCAAGTCTTTCTTGCGAACCAGCGGTTCTCCGCCGGAATACAAAAAGAAATAGGTACCAAGGTCATTTGCCTGATTGATGATGTCATCTAATGTCTCATAGGACATATTTAACCGGTTGCCGTACTCCGCTGCCCAACAGCCGGTACATTTCAGATTGCATGCGGAAGTCGGGTCCATCAGAATTGCCCATGGAACATTGCAATCCAGTTTTTCCTCCAATGCCCTTTGTCTTGGATAACCAATCATGCTGGCATTTAACAGGAAATTATTAAAGGTTGTCTTTAACACTTCCAGGTCAATGTCATTATAAAGACCCATTATGTACTGATACCAGTTATTATCCTGATCATCAAGGATAGTGCGGAAAACATTTCTTATCGCTTCCCAGTTGCCCTCCTTGTCAAACTTATCCGCCCACTCCAACAGCTTTGGCAGATTCTTCTCCGGGTTACCCGATATGTAACCTAATGCCTGATTTACCGCAAATGTTTCGATATTCTCTTTCATTGTTTTCTTCACTATCATATCCTCCGTATTTTTGTTATTTCTGCCAAGGCAGCATTTTATCTGGTGACTCTTCTTTAAAGCTTCCACCGTTGTTTAGCACACATAGCCAGGGGCTACTCTAATATGGATTTTTGATTTACGTTTTCTTGCACTATTTCCAAGTGCCAAAATCCCTGCGATTGCCGCCACTACTGACATTGCTTTTCCCATATTATTTATCCCTCCATTTCTATAATTAAGCATTTCGCTCAGCTAACGTTTCCTATTGTACAAGGAGATTGTTTGAAATTCACTTCGATTGTGTTTGATAATTATTAATTATCGATTGCCTGCCAGTCCTTTATTCACTTTTATAGTTCAATGGCTGACAGACCTACTACTCCCGGTCCGCCATGCACCGTCATCACACATCCCAGCGTCCCAATGACAATTTCCTTGAATCCATGTTCTATCAGTTGCGATTTCAATCTTTCCATTACCAGCGGATCCGTTCCCTGTGAATAAAAAGCATGCACCTTTTTTAGGTCAAAATTTTTCCCTTCCATAAAATCTTCCACGAATCGGGAAACGATCTTTTGCATGCTTCCCCTATATTTCTTTGTTGCAATCAGTTTTCCTTCCACAATATCAATACGGGGTTTTAACCTTAAGACCGTTGCCGTGAGCGCAGCTGCATTGGAAACCCTGCCTCCGGCCAACAAATACTCCATTGTATCCGGAATGAATGACATCCGGATTTTGGCTACATACAGCTGTATTTTTCGAACCAATTCTGCTGCACTGTCCTGGGGATTTTCCTGGATAACCTCCCATGCTTTTAAGGCAAGGCTTCCTAACCCTCCTGAAACATTCAGGGAATCAACCAAATGTACTTTTGCCTTTTTGCATTCACGCACTCCTATCGTTGCATTTTGAAAAGAGCAGGAACAGGCTGAGGAATATCCTATATGAATGATTTCAGCATTTGGATTTTTTTTGGCAATCCCATCAAAAAATTCGGTATACTTATAAGGAGTGATTGCATTTGTTTTCGGAATCTCTTTGGTATCCCTATAAAAATCATAAATTTCCTGTACCGGAATCTGACCATCATCAACGGTCTTATCCGGGAAATTCAAGCTGAAAGGAACACTTGGGATATTATGTTCTTCTAATATCTCTTTCGATAAATCAGAACAGCTTTCTGTTGTAAGTATTATTCTCTTCAGTATAACCACCTCCATCTTATAACTCGTATTTATCTTTGAATGCCTGAGCAATGATTCCGACAACAAAGACTGGAAAGTCGATACCTTCCAGCCCTTTATTAATTGCATTACTAATCTCTGTTTTTCTTAATTAAAATAAAAATTGCAATTACTACCACAACAACGACTGCAACAACTATAACTTTTGTCATTTACATTTCCTCCTATGTATTTTTTCCTATCTCAAAAAGGTAACTCGGATAGCTTTATGATTGTTAATGCTATGCCAGCAGGGTATTTGCCTGCTCACAGGTTTGATAGACGATCTCGAACTGCTCCTGAATCTGCGGGGCGATCTGTGCGTTTTTATTTGGCTGAACCTTGGCAAAGAAGTAGTATGCCGCAGCCCATCCGACTAAGCTGATGATTGCGAACAATGCGCATAGTGGGATATTGCCGGAAACAAAATTGTAGATCGAGAGTCCCAGGAACAAGCCTCCGATGCCCCCAAAGCCGATGGTGGGCCCCATAAAGTAGGCAGACTTCGTATTTTCCAAATGCTGGATAGAGGATAGTGCCCCTTCACATTTATGCTGTAGCTGCTCCAGTTGGATCCTGTTAGGTAATCTGCTGTCACGCTTGAACTTCAGCTTTACCATCTCCTGATTATTCCCTGTTGTGGGTGCTGACGCATGATGGTTTGTGTAAACATTGTTGGCAGGCACATCGGGGGTATAGTGCATCGCACATTGCTGGGTCAGAATCCATCCAAAGTTCTGGTAGCAATCGGTGTAGAGCGGCGCATGATTGCGGTTCACGCTGATATCAGCATACTCCCAGGCAACAAAGCTGTTTTCTTTTATATTACTCATAATCTAATCTCCTATTCTATTCTTGTTTATTGGTTTTGATATGGACATACTATCTTCTTTTCCTAATAAAGGTGATGATACCGGCTCCGCCCACAATGACAACTGCGGCGATTGCAACAACAGCAATATTCATAATGTTTTCCTCCTTTCTTTCTATATTCGGATTTTGTTCATTCAAATTTCAATTTCTTATATCTCATTTGATATTCCCATTGTACAAGGTGATTGTTTATTAATTGCTTTGATTGTGTTTGAAAATTATTAATTGTGTTCCTTTATCAATTATTCTTTGCGTCCAAATTGCTGAATTCTATACTGTCTATTTCCTTCATCGCCTAATGATATAGAAATCTCCCTATCAGGAATCCTCCTATTACAACCACCAAAGAAACTGTTGGCCCTTTATTCCTGCCAGTGCCTTTCATAACGAAACCATCACGCTCCTCTCCGGGCCGCCGCTCATTTTTTCAATAGTTACACTTCAATTTTCTTGTAGCTCGGGTTTTCACCTCTTTCTATTCCAATACAGATATCTTTTCACCAGTAACAACGTCTTTCATTTTTGGAAAATACATCTGCAAAATCCGATCCGGAAAAACTTGATCTAATTTTTCTTCCACAAAATTAGTTGGCGGCATTTGCATTTGGCGTTCTCTCATACGCAGTAAAGCGAGACCAGAGATCAATGATGTAGCCACAAGAAATGAAAGTAAAGTAATTGTCCACTTCTTTTCCAACCTACAAAGGATTTTTTCAATAAAATGATTAAATGCAGGGTAAAACCATTTCACCCAGGCAACGCTCAAAATCCCCCAAGCCAGACAAAATGTCACATTAATATAAGGCCCCATGTGTAAAGCCAGCTCTGTATAATCCCAAAAAGTCACTCCCAAAAACAGTTGACACACATAACCACATAAAAACTCAAATACTCCACATAATAATGTTCCTTTCAAAAAAATATATAATGGAAAATTCCATTTATTATTACGCAAAAAAATACAAACAACAACTAGACCCAGTCCCCAAACGAGACTGATAGGAAAGAACAGATTACTTGTTCTACTGGAAAATCCACCGAAATCAAAATAACACCAGATGGTTTCAATTAGATACCCAACTACTCCACCTATCAAAAATATCCAAAATATTTTGTATAATATGTATTCCCATCGCCTACTTACATTTTTCAAGATAATTTTCCTCCCAGTATATGCTTCTTACATAAAGCAATTATAGAATCTCTTTGTTTCTGAAAGGTCAGAAAAGTGTTTGTAAAATGTTAATACTATGCGCAAAATCTAAGAAAAGCAGCCTTTCGATTTAGAATAATTATACATAACAGGAAAAAAGCCCGATTTCTCGGGCTTTTCCTCTTCATCAGGCTTGTATCAAGCCCGACGTACAAATATGAGGGTGCTGTCCGGAGAGGATAGTTCCCTATACCTAAATGTTAATTTCAAAATTTATTGGCTTAACGACTTTCCTGATTCTTGATGCTGGCGGCGCACTTCATCCAAGTTATTAATGATTGCCTTATGCCAAGTATCCACAGGTTTGTCAACCAGCATATCAATAGTTAGATTTTGCGTATAACACTCTATAATATCCTGTAAAAAACTATAAGCATCATGCAAAACGCATGGTTTATCCTCACAATGATTTTCCTGGGTCAAGCAACGTGAGACTGTGATTGTCCCTTCCATTAATATGAGGATGTCATATAAAGAGACCGTGTGAAGCGGTTTGGCAATGGAATATCCTCCATCCGGACCGAATCTCACTTTAATATATCCCCGTTTTTTTAGTTTTTTCGCAATGCTAAATAAGTATCGTTGGGATATTCTCATGCCATTCGCTATCTCCGAAGATGATACAATCCGGTTTTCTTGACCAAGATAAATTAAAATTCGCAAAGCGTAATCCGTAGTCCTGTTTATCTGCATTAAATTTAAACTCCATCTATAAATTCATCTAATCATGTGATTTGCATATAAATGCCGATCTGATTTATAGCCTTTACAACTCAAAAACACATGGGATCATACACCATTAGTCTCCAGATTGAGTTAGTAGACTTTCAATCGTAATATCCTTCAGATTTTGCTCTAAGGTGTTTTTCACATGTTCATACGCCATATTGAGCGCTAAAAATTCATAAGCATCTTCTGTCTCTGGCAGTGGTTTTTGTCGGGTTTCTGTTTCTCCCTCCATTATTACGATGATATCATACAAGCTGATCTCCTCCGGTGATTTATTCAGCAAATAACCACCGGTTGGACCATTTACACTGGAGATCAGGCCCACGTCCCGTAGCTTAGCTCCAATCTGCAGCAGATAACGAGGTGAAACCCGAATGATTTTTGAAAGCCTGTTGGAGGACACAACTTGCTTACTTTTGGCTAGATACAAAATTATCCGGATTGCATAATCAGTCGATATATTAAGCTGCATAGGTCGTATTCTCCTCCTTTATAAAATAAAAACAGTGATCTATTAACATCTGTGTTTATAGTGTTTCAAAAAACTGTTCCGACATTTCTTCTGCCTCAATATCCTTGTTGCATTCCGCCTCTTCGTCAAGAAATTCATCTGCAAAGTTCCCATCCTCATCAATCAGAAAAGCACCATAACCAAAGCTATGTACAGCCAGCTTGTTTAAAATATGCCCGATACCGTTGGTAAGAGTCTGCTTTTTTCTTTTCAATTTTCTCATCTCTTAGAATTTCCTCCTATTCAACCGTTTTTAACGACTCTGCAAGTGGGATTTTTTTAAGCTTTCCATACATAACAATATTTACAATAAGGGCAAAAACAATTGTCAAGATTAATGAAACCGCATAACTGAAAAGGCTGATTCTGTCATCAAACATTACTCCGCCTACCACGATCATCGACATGATGAATTTGTGCAGGAGCTTCCCCAGCACCAACCCCAAAACCGCACCGATCCCCGACAAAATCAGATTTTCCCTGAGTACATAGGACGCCGATTCCCTCGGATAAAAGCCGATGACGCCGATGGTAGCGATCTCACGCGTACGTTCAATGATATTGATGTTGGTGAGGTTGTACATCACGATAAATGCAAGGGCACCGGCACAGACAACCACCAATAAAACAATATAGTCGATGCTGGACAAAGAATTGTTGATGCGCATGCGCATATCCTCGTTTAGGCTGACATGGCTGACATTTTCGATATTCAATAGTTCTGAAGCTGCTTCATTGCAGTTTTTATCCGTGATAATATAGACGCTGTTGTACGCCGGAACCGACCCACACTGTTCTGCGCAGGTATCGGCAGATATATATACATAGTCATTTACATAATTATCAAAAACACCGCTCACGGTAAGCATAAGCTTTTTGCCATCGGCTGTCTCCAGCTCAAGGCTATCCCCGGCGCCCAATGACAGATCCCTGGCAAGTTTTTTGCTGATGATCGCATCGTCATCGGCAGGATACGGTATTTCTTCTTCACCTCTATGAAAATTCAGGAAAGCGGAAAGATCAGAAGAATCCGAAATAACAAGCGACGCATCACCGGATGTGTTATTAGCGAATATTTCCGCTGAGCTGATGTTTAAAAAAGCGCTATTTTCTTTTTTCATTCCTGAATCTATCAGGAAGCTCTCGACAGCGGCAGCGGATAAATCCTTTGCAAAGATAACACTCAGATCGTATTTCATGATTTCATCATACTGATAATTGGCAACGTTCTGTACTGAATCCCTGATGCCGAATCCGGCGACAAGAAGCGCGGTGCAACCGCTGATACCGAGTATCATCATGATGAGCCGTTTTTTGTATCGGAATACATTGCGCACCGACACCTTCATCAAAAAGGAAAGACTTTTCCATAGAAAAGGAATGAATTCAAGGAAAACCCGTTTACCGTTTTTAGGCGCTTTGGGACGCATGGCTTGCGCCGGTGTCTGAGACAGTTCCTTATAGCAGGAAAACAAAACCGCCGAAATGGAGCAGACCAGGCAAACCGCCAATGTTCCGATGGCAAGCGACGGGCTGAAAAGATAGCTTAAACTTGCGAAACGATATATACTTCCGTACACCATCCAAAGAACCTGGGGAATCAGGCCGGTTCCCACGAAAAACCCAATCAGCCAGCCTATAAACGAAGCGCTTGATGCATACAAAATATATTTCTTTGAAATTTCAAATGAACCGTATCCCATCGCCTTCAGCGATCCAATCTGTGTTCTTTCCTCATCCACCATACGAGACATGGTGGTGATACAGATCAGGATAGCCACAAGGAAAAAGAAGACTGGAAATATATTGGAAACACCATATACGATCTGGGTATCCCTTTGAAACGACACGTAATCTTCGTTGCTCTCCCTGGTGAGGACATAAGCGGAGGGCTGCAAAATGTCCGCATAGGGAAGCTGATCAGGCGGTATATTTGCCGTCAAGGCCTCATACCTGTCCTGAACCATCGAATCGCAAAGCTCCGTTACGGCAGATGTGTACCTTTCAATAATCTCTTTATATTCATCACTGTAAACATAGGCTCTTTCCGTAAGTGAAAGCCAGATGTCTGTGTATATTTCTGATTTAACGCTCTCTGAATCCATAAATACAAAACCTTCAAGCGTACCGCCGCCAATGGCAGTGGTTCCACGCCCAGAACCGATATACAAAGGCGTTTTGACAATACCTACAATGGTATATTCGGTCTGTGCGAACTGTTCCCTAACCGAGTCTTCATTGTTATCAGATATCTGCAAAACGCTGCCGATATCGGACTCCGAAAACACCGACGCATCCGCAACACATTCAGTGCCGGACTCTGGAAGCCTGCCGGCAACCAGTGTCAACTTGTTTATCTCGTCGGGTAAAGTGAATATTTTATAAGCCGATTCCGAGCCGTCAAACGACAGCAGCGTATCAGCTGAAAAACAGCACTCGGCGGTTTCCACGCCGGGTAATGTGCTGACGGCTTGTGCGTCATCCTCAGAAAAACCCAATGTGGATAAAAGGTGAAAATCAAAGAGGCCTGTTTCTTCAACATAGCCGTTATATTCATCCACCATGGCGATTTTAGAGATTTTAAGGCCTGAAAACAGTCCTACGCCAAGAAGCATGATCGCCATGATGGCCATATAGCGCCCGAAGGATTTTTTAATTGTACGGAGTAGCGTTTTTCTCGTCATCTCAGCCACACACATCACCATTCAATCTCTGCGACAGGCGTTGCACATGCGTTTACATTACAAAAATCAATTTGGCCGCTCCGCATTTTAATAATCCGGTCAGCCATGCCGCTGATCGCGGAATTGTGTGTGATGATCACCACCGTCATGCCACGTTCTCGGCTGATATCCTGCAAAAGGGACAGGATCGCTTTACCTGTTACATAATCAAGCGCACCAGTGGGTTCGTCACAAAGCAACAGCTTTGGGTTTTTGGCGAGTGCCCTTGCAATGGCGACGCGCTGCTGTTCACCGCCTGAAAGCTGTGCCGGGAAGTTACTTGCACGGTCTTCCAGACCTACAAGGCGAAGGGCGTCCTCCGCATCCATCGGGTCTTTGCAGATTTGAGCGGCGATTTCCACATTTTCAAGGGCGGTCAGGTTCGGGATCAGGTTGTAGAACTGGAACACAAAGCCGATTTCATCCCTGCGGTATTTCGTCAGCTCGTTGCGGTCCATCGCTGACACATTGCTGCTTTCCAGCATAATCGTACCATCGGTCGCATCATCCATACCGCCCAGAAGGTTAAGGAGGGTGGTTTTTCCCGCCCCGGACGCGCCAAGGATCACGCAGATTTCACCTTCTCCTATTTCAAAAGTAGCGTCTTTAAGCGCATTTATTGCGACATTTCCCATAGTGTAGGTCTTTCTGACATTTTGAAATTCTATAAAACGAGTAGACATATTCTTCTTTCTCCTTTTCCCTATATTGCTAATAAGCCATTGGCCTTTTCACAAATTTCATAGATGGCGTCATACTGGTTTTCGATCAGCGCAGAGACCTTAGTTGTCTTTTTACGGCGAACACCGTTATAGACAAAGTACGGCAGAATCCAGCCGATAAAGCCGGGAATGGCCAGGATAATCATCAGCGGCAGGAAGCCCACCAAATAAGAGAAGGTTGCGCCTGCAAGAAATGCTGTGCCGACAAATCCGATGGTGAAGGCTGCAATCTGAGCGCCGGATGTCTTGGATGCTTCGAGACCTTCGATCTCCTTGATATGAGTGTCAAACTCACGCTGGAGGCGGGACAACTCCGCTTTGTTGCGAATTTTTCGGTCACGTTTAAATTTCAGACCGGTGCTTCCGGTCCCCAGAGTGGCTTCACGGCCTTCCGGTTTCCAGCCGAAATTTGCATATCCGTCTACAACTGCGCTTTCCAGGTCATTTTTTACAGTAACGGTGGTGTACTCGTAGCCGATAAAGGTATTGTTTTTCGTATCATTCATGATAATTACCTCCTTTGAAGATTTATTGCCGTTATGATACACGGCGAATATTTATGGGTTGTTTTCATAATACATTTCTTTCCTTAGACGGCATGTGCTTTCATTACATATACCCTTGCATTGTTTTTTAATGTTTCTGCTAAATCAGTGTTTTCCCATTTAAGCGTTATATCATTACGGCCAAAATGACCATAGGCAGCCGTTTTTTCATATATTGGAAAACGAAGCTGAAGAAAGTCAATAATGCTTGCCGGACGCAGATCAAAACTCCCATAAATAACATCTAATAACTCTTTATCAGTAAGATATCCGGTACCAAAAGTATCTACAAATATGGATGTGGGTTCTGCAACGCCAATAGCGTAGGAGAGCTGGACTTCACACTTGTCGGCAAGGCCGGCGGCTATAATGTTTTTTGCAATGTACCTCGCCATATATGCTGCGCTGCGGTCAACCTTGGTGGGATCCTTGCCGGAGAAGGCTCCGCCTCCGTGTCTGGCATAGCCGCCATAGGTATCGGCAATAATCTTTCGTCCGGTCAGTCCCGTATCTGCGGCGGGACCGCCAAGAACAAAGCGTCCAGTAGGATTGACATATATTTTTGTGTTTTCATCTATCATATTCAAAGGGATCTCCGCATGAATGACTTCACGGACGATCTCATATCGAAGTGTTTGTAAGGAGATATCTTCATCGTGCTGGGCGGATATGACAATTGTATCAACCCTGACCGGCACGCCATTTTCATATTCAACTGTTACTTGGGATTTTCCGTCCGGCCTAAGGTAAGGCAGGATGCCTTGCTTTCTGACATAGGCCAGGCGTTTTGTGAGAGCACCCGCCAGCGTAATGGCGAGCGGCATCATTTCGTCGGTTTCATTGCAGGCATAACCAAACATCATACCCTGGTCACCGGCGCCGATATCTTCTGTCTGTGATGACTTTGCCTCCAGCGACTGATCTACGCCCATGGCGATGTCCGGCGATTGTTCATGCAGGGAGCAGGTAATCTCACAATCATTGGTAAAACCGTATTCTTCTTTGGTGTATCCAATGTTTCGGATAACATTCCTGGCGCAGGCGATATAATCTACCTTTGCCGTTGTTGTAATTTCGCCCATAATATGGACAGCACCCGGTTCGGCAGTTACCTCACAGGCGCAGCGGCTCATGGGATCCTGCCGCAGTAATTCATCCAGTATGCCGTCGGATATCTGGTCACAGATTTTATCGGGATGCCCTTCTGTAACCGATTCCGATGTAAAATAGTATTTTGAGTCCATTAGTTTTTCCTTCCTGACCTGTTTGAAAAGTCGGATACAGTCATTTTTATCTTTCTTATTGATTTCTCTTTTACTTTCACTTTTTCTTTTTTTGGCTCTCTCGGAACCGGATATTTTTTCTTTTTGGTCAGCATGAGAATACCGATTAATAAGAACAATAAGCTGATACCCATGCCAAATAAAGCGCTGCTGCTTACAGCTTCGGCCGCTTCCATCATTGTTAATAACGTACATTGCGTAACAACAATTGAAACCATAGCATCCAAAAAGCTGATTTTCTTAAAAAGGGATATGATGGGGTCATGCATATGCCGGTTGATAATCATGCCGTGAATGGCAAATCCTATCTTGGTGAACGCTATGGTGGCCACACCTAAAACAAGATACATCTCATTTTGGACGCGGGATTCTCCGGTAAAATACATCCATAAACAGATCCCCAGGTATGAAATTCCCATCAAGCAGATGAATATGCCGCCACATTTATGGATAGCAAAGGAGGCATCATACCGTTCTTTTTCATCTTCTATAGTTTTTGTTTTTCTGTATCTTCTTAGCGCTTGCCCTCTGGCAGCACACAGAAGCAGATAGTAAACCCCGTTTACAATATACCAGGGAGAGCGAAGGAATATGCCAAGAGCCAGCTGACCTGTGCCGGTAAGTGCGTTGATCGAAAACGAACCCGCATTGGTGGTCATAGTTCGATCCTGCACATTACCCATATATTTTTGATATAGTTTCCGCATAATGACACCTCCACTCTCCCTGATACTTCATATTATTTATTGCGTCTTTTCTTGATAACGACGCCGGCGCCGATTCCCACGACTGCAACAGCAGCGACAACAATGATAGTAGGTACCATGATTTTTTCTCCTTTCTGATAGTTTGAATGTAAGGTTTATTTGCCACGTTTCTTCTTAATAACGACGCCAACGCCGATTCCCACGACTGCAACAGCGGCGACAACAACGATAGTAGGTACCATGGTTTTTCTCCTTTCTGATAGTTTAAATGTAAGGCTTTATTTGCCACGTTTCTTCTTAATAACGACGCCAGCGCCGATTCCTACAACTGCAACAGCAGCGACAACGATAATAGCAGGCCACATAGTTTTTCTCCTTTCTTGATTACGTTTGTTAGTGTGAAAATTTCGGTGTTTTACTTACGCTTATTCTTGATAACAATGCCAATAATGACCGCTACCACGACAACAGCAGCGACAATGATAATAACAGGCGACATAATTTTATCCTCCTTTCGTGCACATCTAAGGTTACTCGGAAATTATCTCTTAATACTTCTCATTAAGAAACGGATTTTTGGCAGTTTGCACAATGTCCGGAACAGACCCAAAGTTCATCGGCAACAGTCGCCCAATTTCCAGACGGCTCTTGGCATTTCGCAGTAAGGTCGTGAACGTCTTCGGGGTTCTGCAGGTCTGTGGAATGAGCGCCGGAGGTCTCAACCATGTCCACCAGTGCGTCCGGATTGTCAAGCAACGGGCAGGGGCGCAGGTGGTTGTCATTAAACGGCTGGTTCGCCTGGTATGCTTTAAACAGCGGTGACTGCAATGCTTCCAGGAGTGTTTTTTTTCGGATATTTGAGTCTGAGTAGTGAATAAAGGCACAAGGTTCATAATCGCCGTTTGCATTGATATGCAGGTATATTCTGCCGCCCGCGAGGCAACCATCAGAGTATTCACCGTCATTCCAGAAGTCGAGGGTAAATATCGGCTTTGATTCACGAAACTTGCGAACCTGTTCATACATAAACGCACGCTGTTCCGGAGATACCATCAGTTCCGGCACTGCGTCCCTGCCGATTGGCATGTATGTAAAGAACCAACAGAATTTTGCGCCCCACAGGGCCATCTGGTCGAAATATTCTTCCGAGCCGATCATGTCAACATTCTTACTGGTATAACAACAGGAAATCCCGAAGGGAAGCTTTTTGGATTTCAAAAGCGCCATGGCTTCTTCTACTTTCCGGAAGGTTCCTTCGCCACGCCGGAAGTCAGTATCGGTTTCAAAGCCTTCAACGCTGATGGCCGGAATAAAATTCTTTACCCGCAGCATATCGTCGGCAAATTGCTCGTCGATTAATGTACCATTGGTAAACGCCGTAAACTCGCAATCAGGATGATCTTCGCATAAACGGATGATATCCTTTTTTCGTACAAGAGGCTCTCCGCCGGAGAAAAGGAAAAAGTAAGTTCCCAGCTCATTCGCCTGGTTCACGATGCTGTCCAGTTCCTCGTAGCTCATGTTAAGTCTGTTGCCATACTCAGCCGCCCAGCATCCGGTGCATTTCAAATTGCAGGCGGAAGTGGGGTCCAACAGGATAGCCCAGGGAATGTTGCAGTCGTGTTTCTTCTGCAGTTCCTCATTAACATCACTCCATTTAAGAGTTGCATTGATAACGAAATTTTCAAACAGCGCTTTTCTTACGCCGGGATCCACATCCGTCCAAATATTTTCAATGAGCTGATACCAGTTGTTATCCGGGTCAGAAACAACAGACTTAATCGCTGCTAACTGTCCATCCAGATTCCCACTTGGAACAAACCGGTCAACGATTTCCACCAGTTTCGGCAGCCTGTTCATTGGATCTTTGTCAATGTACTCATACGCCTTTCTTAATCCGATTGCCTGTAAATTTGTTTTAATTCCCATGATGATACCTCTCTTTTCTTTTGTTAAATTGTGTTTAAAATACGGTTGGCTTTTTCGCATACTGTATAAATCTCGTCGTATTTTTTGTCAATAAGCGGATCCATCTGACTGCTTTTCTTTTTACGGATCCCAACATAACAGAAATACGGAATTACCCACCCGGCCAGTCCGGGGATGGTGAGGAGGATCATGAGAGGAACCAAACCTCCCAGATAGGCAAGTACCGCACCTGCCATACATGCTGTTCCAAGAACGCCGATAATGTATGCTGCTGTAGATGCACCGATTCCTTTTGAACGCTCCATTGCGACGATTTCGTTCGCACAGGAATCAAACTGACGTTGCAGGCGGGTTATCTCCGCCGCTCTGTGGTGCTTGCGGTCACGCTTAAACTTCAAGGTGACAGTGTAGACACCGCCCACAGGTGCCGAGGAACTTTCCAGTTCCCAGCCGAAGTTTCGGTATCCATCCGCATAGACAGATTCCATGCTTTGGTTGACGGTGACTTCACTGTATTCGTAACCGACAAAACCTTTGTCATCTTTATTTATAGTCATCCATGATTATCCTCCCTATTATCTTATTTTGTTCAGCCGGCTGGGGCGAATTTGGATTTCTCTCCGGTTGATGTCTGTATTATGCACTCCAAATGTTTGAGTTTTGATTGAGAAATGTTTGAGAAACATTAATTTCGATTATTATTCTTCAGAAAACCCTGCAACTCCGAACCCACCGGGACCGCTATGGGTGGATATTACGCATCCTGTCTTTACCCAGAGTATTTCCCGAAAACCGATGTCCTGCGCGGCCAAAAACGCTGCTTCCTTGATGCGTTCGTCTAATCCGCCGACATAAATCAACGCAACCTTTTCTTTCTCCAGCCGGTGTTTCTCTGCGTATTCCCGCAGAAAATTCGACGCAATCGAAACCATTTTTCCTCTATATTTTTTAACGGCTATCAAATTACCGTCATTTACCTCAATCAAAGGTTTGATACTCAGTATCTTGGCTCCTAAGTAAGCCGCATTGCTTACACGCCCGCCCGCTCTCAGATAATCAAGGTTTCCCGGAAAGAAACCCATGTGAATACGGCTGACCAAATTTTCCGTTTCGTTTTTAACCTCTTCCAGCGTACATTCAGGGTTTTCCTCTATAAACCGCGCAACACCTAAAACTACCATCGTCTGCCCGGCAGACACGCTCTTTGTATCAATGCTTGTTACATAACCGCAATTCTCCGCCGCAATGAGCGCGCTTTGATAGGAGCATGTTGTGACAGCGGAATACGCCAAATGGATTATGTGTCTATCCGGAAATTGCCGGTGCACTTCATCAAAAGCCTTTTCAAAATCTCCCGGATTGCAGCCGCTGGTCTTAGGGAGTGCGCCTGTCTTATTATAAAACTCAAACAGTTCTTCCGTCCCAAAGGACATATCATCCTTTGTATCGTCTCCAAAAGAAACATGCATCGGAACAACCTTGATTTGATGCTGTATTGCCAATTCAGGGGGGATATCCGCCCCACTTTCCACTAAAAGTACAAATTTGTTCATCTCTCATCCTCCTGTTGTTTACTCAATTGGAAAATCAATCCGCCTTATTTTTTCAAACAAAATATCTTCCTCTGTCGGTTCACCGGCACTTGCCTCAATTTGCTTTCTGATGGCAAGCATACGAGAATCGGTGTCCATTATTATTTCCGCACATTCTTTTAGACTGGCTGCGATTTTTTCGCCATCTGATAAGTGTTGCCGATATTTCATCTGGTGTTCAAGCGTCGCCCAAAAATCCATTGCAATCGTTCGGATTTGTACCTCAACCCTCATCTTTTTAATCTGATTTGTGAAAAATATTGGGATACTGATAACCAGGTGCAGGCTGCGATAGCCATTTGGTTTGGGATTTGCAATATAGTCTTTCTCAGCAATAATCTCAATGTCGTCCTGATTTTTCAGGGCTTTGGCAATAACATATATATCATCCACATACGAGCTAATCACCCGCAGACCCGCAACATCGTTGATGCTATTTTCAATTTTATCAAGCGAAAAAGGGAGGCCGTTTCGATCCAGCTTTTCCACAATGCTTGTTAGGCGTTTAAAACGCGTATTGACCCCATTGATTGGATTTCTTTTGTGCTTCACGTTATACTCGGTATTGAGGATTTCCAGTTTTGTACGCACCTCTTTAATGGCGCAGGCATACATCATCATCAATTCCTTGAGATCGACCACTGTGTCCACGATTTCTTTAGACCGATTATATAAAATGTTTCCGTCTGAGCTATTAATGAGCATCAGCTCATTGGTGAGCTCATGCATTTGTTCGTCCGTTATGTCTGATAGTAGCGGTTCAATTTGTTTTGCCGCCGTCGATAGGCTCAATTCTTTTTTCATCTGCTTTCTCCCAAGTCAACTTTAAGATGGTTTGCTTTCCATAGATCTGTTCTCTGATTTGCTTCAGCCTTCTCAAGCGAATTTGGATTTTCCCTCCAGTTGATGTCTGTATTATGCTCCTCAAATGTTTGAGTTTCGATTAAAAAATGTTTGAGAAATATTAATTGCGGAAAATTTCAGTATCGCTGATACTTTAAATATCTTTTTTCAACAGGACTCTTTTGCTTAAAAAGCAGCCGATTCCAATCCAAGCTGCGCTGGCGACCAGAACACGGATAAAGATGAGCGGATCGAAAGACAGCGTGCAAAGCTGTGACGTTCCGGAGATCGTGACCGAGAAGATGGTGGAGAGCCAGTCAATGCCAAACATTTGTCCGAACAGCGATGCCCCCATTGTCAGTCCGCCTGTTGCAATCAAGAAGCCTGCAAGAACACCCCAGGCAATATTTCGGGTAAACAGGACAACCAGAAGAATAACGGCACTGAGTGCAAGGGATACCAGCCACTTTTCTATCAGGAAGATAATCAAACCGAAGATACCGCCGGTCAATGCCAAACTTCCGCCGAATATGGCAAGGGATATAATCGATTCAATGGTGTACAGGACAAGCAAAAAACCGCTAGTTACCGCCATCGACTTCATTTTTCCGCCGATATAATCCCACGGATTGGAGTGTACGGTAAATATATTCTTTGCAAATCCGCCGGAATAGTCTTTACAAACAAACAACGTCAGGATAATACTGATCAGAATAAAAATAACGCCGGCACCCATAGCGGAGGTCATAAAGGCTGCGCCTTCATCCATTCCCATACTTGTTTCAGCACCGGCAACGCCGAGAAGCCCGTCAAGGGATGTACTCATTCCACTCATAACGAGCGCAACCGCCATGATGGTGATGAAAATAATTGAAACATAGAAGACCGGTGAACGCAGCAGACGGTGCATATCCATCTTGAAAATCTTATTCATAATCTTCACCACCCATCAGTTCAATGAAATATTCGTCGAGTTCCTGTTGATGAAGAAAGATTTCATCAACGTTAAAGCCATTACCCCCGAGAATCCGGTTTACCGCACCGGTTTCTTTTATATTAAAAAGATGCAGCTCATTGCCGGGACAGATTTCATAATCTTTCAGCCCCATCTTTTCCTTTAATAAAGTTACTGCGCCTTCCGCATTGTCTACCTTTACCTGGAGATAATTTTTACGCTTGTTAGCAAGCTCTTCCGCTGTGGTTTGATCCACCAGCTCGCCATCTTTGATAATTCCATAATGGGTGGCCAACTTGCTCAACTCTCCAAGGATGTGAGAGCTCATAAAAATAGTGATTCCTTTTTCCTTGTTCAACCGGGAGATCACTTCGCGCAGATGTACAATGCCTTCCGGATCAAGACCGTTGATCGGCTCGTCAAGCACCAACAGTTCAGGCTCACCAAGCATGGCAATTGCAATACCCAATCGCTGTTTCATCCCAAGGGATAAATGCTTCGCCTTCTTTTTCAAAAATTTGTTTAAACCAACTGTTTCAAGACTTTCAAGCGCCCGTTTTTTCGGATCGTCAATGCCAATGCTGTATCCCTGAAGGATCACATTTTCCAGAGTGGACATTCCAGGATATATGCCAGGCTGTTCTATGATCGTCCCGATTTTGCTCCGGACTTCGGGATCGTTCAGCGGTCTTTCAAAAAGTTTAACTTCTCCCGCAGTGGAATTGATAAGACCGCAGACCATTTTCTGCGTTGTGGATTTGCCGGACCCGTTTCTCCCGATAAATCCATAAATGGACCCTTTCGGGACAGCTATAGCCAAATCATTCACGACATTTTTAGTGCCGTAACGCTTGCATAGCCCTGTTGTTTCTATTGCGTTCATGATAACACCTCATCTTTTCTTTGATTGAATTCCTTTATTTTGCACGCTCATTCTACCATTTAAATGTTTGAGTTTTGCTTTTAAACTGTTTGAGAAATGTTAATCGTCATAACAATGGGAAAAAAACTTTCATAATGTTTTGGATCAATTTTTGCGGTGCGGTCAGCTTCGCTTTTTCTTTGGTTATGATTTCCGACTGCGCCATTGTGTCTATAAAATCGGCTTTCATATCCCCGATAGCGTCCACGTTATACAGCCATACGCCGCACTCAAAATGGTGGACGAGAGATCGGTAGTCCAGGTTAATCGTTCCGCAGACGGCAAACATATCGTCGCAAATAAAATTCTTTGCGTGAATAAAGCCCGGTGTGTATTCATAAATTTTAACGCCGTCCCGAACAAGGGGTTCGTAATTAGAACGGGTCATGAGCCAAACAAGCTTTTTGTCCGGTATCCTTGGGGTGATGATACGAACATCTAAACCTTTTTTTGCCGCCGTCCGAAGCGCATCCATGATGGCAAAATCACATATTAAATAAGGTGTTGTAATATATACATATTTCTTTGCAGCGCTTATCATATTCAGATATACGTTCCTGCCGATGCAGTCCTGGTAAATCGGCTGTGACCCGTCTCCGTAGGGGATCGCCGCTCCGCCGCTTTCATATGCGGGCGGATGGACATCAAGATATGGCTCACATTTAAGCATCGTTTTATTTTGCATGTTCCAGGAGGATAAAAATAGCATCGTTAGATTTTTGACCGCCTCGCCTTCGACTTTCACGGCGCTATCCTTCCAATGTCCATGTTTTTCACAAGCATTGATATACTCATCAGCCAAATTTATGCCGCCGGTAAATCCGACTATACCGTCGATGACCGTGATTTTTCGATGGTCCCGGTTATTGTGTATTTGTGACAGAACCGGTCTAAACCGATTAGAGGGGATACACCCGATACCCTCATTCGTCAGCTCCTTGTAATAATGCTGCGGGAGGGTGTTCATACAGCCAAAGTCATCATAGATAACATTGACTTTTACGCCCTGTTTTACTTTCTGGGTTAGAATGCTGTGAATGGAATTCCACATGATTCCTTTCTCAATAATGAAATATTCCATAAAAATGAAATGTTCCGCCTTATGGAGCGCCTCCAACAAAGCCGCGTGAAATTCTTCACCGATTCTGTAATATGTGACCTTCGAATTATTACGATAGGGCATATCCGCTGTGCGGTAAATATATTTAGCTTGCAAATAAGCATCCATGTTTTGTTCTTGTAAAACTTCTATGTCGGGATTTTGCTGCCGGTAGGGCGATAATTTTTCAGCGGTTTTATCAAATGCCTTTTTTAACTTTTTAGTCTGTTCGTTTCCGTTAAACAGAATAAAGATATATGCGCCGAAGATCGGAAGCAGCAAAATCAGGATCAGCCACGGCAGTTTGAGTTCCGGTATTTCCTCGCGGTTGATGACATACAGGAGTACACAAAAATTAAAAATATAGCTCAGTACCACCATTACGGAGCTGAACATATTCAAAATGATGAACACAGCCAAAAGCTGTGCGAATTCCAGCAATATAACCAGCGCTGAAATAAAAAATCTGGATGTCAAGATTTTTTTAATCTTTTTCATGGTCATCTCACCCCTCAACTATCATTTATCTTACTAAGGTTATGTTTGAGAATTGCTTTTAAAATGTTTGAGAAATATTAATCGTCACAACAATGAGAACTTTCATAATGTTTTTATTCAATTTTTGCAGGGCAGTCAGCTTCACTTTTTCTGTGGATGTAATTTTTAACAACACCATTGTATCTATAAAATCGGCTTCCATATTTTGTATAGCGTCCTCGTTATACAGCCGGACGTTATATTCAAAATGGCAGACGAAACAAGTTAATCATTCCGCAGACGGGTAATGAAGACAGAGACGAATACCAATTAACTGGCATCCGTCTACAGTTTTAATAGTGCCTTGCATGGTGAC
>Ga0153937_1000199_pt1 | contig 21461 bp, 39 predicted proteins | sample TSNY021MetaG_FD_104680 | JGI IMG/M metagenome (GOLD analysis project Ga0153937, IMG submission 104680) | Attine ant fungus gardens microbial communities from New York, USA - TSNY021 MetaG | ecosystem: Host-associated > Fungi > Mycelium > Unclassified | place: USA: New York, Robert Murphy County... | reverse complement strand
ATCAATTTCGGGTCGGCGGGCGGGGTCTCTTCCTTGAATGAAATTATTTGAAGCGCCTTTTCCAGCGCGGATTCAAACGGAACAGTATCGGACATGTAAGATTTTGCAAGCGTGAAGCAAGCAACGGCCTTTTCTTTTACGGCTTCATCTTCTGCGCCCAGTGGAACGCCCTTAGACAGAGCAATCTTCTCCTGTCGTTCGGTTTCGATCTGCTGCTGTAATTGGGTAATGGTTCCGTCGCGCTGTTGGATTTCTGCATCCTTGCCTTGAATGATCTGTTCCGGGGTAGTTTGTTTGGATCGCCATTCCTCGGTCATTTTATTTATGGTTTCAGTGTCCAATCCCTGCTGTTGGAGCATGGACTTAAATACCGCCTCCATCTTCTTTTCTGCGGCCTCACTAGCCTTTGTTTCCGCTTGACTGATAATGGAGTTGATATCCACATTTACCGCTGTGGGCGTTGCTGCCGCCTGTACAGGCGTGGGGGCCGGTGCTATCACCATAGGGGCCGCCGGGGCAGTGGGTTCTGCCGGAGGCTGCGCCCCGCCATCTGAAAACCTCATTACCAAAGTCTTGATATTCATTTTCCTGCTCATAACTTTCCTTTCCGCTCAAAGCGTCCGTTTAAAGCTCGTCAGCCGTGATTTTGATAAAATAAAAATATCCCATTCAGGATGTTGGATTACTTCTTGGCCTTGTTCTGGATATCCCAAGCAATCTTAGCGCATTTCTCTTTACTGCCTCCACTGGCCCTACAATCAGCGTAAGCCTTTTTCGCGCCCGCCATTGTGATCCCATGCGGAGCAATAAAATAACCATCATCCTCAGACTTTACGACACTGGATTGTGGGAAGCCTAATTTCTTCGCACGTTTTCGCGCTTCTGCTTTTGTTTCAGGCAAAATACCAACTCCTTTCAGACAAAATAAAAAAGCCGCCCACTTCCGATAAGGAAATGAACGGCTCTAACGGCTCTTATATTTCAATAATGATATTTAATAATTTGAAATGATTGTCCCTCTTCTATTCCAATAGCGGCCATACTTCCGCGCTGGTGACATTTTGGACATTTGATTATGGTTTTTCCTCTTGCGTTTGTTTTCCCCATACTTCTTGAATCCATAGAAAATAGGTTGTCACACAAAAGGCATTTTAATTCAAATGTTATTCCCTGCTCCATCTTCTCGGCTCTCCCTTTTCGGCTCTAATGGCATTTCAATATGAATCGTCTTTGCGTCTGGCCATAACTTTTTAGGGTCAGTTTCAATCTTGATTTTCTTCTTACAGCCCCTACACAGCACATAGACATTCCCCTGCTCGTCACGCTCTGCCACAATTTTTGCGCGGTCATGGCAATTACATCTTATCTGTTCGATAATATCACCACCTTATAAATCGTCCATCATGGCGCGGGGTTATCTCATCACGACTTCGTTAGCAGATTTTTCACATTCCGGGCAACTGCTAAAACTTTTACCGCCGGGATGTTTTTCTGACATATATTCGCCCTCGTCGCACTCAAAAATGCAATCGCAGGCGGTGCATTGAAATCTTTTAATCGTGCAAATCGGCTCCGGCTTCCGTCCATGTTTAATAATATTTTTCATGATTACCTCCCTCGAATTACGCTATCCTGGCGCGGGGATTATTCCTCTACTTCCACAGTGGTTTCTATAATTACAGATTCTCCGTAAACCGTGTCAAGCAAACGGTTAAATAATTCGGCGCTAGGTTCAATCCCATATTCCTCCTTAGCTAATCTTGTAAGCTTAATCACATCATCAGCCTTTGGCGTATATGCACCTAACCCTCCGATGTAACCGCCCTCGTAATCAAGCATTGGCATTTATTGTTCCTCACTTTCAAATATTTGTATTCACGCATAACGCCGCGCCGCGAGATGGGGGATCACCTCTCAATCTTATTCGCCGCAAGCAACGCCGCAAATATAAACCCCATGGAACCCCATACCGGAATCCCGACAAGAAATCCAATCCAAAACATAACTGCATCCTCACAATCTCAATAATCATCAACGTCAGCTATAGGTTTCTCGATCTCAACATAATTCTCCAGATTGTCATTTACGGCCAAAGATACCGATTCTCCCAAAATCTTATTGCTGCCTCTTTCGACGATCGTTTTACCTTCGTCCGCGATCAGCGTTTGCAAAACTTTCATAAGCTCCTCCTAAATGATTGTGTAATTTTTGAGTTGCCCTATCGCCAGATCATCCTCTGTCAAATTAGAGACATTCTCTTGTCCCAGCTCAAATATTTGGTATTCTTGATCCGTTATATCGGGCAAGGCATTAAGGGCTTGTATGCTCAAGGTTCTTGCCGTATTCGTCAACGGCGTTTCAAACGTCTGTCCATCTCGTTCGTAAATTATCCGGCTGGGCTGGATTTCGTTTAAGGATGTAATGGGATGTCCGTGATCGCGAATTTGCGGAAGAATCAACTCTTGTAATCTTGGCACCGCCAATTCGTAATGCACATCAACATTGTTTCGTGAAAGCCATTCCCGTAGCCCCGCAACAGTCGGAGATTCCAGTCGAGATTTTAATATCCTTATGTTTATGCCATAAGCGGATCCAATACTCCCCAGCAACTCCCCTTCGGATATAAGCGTATATTTTCCGGACATAAAGTGAGAACTTATTATATTGTCGGTGCCTGATTTTATGTCCTTGTAGTCACTTGTGTAAGCGGACAAATAGGTTTCGTTAGTGTATCCCGCCGAGGCATTCCAAAACTCTATGCCGTTTAACGTAGCCATTCCAACTTTTTTGTATTCCAGATTGTCCATAATCGAATTTGGCAACCCCCGCAACGGCCCTACGAGTGGTATGCTGATATTTCCGCCGCCAGAATTTAAGATTAAAGCGCCCTCTGATTTTCCCGTGGAATTTATTTCTATGGGGTTATTTGGAGAAGGAATCCCTATTTCCACACTGTTTCCATAGACATTATAGTATGTGAAGTATTTGATGTCGCCAGGCTCACTTCTTTTTTGTTGTTGTAAAATTGAAACTATCTGCCGCATTGGTGGCTGTGGCGGTTTTTGAAGATTCATTGGTCGAAATATTCCATATTCTCTACGCATATATTCCTCCTATTCCAATGCCGCAACCCTAACCGCCAGCGCATCAACATCAGCCTGTGCGCTAATAGCCCGCCTAATGCCATCCTCTGCGCGATACCCAGCCGCTGCCGCTGTGTCGGCTGCAATGTTTGCTATGTTGCGGGCTTCGGTGGCGGTTGTTTGCAGTTCGGCTATCGCGGACAATGCTTCGGCTAACGCGGATTTTATTCCAGACAAGTCAACATCTATGTCAGTCTCATGTTCTTCAAGTGCGATTATGCGCCGTTCATGATCTGACAATTTTTCTTCAATGGCATTCTTCCACGGCCCCAAAGCTTCCGGTGGTTCAACCTGATTATCAGATAGATTCCGCGACACTGAAAACTCAAACTCCTGCCATGTGAGCCGCTGCGTATCGTTAATAACCGTTATGTTGGCTTTCATATGGCCTGCAATGGCTATGTCGCTGGGTTCAATCTCATAAAGGATTCTGCCTTGCTCGTGGTTTTGGATAACGCCGATTCTTGGAAAACGCAAGCCTGCGGGATTCTCAAAATTAATCTCAATAATCGCCCCATCAGGCAAGGCGAACGGTGCGCCATTCTTCAAAAGCTGGATATAGAGCGGCATTGTCTTTTCGTCAGCTACAATATAGTTAATGGCGGTTCTGCGGGGATGGGCAAAGTAGAGTTCGAGCTGTATTGAAAATGGCTTTTGCACCGGCATTCTCCTTTCTGGTGGGGTTGTGGAATAATTATCTTACGTCATATTCTTTAATATAAAATTCTTCAAAGCATTCAAGAGCGGCAGTTTTTGTATATTCTTCTGCCTTTTGCTTTGTCTGGAATATTGCCTCAATTCCTTTTTCTCTTGTTGCGGTATTGTAATTCATGACAATGTAAACTTTCATTTCTCCCCACCCTTTCAAATCAATCCACATCAGCCAGTCCCGGCATAAACTCCCTTGCGGCAACTAACTCCTGCTCATTCATAGGCTTTATCCCAAGCCATTGCACTAAGTATTCCGGCTTCAACCATCCCGCCGCCACAGCTTCACGAATACGGTTGTATTCTTCCGTCCGGTCGGTGACAACAGAATCGTCCCACTCAAACTTTACCGTATATGTCCCAGCAGGAGCCAGACCGCCTACAGTGGCCCAAACGTCAAGCGCATACACTAATTGATCTAACGCCATTTCAAGGGCTTTCTGCGTATCTGTGACGGTGGCATAGGTGCGCTGGCGGAGTATCTTGATCTGTGTGGCGGTCATTGCCTGACCCTCGGAACGGTCACTGAATGTGCCGCGGGCAAGGCCGCTTGTATCCTCTACTTTGGCAAGGATTTCATTTAGGCCATTGATGATGTTTTGTTCGCGGAGGGATGGTGACCAATCTTCAAATAAAGCCTCTCCGGTCTTTTTCTCAATGTTTAATCCAATAAATAAGCGCTTCTTGTGTGGGTATATCCGGTTCCCATTCCTATCCGGTGGAAAAGCTGTTTCATCAACATATAACGCCCGCTCTCCGCTCTCCATTTCCCACAAGAGCCGGGAATACTGCTTGTCGGCCTGCTCAATCAATCCAGCGGCCTTAGAATACACCGACACGCCCAGCGGACTATTCGGATCAATATTATTGGCAAAGGGCATTTTGAATTGTCCCCATAGAGGACGCTTGACATTGCTGATCGTTGCGGACGGTGCGATATTCGCCCAGTCTGGTACATCTGACAAACTGGCAGGATAATAGCTTGCACCGTTCTTATGCTTGACGATTACCTTATTGGTAATTTTCATTCTTCCGTATCCAACAGTCGGTTCTTCGGGGCCTCCTTCTTCAAATACTGTTTCAAACGTCTGGACTTCTGCCCGGATGTATGTATTTTCTTGGATAACGCGCCAATCAAGGAACAATTCAGATGTGGAAAAGTTATTGGAATCAAAAGCAAGTGAAAAATGGTCACCAGCCTTTACATAGCTGATCGCCAACCCCTCACCGTCTATATACGGTTTTAATATCAAGTCACCACGGGCGGCAGCAAACTCCGTGAATACCCTGGAATCATCAATCACATGCTGATAAGCGATATTCAGAAAATCAGCCCTCGGACTTCCCGATATGCTGCTTTGCATTTCAATGGTCACAAGGCGGGATAACTCGCTTGAAATGGTGGCGGCAAGGTTCAAACTCTGAACGTCCTCATTCAGCCACGGAGCGCGGTTCTCATGCATAGCAGCCCACAATTCTATTGCATCCCGCATTTTAGGCGATATGGGCACTTCTATATCGAGTGCTTTGAATAGTTCCGGTGTGCCTACTATACTGTTCACCCCTCTCTTAAACCAAGACTTAAATCTATCAATAATCCCCATGTGTCACCTCAAATCTGGGCATAATAAAACGCCCACATGGTGAGCGCATGGACTAATTATCGCTATCTAATATCATCAGATTTGATATTTCCTCTTTCCATTCGATGCAATCAAGCCTACCCTCGCATCCTCTACAAAGTTCCTTTACGCCAAGTATAGACATAATAGCCTGCTGTGTTTCGTCCGGCCTAAATTCTTCGTCGAATCCGCAATGGATTATTTCTTTCTCACACATATCGCAGAAATGCTTAATCATATTGTCGCCCCCTTTCTGAAAAAGGATTTTATACGCTCAAACATGGTTCACCGCCTTATCGGGCATTAAAAAAGACGCTATGCGCCATTTTATTTCCACCTGTTCATAATTCCGCTATCAATATTCTGTCGAAATATTTCAGTATTCCCGACAAGCGGATTAGAAACATATTTGCCAGAAAACACAAATCCATCTTTATTCTCGTAGCGATATACAACGCCCTCCGGCACTCCAATAACTCCATGAAAGCCATTTCCAAGCATTTGAATAGCTTCATCCGTTGGGATTGCCGTTCCATAATGCACAAGCCCCGCCGTTACAAATCCATTAGCTTCAAGCCTGTGCTTTGCATTTAAGTATCTGTCTCGGTATTTATCGGATATCAGGTCAAAGCAAATAAACGGCTCATGCTTCATCCTATAGCGCAATGTATGAGTTTTAACCATCCATTCGCCGCAAACACGCTCACCATCATTCAATAAGTCAAGAAATCTGTCCCTCCGCTCATTGACGAAATTGTGAAATTCTTTTATCCAATCAAGCGGATTACTCAATACGTCGTAGCCTTTTCTGACTATGGGGAACAGTTCACTACCGCGCCTCAATACGCCCACATTGCAACCGTCAACTTTTTCGGTAACAATTGCAACATCATTGATGGAGCGCGTTTTTATGGTAAGCCAATCCTGCTCACGCTGATCTAATAGTTTATCTGCATCGCTTATCATCTTGGAACCTTTTATATGTTGGATTGTCGGATAACTTGAATTTATGATTTTCAATGCTCTAATCCTTTCTACCCCGCCGCCGCTTGCCTGCGCCCCGTTCCCGCCCCCACAACAAACAATCTATCCTGCTGCGTCCTAAGCCCCGCCGCGTCCGCAAACTCCTTGTACGCTCTCCGGGCATTGGTCAACTTCGCTGTTGTGCGAAGAATCATTTCATCATCTCCGGTGGCTTCGGCGGCAATGTTGCGCTTTTTCCATTTGCGGATAACTCTTTCAATACGGCGCATTTCCTGTGTGGCCTGATAGCCGGTGTAGTGTTTGCCCTCAAAGGTGATACCCTCGGCGTTGTCGGCCTTGAATTTATCAAGTTCTTTTTGTGTGTACTGTGGTTCGTGTACGCCGATAATCACGGGACTGGCCGTATGCCCACAGTTCAGCGTACCAATGCGACGCTTTAATCTGCCGGGGTTTTCGGCGGTGCCGTTCAATTCCATCCATTCAGCGTCCGTGTATTGCTTGCCCTGGTAATCTTCGTGATCTTCGGCACTGTTGGCATGGGCAGACATTTCCCAACCGTTCGCGCCCAACTTCTCGTGATTATATTCGCTAATCTGCTCCACCATCAGTCCCAATCCGCCCATAACATTCCTGCGAACAGCGGCCTCCAGCGAAGTAATCACACCCGACTGATAGCCAATAGAAGTCACGCCACGGTCTGCCAACGCTGTGCTTGCGTCCCTGATAGCCGTGTTGTAGTCGGTCGCTCCGGTGGACACGCGGTTAAACACATCATCCATGGCATTGTTGTAAAACCGCTTTAAAGGTAATTCGCGTCCGTGGCGGTCAACTAAACCTAGGGTATTTGTTATGTTCGAGAAGTCCTCCTGCGCCAATGCCTGTGACGCCTTGACAATCTGCTGAATTGAGCCGTTTTCCTCGAAAGGTATGTAACTGTCGAATATCTTGACTTCGTTGTTATAGGAGCGTTTTGCGGCCTCTCCGAATAGATCATCAAGTTCCTGTGCGGATAGGTTCAGCCGCTTTTCGATTTCTCTTTTGATAGTGGCGAAGTGGACGCCGAGGGTTTGGGCGCGGAAGATTTCGTATTCGGCAGTGGCTGTTAGTTTGGTTCCGGTTCCGGCCAGTTTCCCGGCATGGGCGATTCTCTCACAAACATCTTGTATTAAGTAAGCATTTACCTTATTCGTGATTATGCCCACAATATCATTCAGGGATTGGATTTCGTCGGCGGTTAGCATTATTCGCCAGCCCTTATTTCATTGAGAAAATACCGCTTGCCCTTAACCTTGATATAGCGGCCTTTCTTCTCAAAATAGCAATCCTTTTCATAGTTGGCTTGATAGTCAGAACCATAGCCATAAGCTAATATGACAGTGTTTAGCTTGTCTTTAATCACTGTTCCGATAGGCAGATCAAAAGGCGTTTCAATGTGGTATTTTTCTCCGCACTTTTCGCAGAAGACATAACGCCGGTCAATATCCTGCGCCCATGATCGGGCTTTTGGATAAGCCAAGCAGCCACATTCAGCGCAATATAAATCATGGTGAAATACTTGACCGTTATTTGCTATAATTGGCTCTGTCCTGCGCTCGAATAGATTTCCCATACCCGAATCCCTCCCTAACAATCATTCCGGCAGTGATAAATTGGCTTGCGGTGGCTCGGGTAGCGGCATCCAATGGGTTACTCGCTGATATTTTTTCTTTGCCCATGCTGTTTTTCCCTTAAAGCTATCAATCCCAACGCGCAATTCATTTTCAATGTGCTCCCAATGGCAAGGATGATACACCACTAGAAATTCACCTTTACTGTCCGGCAGCCTGTCATTAATGCTAATCCATTCCACGCAAAACCCTCCAATAGCAACATCAAATTGCATTTATTTATATAACCCCGAAAATTTTGAGACTTCATTCTTTTGTTCGCAAATTATATTTACTTCCCGTACCGCTCCGCTTCTTCCATTCTCTTAACCGCGCCATAGTATTTCATCCCCGCAACCTTTTCCACGGTATTTGCGGCAACGCCTACGCAGATAAGGACGGTCAGGCAGATTAGGATTGTGATTATGATGGGTTGCATTGGGTGGCCTCCTTCTTCGGCTTGCGAGCAAACGCCGTCCATGTTTTGCCGTAATATTCTATGAAATATGCTTTATCGCCCTTGCATATTAGCCGTTCCGCACCATTAACCATTTTGAACGGTACTTCCCAACATTCAGCATGGCAAGGTGGCAACATCCGAATAAATAATGGTTCTCCCATAGTCCATGAGCGCAACTGCTCCAAGCTCAACGCCTCCGGGCTTTCCAAAGGATCGCGGCGGTTCCATGCAATTTCCGCTTCTTCTACTGTCTCAAAACTGCCATGCGCAAGAATGCAACCACAATCATCATTAGTGCAATAAACCCCATGATTATTGTAATCGTCCATATATTCTCTCGACTTGGCTTCGCTCCCACAAAACGGACAAGATTTTAATTTCATTCTTACCCTCTCCCTTTCCTATTTCCTCGAATGGTGGCGGGGTTAATCTATGTCCACATAAAATACGCCTAATTCCTCGGCCATTCTTTGAAGCTTCATACATTGATTATCAATTAAAAGTTGTAGCTGTGGGATATTATCGGTTTTCGCATTCACCAGATTGCTTATAGTTACGGCAATTTGGTTGATTTCGTTTCCGATTTCTAAGCGCGTCATAAGATCCACCTTTCAAAGCCGCTAATAGCGTTATTGGCCCCTTACTTTCCAAACCGGCTCCATTCCGTAGCGAACAGCAGAAATATGATGGTCATTCTTATCTGGATAGCCGCTTATGACATTTCCGTCCTTGTCTCTTTCATATTCATATCCCGTAAACTCCTGATAGGTGTGAGGACAACGCACGGGGTCGATTATGATAGCGTCTAGGGATTGCAACCACTTCATGGAGTAGTCAACGCTGCCGGGCCCCTTAATTGCTCCACGGGCAGACAAGCCGAATACCCGATAATCTCCTATGGACTTAGGTTCAGCGGAATCACAGATAACCAATTCCCTGGGATAGATTTTATTTTCAATGATTTTGGCGGTTTCTTCGTTGCTTTTCTTGTTGGCCCGCGCTTCATCAAATATGTAAAGCGTTCTCTGCGCGGCTGCATAGTGCATTCGATTGAAAGCCCAAGGGTCGGGATACCAACCAAAATCACAGCCATTGTGGAGGCGATCAAAGGTATCTATCTGTGCATTTGTGATTTCCTTGCCCTTGATGTTTTCAAAAACCATACCTCCGGTGCCATTGGCTATGCCATCATATTCATGCTCGTAGGCCGTAGGATTGACTTCCAATAAATGATCCGCACGTTCAATGAAAGTCTTTCCCAGCCATTCATGTGGCACCATAGCGGTCTTGTATGAGGAGCGGAACACAAGGCGTTTAGAATCTGATATATCTAACTCTTTGTTTGCCCAATTATCGCGCGTTCGTGGCGTATTAAATGTCTTGAATATCCACGCAGTATCGCCGCCGCGAATAGCTGATTGTTCAATACTGCGGACGGAGGCCACGCCCTTTAGTTGGTCAAGTTCCTCAAACCACAATATACCAACGTGACCGAATGGAGGCTTTATAGATTTTATCTTTACCGGATCGTCGGCACCACGGAAATAGATTTTTTGTCCCGTTTTCTTATAGATTATTTCGAGAGGGGATTTCCTAAATAGGAATTCATTCTCTAAGCCCTGTATATGAATAGCCCATTCGATTTGAGAATAAACACTATCTTTCAGCGTGTCAGCTACTTGCCTAACTGATAACACATGAACATCAGCATAATTTTTTAGCAGTTCCACAATCATCAGGCTTGCGAATGAGGACTTTGTACTGCCTCGCCCGCCGGGAAATACATATTCCGTATGCTTTCGCATGAGTATATCCCGTCTGATATGCTGGAATCCATCAGCTATGAGCAGGGAATCTGTTCTGAATATCCTATCATCATCAGATGTTACGCTATTAACAGGCGCAAATTTATCTATCACCGTCCCCATAGCAGTAGATATCTGGTTGACTTGCGCTGCCGCCAGCTTTTCGGGTTTCGCCATAGCGTCAAGACAAAGATCAACAAAGTTTTGCGCCTTATCTTTTCGGGTTGCAAGATAATCCAGCATATCAAGGGTATTTTGTTCTTTTTTTTGTTCCAACTTTTTCACACTGGAATTATCTGCTGAAACTATATTTTTAACCGTTGTCCAGCTTACTCCATGTTTTTTGGCAACAGTGGAATAATTCTGGCATTCAACGTAATCAGCTATTATCTTTTTTTTCTGCTTATCTGTTAATTTGGCCACGTATCACCACCTACTTAGTTTTGATATAATAAAAGCACCCTTTTAGGTGCTTGTTTGATAGCCCGAAAGGGGCGTTATAAATAAGCAGGCGGGGTTATTCACTCCCGCCATTGTCTATACCAATAACCCAACATAGAGCATTTATGTATCCAAGCATAAACGAATCGCTTTCTGCTTCATGTGCTTCATATTCTGATTTCCTTCGTTCAATCTCCCGCCGTGTCCTCATTTTCGGCGCAGCCTTATTCTCTGGTGAAGCGGCGGCGCTCTTCATAGTATGAACCGTTGGCTTTTCGCCGCGCTGCTTTATATCCTCATAGCGTCTTACTTGTTCTTCCCGCGAGTGACCGGACATTTGCAATGCTGCTGTCGCGGACACTTCGCCATTTCCTACGGCCTCTTTTATCGGTGTCGGTAATTCATCCACAGCTAGCCATTGTTCTACAGCCTGCCGGGTAACGCCAAAGACAACGGCGATCTGTTGAGGCGTATAACCCATATTAAGTAACTTGCGGGCCTTTTCGCCTTTGTTGATTACACTATCTTCTCTCCGGATTTCGTTTTCTGATATGAGAACGCCGAACAGGTCAACGTCTGAACCACCGCGAACAATAGCCGGTATCAGTAAAGGCGGCTTGCCCTCTGCCGCAAAACGCCGATTTACTTCCAGTGCGGCCTTTGTGCGTCCGCGTCCTGCGACAACCTCTATCGCTTCACCATTCTTGCGAACAACGATAGGTTGCAATACACCATGCATGGCGATATTGGCAATCATACTTTCGCTAGGCTCGTTCTCGACGCGCGGGTCATACAATGGATGGTTTTTGTCCGTCACCAGTGTTAGGCGCTCCGGCTCCAACTTGAAAACGTCGCCTCTTTTTGCATTAATAGCACTATTTCCCATGATAAACCTCCTACCCATATATTTTAAGCATGAAAAAGGACCGGCGGGTTAAACCGGCCCATCGGCTGTACAACCGTTTCATGCCATATAAAAACGCCTCACCGATTGGTAAAGCGTAATTATTCAGTTAAAGCCCCACTATGTAGGCAAGGCTTGATGTTTTTTAAACAATTACCGGATAACTATTTCCATTAAACATAATTGATACTGCATAATTTTCGGCCTTACTGTTTCTCACTTCATCTTCCAATTTGATTCGCCTTGGGCAAAGTAGGCATCTTTCATTCGTGTAATGATTTGCAAATTCGCAAGTTCCGATCTGTATGGATATGGTTTGTTGGGGATGATGTATTTCTTTAATATGTCCAGAAAATATGCAAAATGTATTATTCTTCATATCCATCCCCCTTTCTCTCCAATACTAGGCGGCCACACATGCCATTCGTTAGCGCAGGCCGATATTGGATTGTATATATTTGAACGCTCATAGCGTTATTGACTCATGCGGCCATCCGGGCAGTGTCGTTAACTGTTTCTGCCCTGTTCCGCATACAACTAAGCTCCATATATTTTTGTGAAGCTTGCTGGTAAAATTTCTCCATACTGCAATCGCAGAATTTGCTTATGTTTTTTTGCTTTTTCTATGTCCTCAATTACAGTATCGGGGCCCTTTTCGATTATGCCTGTTTTAATCCTGATAATTTCCCAATCCTTGCCGAGTTCTTGTCTAATGAAAATATCCCTAGCATTGTCGGAGGCGGTTCGGTATTTGTGCATATAACCGTCTACCTCAAATATGACCTTAAAATCTGGCAAATAAAAGTCTACATGATGCCTACCAATGGGCTTTTGCGCCTCAAATTTGCACTTATTCGCATGAAATACTATTGCGCAGGCCATTTCGTGAGAGCTTTGGTATAGGTCAGTTGTTTCTAAGGCTTCTTTTAAAACGATTTCGCTTGCATCCTTGTATTTGTGCATAGGGGGAATGGTTGGGGCATTTTCTATCATTTTGAGTGCCCGCTTGTGCATGAGCGTAAGTTTTAAGGCAACGTATTCCTTAAGTTCCTTTTCGGATTGTTCCTTGTAACGCTCTGCGCATGGTTCGTCTTTGCAGAATACCCTCCAGAACGGTTTCCCGTCACCATCTGGAAAATCTACCATTTTCCCACACTGCCAACATTCATATTGCATTTTTTAATACCTCCTAAGTATTTTAGGCTACTCACCTTTGAACATAGATATAATTCTACAATATTATTTTACAAAATTAGTACGTCCCCTGTGTTACCCCTTTTAGACACAATTTATTCATATATTTCAACGTCCCTTGTGTTACCATTTTTGTTTTTTGATTATTCACTTGCTAAATATTCAGTGGCAAATTGTTCCACTTCTTTCATGGATTCGCTATACTTTTTATCGGATGAAAACACTTTATAATCAGTAAATTGCATTTTATCCGCCTTATTAAACAATTCAATACGCTCTACTTTTTCCGTTTCGGTGCTTGCTGCATCAAAATAATGCACAGTAGTTTGTACTCCATCTGGATAAGCAAGCGTCCAATTGGCTACTTCTATATCATCCAAAGATTCCGTTAGAAGTCGTTTAATTTCTTGCGTCTGCTTGTAAAGTAGCTTTTGCATCTTTTTCATTGCGGGTTCACGCAGCAGTACGCCACAATATGCACCGGCTGGCATATTAAAGAATTTTTCCATCTCTTGCTTAACCATTATATTTCTCTCCCTCATTTCTTCAAACTAAGCAGATAAAAAAACTTTCTCCGCTCCTGATAAAACTGCCTACGCCCTATTGGCGGTGATAGATACTCCCACGGTATGCCCTCGCTGACAGATTTGATTATGTATGGATACAACTCTCCACAAGCCTCAATAGCCGTCTGCTCAATCAATTCTATGTTCCTGCCCAGCTTATAGGCTCTTTCTGCTTTATTGGCCGTAGGGTCGCTCACGCCCGTGCCGTGAGGCATTCCGGTAATGGCGACACCGCTCAAATCATAACAGCTATTTTTTTCTGCGATAAACTCTTTGTATTGCAGGCAGAAGTTTGAAAGCTCTCTGTATCTGTGCTTGGAAATTCCAAACTGGTCAAGACGTAAATCGCGTTTATTGCTCATGGCTTTTCTCCTTGCTCCAATCAATCCGCTGTCCGCATTGTGAACAATACATCATCCTCACGCCAACCGGCCTACCGCAGCGCCGACAACAAAAATGTATTTGGGTTTCCGTCGGCGATTTTGGCTTTTGCTTTTCCAGCGCGGAGGTCATCAGATTTATAGCGATTCCGTTTAATTCATCGGTTGTCAATCTACATCACCTCATTCTTTATCTGCTGCCATCCCTCTGGGTCATTCGCAAGTATATCCCCGAAATTTATGTCATCCCCATAATCAAAATAACGATGCATGTATTCAATGCAAGTAGGGCACCAATATATGGTTTCTACTGTGCCACCCTCCGCGCATGATACCGCCGACATATTTGAGCCGGAAGGATAAGTTTTAGCGCACCCCCAACATCTATGCGGTTTTCTGGTAATGACATTTTTGCTTTTCAATATCTCGCTCATGCTCCATCACCTCGCCTCTCATTTTCCGCATTCGAGATCGTTGGCCAACATGCTTAGTCGCTCATATGCGCCAGGAAACGCTTTTTCATATTCCGAGTCAATATCATCTGGAAACACTTTGTATTCGGTTCTGGAAGTTGCGACAACTTTATGCGTCCCGCAATCCCTGATATCTCTTATCGAAGAAGTATGCACCTGTGAACCATCAGGGAAAAGTCCGCGACTATCCTCGTAAATATTTCCCTGCAAAATGTACCGCTGTAATTCCGGTGCAATAAAGACGCATTGATTAGATGTAATGCTCCAGTTTTTCATTATTGCTGTATTCATTGCTTTCCCTCCCTCTCCATTTTCGCGCCATTGTTTGCCCCGCAATTAGGGCAGAATCTCCATGGACTATGAAATGGATTACGAAGCGGCTCACACCCGCACCGTGAACATTGCCCTTGATATAAATGTCCGTAATCATCCTTTATGGGCAACCATTCCCCATGCACCACCGGCACCGCATCAACTGTGGGTGCCTCTGCAATCTTGTATCTAATGGTCTCCACATATTCTTCATCACCGCCCCACAGGGATTTCCAGTTTTCTAGTAATGCGTCTGCATTAATTAGCCTCATATTTAATCCTCCAATTCATTTTTCCGCGCGGCGTTTAGTTCGGCGTGTCCGGTTATAATTTCAGCCCAACCTCTCGCACCATCCATAAATCATTGTGCAACTTATTATTCTCGGCCTCTAACCGCTCCACCCTAGACTGTAACTCCTGCATTGTGGTGATATCTTCGTGGACTTGCTTCCAGGCTTTTTCAAGCTCTGCGGTCAGGCGGTCTATTTCATGTCCCCGCCCAATCCATACATTTTGATATTGAATTGATTGTTTTTCATGCAGAAATTTTTCCGCCTTCAGCTTGACTACAACATCACAATGATCTTCACAGATTTCCAGTTCTGATTTATGGCATTTTCTAAGATGCTCGTTCTCCGCTCTCAGCGTGTCAATTTCTGCCTCTTTTGCCTTTATAATCCCGGACAAGTCCTCAATAACGCGCTTCCAATAAACCGATATATGTTGCTCTTTGGCTTTTAGCGCGGCGACTTCTCCCGGCGTTGGGACAATAGCGCGGCATTCCTTGACTTCTGATAACGCCGCTTTAATATCGGCTTCATAGTTGTGATACTCGTATTTTGACATTTCCAAAAGATTTTTTATCGCATCGTTCGTTAACCGTTCCATTCCTATTTCTCCATACTCGTCTGCAAGCGTTCCCAGCACAGAAAACAATTCACATTGTTTTTATCTGATGTAGTCTCTTTTACTGGAACCCGAAAGCCGCACAGCGCCAAAACTTGTTTGCCCTCATGCTTCGGGTCGATCTCGCAGTAGTGCGTCACTTTGATTTTGCTGGCTGCGCTCATATAAATTCACCCGACTTTCGATTTAATTTCCATCCTTTTCAAGCCTCCAGCGATTATTAACTTGCTTTACCGCATAGCCATTGAGATATTTTTCAAGTTTGATGTTATATACTCTGTTATCACCGGTAATTATGTAGCTCTTGGAATAGAAGTACTCGTTAGTGATTTCCTGCAATCGCTCTCTACTATCGGCGCTTCCAATCAGCTTTCCCATGTGCGCGTTTCCCTTCCGCTATATTATTCGCTGACTTTCGATTGCTTCATAATATCGTCATATATGGCCTTTTCGATAATGCTCCGTGCAGCAAACCTTGTGCAGACTGGCCCGACTACGATCCTACGTCCATCGAATTTATATTTCCGATTATTGGCCTTTTTTCCTTTAATGAAATTCATTTGCTTTTTATATGCAGCCTGACGTTGTTCTCTGGATTCCTTTTGAGCGGCCCATTCCTTTTCCGACAACATATCAATGGATAGCCCCCCCCGGAACAATTTAATAATCTCTTTATTGGTCATCCCGATTCCTCCAGTTCAATTTTGATTAGATTTTTGTAGATAGTTACGCAACTTGGTTACATGATGGTTTCATGATGGTGGTGCGGTTTTTTGGTATTTTTGAATGTAACTGTAACCAATTTTCTATAAGAGGGTAGAATTATTTTAAAAAATATATTTAAAAACGATCTCGCTAAGTTTAGAAAAATTCTGGTTACAAATTACTTGAAAATCTTAAAAAATGGCTTTACTATACTGTAACCTTCTATGTAACCAAGTGTAACCTTCTATGTAACTATCTTTATATAGTTACAATAATTCATTGGTTTCAAGTAAATCTCCATTTCCAAACGGCCCATCAAAAGGCAAATCATTTGTGCGTTTCCATATTTTTTGCACACCAAACTCACCAACTCTTTTTGTCTTCTCGCACCGCCCCCACTCGCCGGTGGCTTGAAGGATCAGAGCGATATCATTACTGTCTTTTTTGCTTGGCCTCGAAAATTCATTTTTTAATGCGTGCTTCCAAAGTTCAACTATACAAACTTCATCACGATTTATGAGATAATCTGCAATCATACCGTCCCTGTAGTCGTCTTCCATTGCTCCCTGCTGATGCTCTCTAATTGAATCAATGAGGTTTCGATCTGCATATGGCTTCATATTTCCAGAATCGAATTTAACCTTTGCTTCGCGCCAGCACATCAAAATTTCATACTGTATTTTCTCTTTATTGTCAAACAAATCATAGCCAGATTGATGCACTCGTATAGGATACCAACGCCGGTTTCCAGTTTTGTCAGTTAGGAACTGTTCTTTGTTTGTTGTGCCTATAAATACGCATTGCCTTTTATGCTCCGTCACGCGCCGATCGAAGGGGCGGCGGTATTTGTCCGTTTGCTTTGTTATATATCCCTTTACGGCTTCGACATCTTTTGTTTTGGTTAACGCAAGCAACTCCGCAATTTCGCAAATCCAGATTCCTTCAAGTGCTTCAATTCCTTTCTGTCCTTCGATTTCGGTAATTTCATTAAAAAAGTTGTCTTTGAGTGCTAACCACCGAACAAAAGTTGACTTTCCCTCACCTTGCTTTGTGCCGATAAGTACAGGAACATCATCAAATTTACACCCTGGATTATAAAGTCGGTTAATCCCTCCGCTAAAGATCAAACGGCTCACTTCCTGGCTATATGACGTATCTTCGCATTTCAGCCACTTTGAAAGAAAAGTGGGTATACGTTCAATCCCATCCCATACATCGGACTCAATGATATTTTTTATTGGATGATGTTCACGCTCACGAAATACGATTCTAAGAGCATCGTCTAATTTTTTTTCATTGTGAATATTGTATTTGTTTTCGATATAATGACGCGCTGCGGAATCGTCTGCGTCCTCCCAGCGGATAGAAGTGCCATCCACAATTTTTTCCGGGCAATATGCAAGAGCGTTGAATTTGATATTGCAAAAATGTGGATCGTTGCGAATAATAGTAAGGTAATTTTCAATAGTATTTAATGGTTGACCGCGACCATCAAATTTTAATGGCACAACTGAATTTATGATTGCGTTTTGCTTTGTGTACTCATCAGCCAGCTTTTTATCAGCGGCATCAAATGCTTTAATCAGTCGAGCGAAATCCTTTTCTATCTTCAAATCTTTTGCCCGCGCTAACATAAGCGTTTTTAGCCGTTCTCTCTCAAGATCATCCTCAATATCATATAGACTATAAAGCGTGTCCTTGCCAAGCAATTGAGGAACAGTAAAATCAATTATTTGCTGTTCAAATTCAGCAGTTTGTTGCAAAAGCTTCTACCTCCTCAATGCTACAGAATTTTGTTTTGAGCGCATTTAATCGCGCGGTAACATCAAAAGGTATTACTATGTTTGGATCAAGATATTTGTCTAACAGTCGTTCAAGATATTCTGTCTGGAATTTTATATCCGGTGTTTCTGGTTGCCTAATAAGCCAACGGTGGTATTGGCACATTTTGTTATATCCAATGCGAGATATTTCAAATTGTTTTTGCAAGTTTTCCTGATCTGCCTTGCGCTCTGCGATCTCGTTTTGATTTTTCCGATATTGTGTTAATGTTGGTTTGCTGAACATCATTAAATTAAAATCCGTGTCAATTTTACGTACAGCATCCATAAATCCGATATTAAAATAATGACGAACAAAATTAATAACATTTCCACCTACGCCACATCCAAAACAATAAAAACTATTTTCGTAAATATATAAAGATGGCGTTTTGTCAGAATGGAAGGGGCAAGGTATAAAATGCTTTTTTGTTGGAGTATCGATATATAGATTGACCGCCTGCGCCATAGTGATTGATTCCAAAATGGGGCGGGTATCTATTTTCAATATTCCCGCCCTCCTTATTGGATCAATAAATATTCTCTCAATTCGTAATGAAGTATTTCACCGATCAACCAACCTGTAGTTTCCGATTTGCAAAAATGAAGCTGGATATTGTACCGTGCGCTCCATGACAAAAAGCTTGCTATAAGAGATTGCGGATTAAGTTTCGATCGGTATTTTCCATGCCGCAAATGCTCATAGTTGTCATTTTCGACGATCAAATGTACCCGGCATCCGTCTGCCTTGGCTCTTTCAAATTCTCGCTGGAATCGCGCTCTATTGGCTGTGAAATTGCTGCATATTTCCGTCAATCCGCTTTTTCTTTCTATGGCGAATATTGTCCGCATATCCAAGGCGTTCCCTGCGCCATCTACAGCCTTGCAGGAGTAGTCCGCATACGACAAGGCTACACGTTCATACGGTAGCCCTATCGCTTCGATGCGGCGCTTATAAGCGGCTGTCTGTTCATTCTCGCGGCTATCTACGAGCAGGGTTATGTTATCAAGCATTCTTTCAATTTCTGGCGGTGTGTATTTGCCCATAATGCACCGCCTCAATTAAAAGGAAGATCACCGTCATCGTCCACCTCAACAAAAACATCTGCGCTTGCGGGCTTATTTTTCAGCAGCTTCGCATTCGGAATCTTGAACTTACCCGCCTTAATCGTCTCAACGCTGCGAAAACTATGTAACGCCGTAAAAAATCCAGTCTTTCCATCGAAAGCCCATTCTTTTTCAAAGAATACTGCGCCCACCTTTTTGCCAACAAGTTTCTTTTCGTCCCAATCCCAATGAAAGCCGGGGTTGCTGTCCTCGATTGACTGAATATCGGTTTTGAATCGGCGTGCTGTCCATTCGTCTTGTTGGCTGCCGTCCTCTTTCGGAATGTTCATACGGTAAACACCTTTATACTTCTTATCTTCCATCTGAGAACCTTTATATTGCTCGGTATAGTAGTTCTTAAAATCGCCCTCGGCAATATCGAATTTGATTTCAAGGACGCCGCCCCAATCATAGCCGATTTCCTGTGCGTCAAGGATTCCGACGATATAACCACCAACCGGGAGTTTTTCAATGTCGCTGTATGCCTGTACTTTCGCGTAACTACCAAATTGTTTCATGATTCAATCTCCTTTTTATCTTTAATATTATTAAGATTCCAGTACTCGCGAATAATTGTATCAACAAACTTTAAATCATTCTCAATCTCCAAATCAAACATTTCCATAGGAGATTTTGCAGTATCGTTATTGCTCTGCGTTCTGAATATGTACCGTCCGTCATTAGCCAGTGAACGCAAGACAATAGTAAATTCACCCTCTAGGGTAATCATACTATCCAACATTTTACCAACGGTTTTCATCTTCGCTTTACCGGTATTAGTATCCGTATCAATATGCGCCATGAAATAAACGATGGTTTCTGCCGGTAATTCATGCTTTGTGATCTCGATTAAGTCAAAAAAATCACCGGCAATGTCTGTAAACTTCTGATATCCGGTTTCATTTCGCTTGCGCATATAATAATGAGACATAAGATATTGGCAATCGTCTATGGTGATTGATTTTGCCTTTGTCTTTCGCAACGCAGACTTTACACCTAAAACGCGTTTGCCCTTTGACGGATCCTTCTCACTCTGAACAACGACATCCTCGTAAAAATCGCAGTTATAAGTATTCAGCTTCTTTTTGAACGGCAACGGTTTTGAGGCAGTATTTATAATCAACATTTCTTCAGCCTCAAAATTTCTTAAACTGGTGCTTTTCCCGCTGCCGGATTCACCAATGACCAAAACTGGGATTCCCATGCCTTTCACTCCTCATTATCAATTATTTCCGTATGCTCAATCGCAAATAAGACAAGCCTTGAAACAATTTCGGACATATTCTTTCCCGTGGCTTCGGCTATCTTGTCGGCCTCTGCGTATGCGTCCGAATAAATCCGAACAACGGTTGTACCGCGCTTTCTTATGGGTGCATCGCGGTGGAATACCAGTTTATCCATTGCCATCCTCCCAGCGAAACGGGCATTGTTCGCCACGTTCCTTTTTATAATTAAGAATCCATTCTCCTGTTATCCGGCAACTGTGCCGATCGTACGATTGCTGATAGGATATGTAGATACAATACTGGCAGTAGGGAGCCTTGCGCGGCAATGCAGCTTTTATTGTCGCATCGCCATGCAAATAGCTGGTACATTCACCCAGGCTTTCAAACTGCGACATTTTGAACTGCTCTTTTCTTGGCTGCCGTCATTAGCAGCGCACCCATAACCGATTCAATCTCCCTTTTCGTAGCCCCGGCCAGATTCGCAATATCAAAATCAATCCCGGCCTCGTCAAGCTGCTTTTGGTAGATGGATAGGTCGCCGGTGAAGTCGTATTCATTCATGTGGCGAATCCTCCTTGCAGCCTATCTTTCCGGCCTCTATGAATTTATAAAAATCATCTACAGAGATTTCCCAGGCTTCGCAGAGGTCTACAGGACTGTTGCGTTGACATTCTTTTGTAATCATGTATGCAATTGTATCTACTGTCTTAGAGTCCATTAAAATTGCCTCCCTAAAATTTCATCTTCTCGCCTTTGCTCATATTCTATATCCGACATTTCGCCAAACCAAGCGTCATAATCGAAGTCGTCAGGTTCGGGCGGCTCCAGATGTGTGCGCTCAAGTCTCTCCAGCGCCCGTTGATCTTCAATTGATAGCATTTGATGCACCGCCTTTCAATGCGACACTCCCATCGCGGGACGCTCCATGATAGCCCACCACGAATTATTCATACACTCATTCATGGAGGCAAACCCGCTTGAAATGACACGCTATCCCAAATCCGTAAAATGATTTAATTCGCGATCAAACGAGCCATCGTTATCACAAAAGATAGTTTT
>Ga0153937_1000198_pt1 | contig 21501 bp, 27 predicted proteins | sample TSNY021MetaG_FD_104680 | JGI IMG/M metagenome (GOLD analysis project Ga0153937, IMG submission 104680) | Attine ant fungus gardens microbial communities from New York, USA - TSNY021 MetaG | ecosystem: Host-associated > Fungi > Mycelium > Unclassified | place: USA: New York, Robert Murphy County... | reverse complement strand
GGCCACAGACCTGCAGATGGTAAACATCACTTGTCGTGTCCTCTCTCGACCCTCAATAAATGAGCTTCCCTTAATCTACCGTGAACTTGGACAAGATTATGATGAAAGAGTCCTTCCCTCAATTGTTAACGAAGTCCTCAAGAGCGTCGTTGCTCAGTTCAACGCTAGCCAGCTGATCACCCAGCGTGAGCATGTGCGTCGGACTTCCCTTGTCATTCCCTTCCACCGACATCGGTCCTAGGTATCCCGTCTGGTCCGTGATAATTTAACAAACCGGGCCCTCCGCTTCAATCTCGTGCTGGATGATGTTTCAATTACCCACGTCGCCTTTTCACCTGAATTCACACACGCCGTTGAGGCTAAGCAGGTTGGCATTCCGTTTTGTCCCAGAACAACCCTACCTTACGTCGCATCAATTCCTAGGTCGCGCAACAAACTGCACTTCGTGCCGCTTTCTTGGTTGACCAAGCTATTCAAGAAAAGCAGGTGTGTTCGTTACGAAACTCTGTTTGCGATGTATGTCCTCATATATCTTTTTTAGTCTATCATTGTTCGCGCCCAAGGTGAGGCACAGTCTGCAGAACTTGTCGGAGAATCTCTGCGCAAGAACAAGGGTTTTCTTGAACTTCGGCGACTTGAGGCAGCGAGGGATATTGCAGCCCAATTAGCAACATCAGGAAACAAGGTCATGCTTGATTCACAGAGTCTACTACTCAATGGCAAGCTTCTCCTATCTGCTATTGTCTGCTCAAAAATTGACTCATTTGTCCAGTTGCTGGCAATGATGCGAAAGAAATCCTTAAAAGTAATAAATAGAATTCCATCTGTTCACTGTCTTGCTGGTACAATAATTGATTTCTCATTTCATGGCTTTGAAGATTCTGTCTGTTCGGTCACATGATTCGAGTCGCGTCGAGAGCCTGTCCATAAAGCCTGTCTATTTTCATTTACCACATGCCGCCCAAGAGACGCCTCAGCAAGACCAATATAGAGACGGGTGATGCGAGATGTAGCTCGGAGGATGAATCCCCTGATACAAAAAAGGTTAGATGGAATTCAGCCACGACTGCCGAGGAGGTCGACTCCGAGAGCGAGGAACCCGGATCAGATAGAAACAAGGTTATCTCTCGGTGTATATTGCATCTGTGTTACTTACCAACCAACCAAGACACCAATAGCCATGTTTTGCGCCCAGTATGCTTTTTTAAATACCTACGATTCCGTTGGTTCACGATGATCAGCGGACAAATGGGCGCCGCATATTTTCATCCGGTGAACGGTATCTTGTATCTGCTCGAAGACACGCAGGCGTCACATTATCATGATCTCAGCATCATGCGTTTGTCTTCGTACCATTAGTGTCCATATATGCGCTCATTTTACTCCAGTTCTTGAACAAGTTTCACCTGATACTGTACTGACAAGTTCAAAGTCAGATGACAATTTCATCGACACTATCCGCGACCATTGTGTGTATTGAAAACCACTTATATGCAAATACTCTCCACTTACGTCGGAATGCTAGTGGATACAACCGGTGCCACATTTCAAATCAGGCCGTACAAAGAATTTAATCCTCTGAAGGGGAGAGATCGTTTGTTATACCTCAGCCGTCTTGCGGATCTCCCTTTGGATGACCACACATCGCTGCATGAGACATCTACAGCAGTTGCAGGTGATGATGGTTTATCACATAGTGCATATGACTTCATGCGGCGAAGACGAGACGAAATAGGCGATCCTACCATGAAGCGTTGGAATGCATCTATCCGATTGTCTAATTTCGCTAGCATTGAGAACTCTCCGCTTTGTGTGCGTCAATGGATCCCTGAAATTGTAAACCTCACCAAAACAGCGCCTTCGTAGATGGCTTCTGCAGGTGCTCTGATCGATTATCTTGTCCGAGAACAAGCAATGAGTGATTTTGACGGCGAAGGACCTCAAGGGCTAGAAGTCAGAAATATCGAAATCCTTACTTTGTTAGTCTCAGTGTCACAACTTGGATCAAATGCTCAATGATTCACAGAAATGAGGTCATGCATATCAACACTGATGCCCTAATGTGAGACGTTTCCTGATCTGGTGGTGGTTACACCTGATTGTATTAAGTTCTCTACAGGTTTTTGAGAATGAAAATCACGCTTCAGTCCATTCAGAGAGGTTCAAAGAAGGACTGTCTCTTTATGGTTAGTAATTTTTCTGCTTGTAGATTCTTTCAAATAATACGCCTCTCAAGGAACACTTAATTACACCAGGACCGCATTGGGGCGTTCTCTTCTGTATTCTTGGCTTCTTCAACCTTCACTTTCCATGCATGTCATCAAATCTCGTCATGAAGCTGTGGCATGCTTCTCAAAATTTGAGAATCTGATTTCGGCCAATACTATGCATAATCACCTCAAAGGGGTCAAGAATGTTTCTAGAATCCTAGCAAACATGAATGCTGGAAAAACAAAGCTGTCGGACTGGCAGGCTCTCGCAAAAGTAAGTGATTCGTTCAACCTACGTTCATTGAGTTATATCTCCAGTTTTCTTTCCATATCGTCATGCTTTGTGATGCGATAACGGAGCTTCACAGCGGACAGACAGTTGACGTTGTGAAACGGGTAGGTCCTGATACTTTGCGAAGATCCTTCTCAAGGGTTGATAGGCATCCGTTGCAGCTCCTTGCGGAGGTTGACGTCTTAGCCATAAAAGAAGTGGGAACGCGGGTCAACGACATTGTCGGATGAAATATATTGTTTCCTTTGCGTTGTTCTGCTCACTGATTTGATAGATTGACTGGGAGGAATCGCGGCTTGCTGAGCGTGTCTGTGTCAGGCTTGGGATTGACGAGGAGTTAGACAACAGAAAACATACTTATCACGGGATAGATTCAATCTTGGTATGTGTATACTGTGTTCACGGTCATCCCAGCCCCTCACGAAGAACTTTCTAGTCCAATGTCGCCTATCAAATCTCTCAAACTGTTCCACCAAGCTTTACGGCGACGCTCAATGTGGTCTATTTTCCTCAGCTAGGTGACAAGCCACCTGCTTTGTAGACTTGCATCCGATCTAATGTGCAAATATCAAGGTTATCTGGTCTGCATTCCCATCCAAGAGGAATCGGAAACAGGTTTGCCTCCCATACCAGATAATTGGACAGTACAGGTAAGGGTAATCATTTCCAGTGACTCTATGTCTTCTGATTTTTGTTCAAGTTTTCCTCTGAGTGAGCTGCAAGCAGTCGTAGACCAATTCAATCCTCATAAATTGCAGTGCCCATGTCTATTTCAAGTCCCCTGAGATGCAAGGTACCTGAGTTCTTATACCATGTTGCTCACGAATGTTGAAAATGGCTGATTACAGATATGGATACCCATATTGGCGACCTCCACTCTGCAATTGTAGACAGAGAAATAGAAATTTTACAAGATCTTCTTCAGGACGTCCTTGTTCACAACAAAATGATTGGCAACGTATGCGATATATGCGCTGAATTGGACTGTCTGCTGTCTTTTGCAGAAGCATCAAATAATCACAATTACCGGCAACCAGATATGACCGATGATAATGTCATTGAAATTGTAGCCGGAAGGTTTATTCCTCTAACAATTAGAATGCGATGACGATCTCTTGATGCGGTTCATCATAGACATCCTCTACAAGAGCAGGTAGTCGACGTATTTGTATCTAATGACACGCGTATAGCTGGTGGCGCAGGCATCCAATCTCCATACCAAGACCGAGATGGTAAAATACTTAATAGCATATTGCTTTGCACAGGAGCAAATGCATGCGGAAAGGTATTATTTGATCCACATGTGGAAGCGGAAAAGGTGGCACTGAAACACTTTAGAGTGTATATTTGAAACAGGCATGCACTAACTTGCCTCTCAATATTTCTCCTTACTGTTATTCTAGGTTGCCCTTATCCAGATCATGGCTCAAGTAAGTATTCAATTTCTTCTGGGGTAGAGGTGCTATCTGATTCTCGTTCAGATAGGATGGTAAATGCGAGATTACTCTTTTATATATCAATCTCATTTGATCAGTTTTGTTCCTGCAGAATATGCTAGGTTGGGGCTGGTTGATAAGAGTGCAGTTTCACGCGTCTTTTCCTTGTGATCGCCTGACTGATGACCCATCCGCTTAGTCTTTACTCGAGTTTCGACTCGCGAATCCGTTTCCAAGGTCTTATCGACAAACAAAAGATTAAGACCTCTTACTCACCCTTGTTACTCCAGGCCCAGTCTGCGTTCATGATAGATCTGAATCAAGTCTCCTTGTCTCTCCGTAATTGCACAAACCGGACGTTGATCCTTCTCGATGAGTTCGGGAAAGGGACCTTGTCAACGGGTGAGAGCAGAGGGTGAAAACATGACAACGCTTATCGCGATTTGGTTTACAGATGGGGCTGGCTTATTCTGTGGCGTTGTGAAACATCTATTCGACAGAGGACCCCAATGTCCCAAGGTTCTCGCCGCAACACATTTTCATGAGGTGTTCACGGAGCAACTACTAAATCCGCAAAACATTCCCGTTACATTTTGTCACATGCAGGTCATATTCTGCACAAGCGAAGGCAGTAATTTGGAGAGCGACTCAAGCGGATCCATGATATCGTCCCAGAAAAATGACATCAAGACGGGTTCTGGGGAGAAGATTACTTATCTGTATAAAGTGGCGGAAGGATTATCACTCGATTCTCATGCGGGGAAATGTGCCATATTGTGCGGGCTTCCCACTCGGATCGTTGAAAGGGCAAGGTATGTCAGGTGAGTGAACGAATGTTCTGGATGTAACAGTGATGTGATACATATCGTCCCCCGATGCCTAGCGAACTGATTTCTCAACATGAGATCAATCGTTTACTTGATGAAGCAATGAATGAGAAAGAACGAGAGGAACTGAAAGCGGCCGAAGAGATATGTCGAAGATTTCTGGCATGGCAATTAGATGAAAAGGATGGAAAATGTGTTAAGGACAAGATAGCCGAGATTCTAGGTAGAGAAGCATAATGCGATTAAAGTATCATTACCACATCACGGACGGTTTCATGTTCAAATGCTTCATGGTTGTTTCCCGATCAACAGTTCGTGCTTCTTCTCCGAAGCATCAACTGAGTTTGATCGAGGTCATCTCATCATACACAGAGCTATAGTCTGGTGACTTGCAGCTCTATGGTCTTGTGGTATATTCATTTGTCAATCGTAAGGCTGAGTTCTCCAGTTCATTGAACTACAGTATCGGCTCTTCTGGGCTCTCATTTGCTCGGATGACGCATTGCTGGACAGGTCTGATGGTTGAGAAGATGTGAAGAGGGGTTGAAGGAATTTGGAAAATCTCTCACAGAAGCTATGTGTAGGGATATTCGTAATCAAAAATTTCCACTACATGACAATTATGATTTGTTAAAAGTGTTGTGTAGTACGAAGTTAATAAACTTTCAGTCGGCGAGGTGGCTGAGCTGAGCTGTTGGAGCATGAGACCTGAATGCAGAAAGTCACACAACAGATGCAACAGGTTGGACGTTCGAACCTCATCTTGACCACTAAATAAAGAACTCCACACAAAAATGTGTGAAGAATTAAAAAGATAAAAAAATAAAAATAAAAACAATTCAGCAGCTCTGGAAACAAATTCCACAGCTCTGAATTGTTTTTGCTCATCCTAAAAGTCTCGCATCCATTTTTTCAATTATATTTTGTATGGGCAAGTTATCCTATACTCTCAGTTTTAGCTGCCATCTTGCCGCACCTCACGACGACTCCGTTGACCATGCTGTTTTTCGTTCCTCTTACTGGTAAAAAAAGGCCAAGATACACCTTACTCTCGAGATGTGGGATCGTTCTGTGTTAGGAGCTGATTCTCCACCGAAAAATTCATCTTTTTCCTGTGTATTCGACTTAGCTCGCATTACTCTATCAACGGATTTTCACGGAGAAAAGCTTCAAGAAGCCAACGGGGCTCCGGGTGTGCGCTCACAATTATATGAAGGCGTAATAATGTGAGGATGAATCTCAACTTTTAGCTGAACTCGCCACATCGTTCCCATCCCAGCTGTGAACCCCAGCACCTCCACATCCTGTGAACAACCTCTAATTTTGCGTCTCGCCCTAAATCAGGATTCTCTAGGTCACTCAAGTCTTCAAGAAATCCATGGCGCAGTCGTGTATTGAGTGGGAAGTTGTTGACAGCAAATGTGCGCAGCCGAGCGAGAGAAAGTAACAAAAGACCAGAGGTTAGGGCTGTGACTTGCTGATGATCAGCAGGTTGTAGGATGAGCAAGCGCTCGATACGTCTTGTGTAGGACAGAGTCAGCATGCATTACAAAACTGGAGCAGGTTGTTGTTTTGGGGGAAAGACATTTACCTCATGCCATCCCAGACACCCTTCCGTTTCAGTAAGTGCCCATGCCGAAATCTTCCTCTTCCTCCGATCCAAATACCACTAATGGCACCCCCGGCGAGGTATACGATAGCCAATGCTGGAGCTACACCGACGAAAGCAAAAGTGAGTTCCTGTGATCTGAGCAATCGATCGATTCCCGTGAGTGCTTGATCGATGTCAACCTACAGAAATGTTGAGACAAAATCAGTCAAAGGTCATTTATCAAAAACGTCACCTTTGTTTTCTGCACTTGGATGAAAACATTCCGAAGAAGCGTCCCCGCGATAGCACTCCTCAAAGGTGTACGAATATCTTCCTCATAAACCTGCATCACCGGTGTCATGTCTCCCAGACGAATTTGTCGCGAGAGGGCAGCAAGTTGTTCATGATCAAAGCCAAGTTCGTCTTTTGCAAGTGAAAGCGTCATGCGTTCCAAGCTCTGAAGAAACAAGTCAACAAATTTAAATTTTTTTCCCACCTCCACATCGCGAAATCGATTCGTTCAATTCGGGGAAGCTTACCTCTAAATCAGCAAGGACACCTTCCTTGTGGACCAACATGCCAGTTTCATCATCAGATCCACTGCGTATGGTCATCAAAACATCCCGCAAAGGTTCCAGCAACCATCCTCTGACAAAACCTTTCAAGGTTTCGAGCGCGTCTCGAGCAACATCTTCCAGATTGGCACGGGATACATACAAAGACTTGCACAAATAAAAAACCAGCGGCGGAAAGAGCACAATTTTGGGCCAAATAAGGATCCACCTTTTTGGCCGCAACAATTTTTCGGCCTTGAGCGTCTGCCGGTGAGACTTATTCAACTTTGGAAGGGTGTCGTTGGATATGTGGACTAGAGCTTCTAAGAAAGACGGATACACCGAAACAACATCGACAGTTTTCTTTTGATCCAAGATCTCGACAAAACGCTGGACTTCAGGCAAGAACTGAGTCATGCCTGAAAATCTGCATTCGGGGTGAGTGAGGATCAAAGATAAATTATTTCGCATCTGCGAAAGCTGCCCAAGGATTTCTGCACGTTGATTGCGAATTTTCTCGAGATGGCGTCGGCTGGAACGACATTCGTGGAGAGTCAAAGAGAAAGGGTAGGTGATGTGGTTGGCGATCAAATTCAAGTAGTAAGAGAACGTGTATATGACTTTTTGTGATAACCCAATCCTGGGTCCAGAGGCCACCTGTGGAGGATAGAGCGAGGCTGTAACGGATAAAGGGGACTTGGATAAGTGGGGGAAGCACGCAGTGGTCAGGGTATTAGGCTGGAAGGGTGATTTTAGGAAAAGTCTTGTCAGTGAAGAGGGCGTAAAATTAGAAAGAGTTAGGCGCTGATTTCGAGAACCGACGGCGGTGACGACAGCGTCAATCGCTCTGTAGAGACGGATTGGTGTTGCTGAATTTGTGCTGGTATAAGCTTACGTTTTGTAGGAGAAAAAAAAGAAAGCACACTCTGTAGCAGATACCAAGCAACATTCAACTTGGAATGTTCTACGTCTCCCCACCATTCGGCTTCGGCCTCGGCCTCGGTTGCTTGGTCCAAGTAAATCTTCAGTGCCTTGGTATATAATCCGACTATGACCTTGGCTACCACAGCATGTTTCAATGCCTCCTCTTCCGGGTCAGAAACCAGTGAAAAATATTGTGACCCTAGCCTAGAAAGGACGGAGATTGCGTTGTGTATCTGCTGTGCGTTGAGTGGCCGGGAGGAAGGGAACGACACGAGAAGGGCATGAAGGGCGTGTTTTGTTGCTGAAGCTTGTATACGTGGTGCTGAAGCTTGTATACGTGGTGCTGAGGCTTGTATACGTGGTCCCTCAGGGTCAAAATCCAACCTAGCAGAGGACAGAGATGGAGACGAGGCGTTCAAAGCCTGGGTGAAATTGTCGATAAATTCAGAAGACATTCTTGCCCTTTAAATATCCTTCATTATAATTTTAAAAAGGGTCAAGTGGCTCACAAATAACAGAATAGGGTCACAGCAAATCAAGAGCAAATCAAGGTGTGACTTGTCGAGTACATTATTATATCTCATACCCGGCAATTGTCAAGATTAAAAGCAAGGATGTCCTCCGCTCCTGCTCTCTCCAATTGATCCATGACAGTAGCGACTTTTGTCTTATCCACCATGACACTAACACCGAACCAGTCCTTCTCCTCCAACCTGCTGATGGTAGGTGCACGTCTGCCAGGAGATATCTTTTCTGCAGCGGCAAGATTGTCCCTGTGGACGTTGTACTGGCATACAACGTACCGCTCCGCTGCAATGACGCCAGCGATACGCTTCGTAATGACCTTGATGAGAGCGTCGTGCTCGGATGAAAGAGGTTTGTTTGTCCTGATCAAGACAGCTTCCGTTTCAATGACCGTGGCTATCGCATGCAAACCGGCAGCACGCATCGTCTCTCCAGATTCTGGAAGAATATTCCCATATTTGAACTGATAACCAGATACTGGTGCTGTACTCACCTACAAGATCAACTATAGAAACCCGTACACCCAATCAGGTTAATGACATTAAGCTTCTTTCAAACTTACCAATACCATCGGCTAAACCAAGAGAGCACGCGGCTTCCACACTTCCTCCGACATATTCAATCTTGGTTTTTTGCCCGTCAACTAGTCCCAGAGAGCCATCGACTTTGTCGAAATACTGTCCCGCGAGGACATCGAAGCTAGTAACAACACGTTTACCAGCGAGATCTTCCACCGTCTTGATTGAACTATTCTCAGGTACCTGGACCTGTAGCGAACAGATGCCAAATCCGAGCCTTAACTCTTCAGCCACTAATTTCTCCATCTGAGATTCAAGGATAACGTCATATCCGGTTATTCCGAGGTGAACATCCCCCTTGCCAACGAAAGAGGGTATATCGGCAGCAGGGAGAAAGACACTATCCAGTGTTTAGAATAGAGGTTATACATCGAGATCCTATGCTTACAGAGCAATATTCAGATTTTGAGCTACACAAACATCGAGACGATTGGGTCTCCGAAACTTTATGTCAGCACCTAGATGGAGTCAACGAGCTAAAAACATTTTTATGTTGCCGTCAGCAAGGGCTTACCAGTAAGCAGAGTAGCACACTTCTCGTGCAGTCTGCCTAGTATTCCATTGGATTAAACTCGTGAATTGACTAAATGAAAGGCAAAAGAACGTACCCTTTTTTGGGATAGCAAATAGTAAACGGCCGTCCAGTGAATCTGTGTCTACACCAAGGTGCTTCAGTTAGATTGCACCATTACACATTTTCCTACTCACGCATCTGGTATGTGTTCTGATGAAGATGGTCGATGACTTATTCAATGAGTCATTTCATAAAGGTTGCGCGATTCAGATAGAGATAAGATACACGCTGGTGGCTGTGTTCGTGCGAAATTTTCTTTCAAGAAGTCTTCATCTGTCCGCCATACAACCACTTTATCCCACCAAGCTCTTCGAATGACATTCCAGTACCGTGGGTTTATGTTGTCAGAATGGGCGCCCCTCGATGCGGATAACATCATTTTGTTACTGCGGATAACTCCTCATGTTGATGCAAACGACAGATATACAATCAAAAATACTTTCTTAGTGACTAAATACAAATCTAATCATTGGCGAGAAGTTCCACTCTACACCCTTCTAGCAATTTCCAGAAGACGCCATGGGCACAGTGCCTTTTCTGCCACGTATTAAATACATCCGGATCTTTCGATCCTACCCAACCATCTATGTCCAGCTCTGGATATTCATCCCACTGGCAGAGACAATCCCTACCTCCAAACCGAAGTCGAAACACGCCGGTTTTTCCTCTGAGCAACAGACGTCTTGTATCACACGCTGCACCCGAGTATTCTGCTCCGGACCGTCGAATCCATGATGGTCTTACTGAGGAGCGCCTCAAGATCCTTCAGGTCCCATTGTCCGGCGAACTTATGAACGAAGATCCCAAGATCAAGGACTGCCAGCTCATCGGCTCTTATAATTGGACAAAAAGACCTCATGCCACAATCATTGTCCCAGGTAAGAAGAACTCAATTTTTCATTATTGACCGACGCCAATATTGCGATATGTTCAGGCTCTCCCCCTGAATGGGCCAACAGAGCCCTTCCCTACAACGTCCAACCTGACATGGGTTTCCATTATGTCGACCAGAATAGTCATAGAATGCCTTCAGCCAATTTGTTGCCCTTGATTGTGGCTGTTAACCAAAAGCAGAAGGATGAAGGGACATCACCTTTTCCTTGGAGTTCTGTTGACTTTGTAACTGACCGCAATGGTCTCCGAAAGCTACTGCGATGGATCATCGGCGGTGAAGTCAGGGAATTCAGGATTGACGTAGAGCTTGTTGGAACGAAGACTATTTTATTTAGCAGATGGGAGAAGCGTACACAGGAGCAATCTAATGGACGAACCTATGGGTTTAATTTCGAAAAGGCGTCAACCAATCATGCCTTGGGCTGCGAGGAGGGTTCCGGGCATCATCGAATCAATTACTATGTAAGATTGTTTTATTAGTTCAACATCCCAAAACTGATCTATTTAGGATTTTAATGGTCTCAAGATGGTGGTCAGATACGAGGTCGATGCCTGCATGCCACAGTCTCGCAGACGCTTTTCCACGAGAAATGAGGCGTCAACTCTGGATAGTCTTGCAGACGCAATGTCAAACATCAATCTCACAAGCACAGCTGCACCCTTCAGTTCTAGCACTATGCCTACTTTGAACATCATCAATGCCGGCACGTATGTGCCGCAGGTGTCTACCATTGAATTGACTACAGTGGCAGAATACCGTAGGGATACATTTAGTTGGCAAGATGCTTACCCACAGCTGTTCTTGTCCCAGACTGCTCATCATTTTTTGGCTGTTCACTCTCGCGGACGATTTACTTCTGTGGAGAAACGGAAGTTGTCATCCCAAACTGATTTTCAGACTGCTCGAGAACAGATGAAACCAGCACTTAAGAAGCTACGGAAGGCTCTTGAAGTCATTCAGCGTCTTGTCATTGAGCATGGCAGCAAGAAGCTTACCTTGGTCTGCTCCGAAGGGCAACTGGCTGTTTACGAACGTAGGAGTCGGATGAGTTGCCTCCCTGATGAAGCCATATCTTGCTTTGATCAGCCAAAAAGTCATATATGGTTCTAGAATTTCGGACGTACCATGATCTTGAAGTCTGTATCGGTCTGATTGTTATAGTTCTGGACTTTATCTTATAGGTCCATTTGTCCTCGAATTCGAACTCGGTTTTCTTGGTCTTCCGTTGTGCCTGAAGTAAATTTAAACCTTGGACCAATTCGGAGGGGATATGTCCTCCCATTTAATCGAGAAGAATCGCCTCGCCTTAGCTAATTCCTGACATTTTCGTCTTTGTCATACGCTCATTTGCAAACGTCGCATGGAATGTCGTGATCATCGATTTCTTTGTCCGGGCCGGTTTGCCCATAGTCATCCATGGATTTGAAGTAGTGTTCCTTAGAGAGTACAGGTCACCTCGACGCCAGACTAAGTCCCCCCTCTCCCTGGGTGTGCATCGATAACAAAAATGCGGTTTTATTGAGTTTATCTAGATAGTGCAAGTAGGATAGCCGATTTAACGTCTCTGTGGATGGGATAGTATGATTGCTAGTATCTTCATGGTTGCCATGGACTCTAGTATTGTTGAACACACACACTTTCTCTCTATGTGTGTCAGTTCGTGTCCTGAGCCTGTAGGTGGGAAGACATTTCAGGGGTCCAACTTGTCGGTCGAGGATTGCCATTTTGTGATGAAGGAGCTTGACATATCTAATTATTATCAAGTTACAAGGCTGTACAAACATCGTTAGCTACATAGCTATTGTCAAAGCTGACCTCAGATGTTCCAAATGTTGTGATAGAGACTGAGGTTGGAAGAAATGTTCATGGCGGTGATTATACGCGCACGAAAAAGCAAAGAAACGGCTTGCTCTAATGTTAATCAAGGGATGAGGCCTCTCACAGTATAGGGGCAGCGGCAAAACACAAGCCACCTGCTTATGAGCTGCTATAATGATCAGACAATTATAGAGGTTAATGTAGAGTCAAAAAAGCCTCTCTAGGCACTGATAAGCTCACTGTCCCATTTAAAGAACGGGTTCCCAAACGGGGATACGAGTGGACATGTAAACCCATTACTAAGAAAACACAGGGTAAAGGGAGTTCCTCGGACAATCTGACCCGACCCAAAGAAGATATGACCAGGCTATAGGCACGTCTATAGCCACAGTGGCGGACAAGGGGTAGATATCAAAGAATCCCACAGTGCAGGATTTGTGTTCAATATTACAGGGGATCATGCCTTTTGACATCTGTTCATGTGTGCCTGGGATCAATGCCTAATTTCAGAGGACGTGAGTGTCCCGTTGCGTTCACAAGGTGACAGAATCGAGAACGAATTCAAGGCACGCGATGTCATCGCTCTATTCATATCCGTTTGAATTGCCGAGTGCTGTAAGCAACATGAGTACTTACGGCACCGTAAGGGTCAAGTCTACTCCCACGAGCCGTAGTCCATGTGTAATTCGGTGAAAAGAAAAAGGCATGTACACCGTACTCAAGATCCAGTTAGGGGGTCAGACTAGTGAACCAATGGCAAAACGTCTATCGTGAAAATCAGAATCTAGCACATTATCGCAATGACAAAATTACAGAGCTTAACAGTATCGCGTCCTGTGGCTGAGACGGAGCGATACATACAGGAGGGGAACGTTTGCTACACTTGAAACCATACCGGGCTCTTGAGTTGAACACTGCAGGGTTCAATCATTTCACAATAACTTGCGTCTTCAGGTAGATGTGAAAACTCTTTAATAATAGGTGAAAAATCGTTTGAAGTCTAAATTGACAGGAAGGCCTGGTGTGAAAGTGTCTCTTCAGTGAGAAAGATCAGCCAGCATTTGAAATCACCCAAGGAAGGTGGTACAATTTTTGTAAAAAAAATAAGGGCTGCGAATACATTGTCAACAAGCAACGTACTGCCCTCTATCGTCGTCAACTCGACAATGGTTAGTTGAAGTAGCATGCGAGGATGGGCATCATGGGAAGAGAACTTGAAAAATATTACTTGAAAGGCCGATAATTCGTGACGGGGTCCGTGAGGTCGTCGGAGTAATCACAAAGGTAGAGAGAGGAATTTTTCAAGCTCAGTTTGAGTGAGAAGTGTAGACGCGCATTAATGAGTCATTTACGTTTATAATTTGATAGAAACGGATTGAGTGTCCCGCTTAATTGAACAGTCTTGATCCAACACGGCAGGATGTGTTCGAGGAATCTGGGGAAGGATATTGACAGTCGCCTCACCATGAATGGCTTGTTTGTAAGGTGTCTATCAAAGCATTAGGTGCAATATCCATCGTGGGAGGAACGACGGATTCAGAATGTAATGGCACATACCCGCTGCATGTGTGAGAGCCAGGAAAACGGTGGGAGAATGAGACCAAACATTAGTATGGAGGAGAGAAATGATTCAGTGATACAGATGTTTTTAGATTCGGAAGAAAGAAGACACTGTAGATGGCAAGTTCCAGTTACCTTGTGTGAGATGGTCAGATTGAGATGTTAGATGCACCACTGAAGGGCCCTACAAACATGGCTGGGCCAGTAGGTCATATTTTGATTCATTCGGGCCAAGCAGGAATCTGGATACAGGTGATTGTTCCCGAGGATTCAATCTTTCTCGGTGAACAGTAAGTCGGTTCACGATAGGATTTCAACAACTATCTAAAATAGTTAGGCGAGTGTCAGAGATCTACAGATTGGGGAGTCCTCGTAAGCAAAAGTGGGTTGAATATTAAAACCTCTGCAGGTAAAATTTTGGATGTGAGCAAGTGTGGAGAGTGTAGATAAGCACAAAAAAGAAATGGAGAAGGACAGAAAGCAAGTGCAGAGTAGCTAACAAGCTGGCGAAAGCTCGGAGTAATTGATTCAGATCTGCGATCAAAGTTCCCACGCAAAGGATGCATTGAATTAAATTACGCGGCCTCTCCTCCAGATTTGTTATATCCTAGGGTTTTTGCACTTTCCCATCCAAGTTCTCCCTCTTTTTCTCCTCATGACTGACATGCACACGGGAGCTCAGTCCCAACCTCACCAGCAGGCTTTCAACCCATACACAGAGAACGGAGGCACAATTCTCGCTATCGCGGGCGCAGACTTTAGTGTCATTGCCGGCGATACCAGACAAAGCGAGGGTTATAATATCCAAACGCGTTATGCACCGAAGGTCTTTCGATTGTGAGTACCTCTATCATCATCTATGTTGATGTCGGTTACATCTTATCATAGGACTGACAAAGCTGTCCTTGCTGTAAATGGTTTCGCTGCAGATGGGAATATGTTCGTGAAAAAAGTGAGACAGCGCTTAGAGGTATGTCTTTTGCAAGCCTATTTTCCTCTATGTATCGAGAATGTATTTGCAGTGGTATCGTCATGCACATGCTAAAGATATGCCCATCCGCGCAATTGCCCGCCTAATTCAAACAATGCTATACTCGAGGCGATTCTTCCCTTACTATGTTTACAACATCCTTGGCGGAATCGAGGAAGATGGTGAGTGTTTGTTCCTTTTGATTCTTTTGTCGTCGTTGGGACAGTTACCACCTTACTAATTACTCGCCCCTTTCCTTTAGGAACGGGTGCTGTCTACTCCTTTGATCCTGTTGGATCGTATGAGCGCGAAGCATGTCGTGCCGCAGGTGCCGCCCAATCGCTTGTCCAGCCTTTCTTGGATAATCAGGTCAGTTGGCCCCTCAAGCTCAAAGGAAGAAACACTTTCGACACAAGCGCTCCACTGCCTCCGGGGTCTCGTGTTTGTGCAATCCGACTCTTCACCGATTTATTCCCGCGCCCATTTCCTTTTATCAATTCGTCCTTACTGATACATACTATTTTGTGTCGTAGATCTACTTTAAGAACCAAACTCCTGCCAGTGGCACATCGTTCCCTAAGCATCTTCCTCTGCCTACAGTACTCTCCCTTGTGGTCGATTCGTTTACAAGTGCCACCGAACGGCACATTGAGGTGAGGTAACCTGAGATATATTGTGGTGCACTCGACTAATCTATCTCGCTATCAGGTTGGTGACGGACTCGAGATTTACATTGCGCTCTCCAAAGAAAGTGCTTCTATCCAAGACCTTCGGGACGTTCGAGGGGTGTCAGAACTTACTGCAACGGAGAATGGCGAGCGAGTATTTGTCGTCAGGCGCGAACTCAAGAAAGATTGAATTCTATCATCACGCACACTTTGTATTATTCATCATCTCCATTACCTTTCTTGCCGATGCAGCCTTCTTGCGTGAACAGGAATATATGTCCCGGTTAATAGTTATTTGCCTCGTTAGACGTCAATGTGATGTTAGAATCGACTTGTCGGTCAGTGAGGCCGGCTGTATACGGGTATTTGATGCCGTATTCCTCACCAATGTAACGAAATTCGGAAACTTGTTGGAGATAATTCGGATTAGTGACTACCCAGAGACATACAACATTTCAAGTCCCCCTGGTGAACATAACTCTCGCCTCGGCCTTTTTTTTCTTTTTTCTTTATCCTGTGTTGGGTTTGGGAGGTTGCCCTCCGATCACTAGTCTACAATCAGCAAACAGGAACAAATAGACATTGCACCCGTTTTCTCGTCGTTGCCGACGTCCTTTCATTGTTCTCCCTACCATATCAGCTGCTCAATAGTCTTTCTACAGAAGGGCCGAATATACAGAATATTGCTCGCCATGCTTTGCTTTCCTGTTGTCGGTCTTCTGCTGGTCTCATTTGCTCCGACAGTTCTTTCACAAGAGCCCCTCGAGACGGCGCAACAAACTCTGATTGGTACCTGGAGCTCAGGCAGCAAAAATGTCATCACTGGCTCTGTGGGTTTTCATGAATAACTTTTATTGAGCTCCTAGTCTGACTTGCCCCTTTCTGTTTACAAGGGATTTGCCAACCCCATTAATATGACCTTCATCTACCCCGCGACAACAGGGATCTCTTATTCTTTGTGCGTTTTGACTTGTCAGAGTACAGGATCCGTCTGACCGCTCTATGTACAGCGATGAAAAAAACTATGAAATCGCGCGTTACCGCTTCAATAGTAATGGTGCGATAGCTCTTTCTCCATGTCCTGATACACTCATGTAACATGTCTGTTTCGTAAATTAGGTTCAGAGCCAACATGTATCACTGGTGTCATTGGCTGGTCCCATGGCACATATAGCCTCAATACCAATGGCTCCATGTCAATGACCCCCCGACCCGATGGTTTCCAGCAAGTTCAGGATCCTTGTGCCGCCGTTTCAAACTTTATTGAAGATTACAGAGTCACTTCAGAATTGTACCAGCAGTGGCTGATTTTTGATGATCCACAACAAGGACCCAAGCTGCATATGTTCCAATTTGACGGATCACCTCTGGCTCCCATGTTCAAAGTGTCCGATCAGCCCATTATGTTGCCGACGCAACTATTACGAAACGTGTCGAGTGTCAATGCAAGTTCAGATTCGGGAGCCGGAGTGCAACGAAGGTCTGAATCGGAGGCAGCTGGACAAAAATTGCCTGTCATGGTGATAACGACAGCGGGGATGGCTATTGTCGTTATCGCCTCGCTATTGCTGTAGAGATGGAGAGGACATCATGTTAGTTCTGCGATGAGTTATTGTTATCCTTTTTGCCACACCTCGCCTTCACATGCAGGCTGTCGATTCACCTGCATCTTTACTAGCTATCTGCATATACGAACGAAATAGCCACTTTCTTGGGACTACTTGGACTTTAGTTTCATTTCTTTGATTACCGACCTCGTCACTGCTTCATCATTTCTTGGCACGTATTACACAGTAACTCTGTCGTGTAGGACAAGACGTTAGATGGTGTTTGGACGGAACTTTTCGCTCACTCTTATCTTCTGGGCATTTTGATTTGAACTCCTTATGTTATATGGCCATTGTAATTTCAGACTGTAGAATGACGATCTCATGATGTACAATCAAGAAAACCAAATTGGTTGTCTTTCATCTTGAAGTGGACGATATTTAGTCCTGACTATGAGAGCATCGCCTACTCTTATTTCGAATCCTACATTGGATGCATTATTTTGGCTTTGAAGTCAGTGATTTTAATTTGAGGGTGTGGTGGCCCCCGCGGGCTAAGAGCACAAAAAAGATTTCTTGTTCCTTCTGTTCTCCTCTTCTCGCGCATTGTTACCAAAAAATTCGATCCTGATTCCCTTACATGTAAGCATTTCTGCTTAAGCGCGGTGGCTGTCTATTCTGCAGCACTCTTTGTTTGGATGATTATTGGTATGTCAATGATGGTTATATCATATTGGGTCAATCAGATTCGGATGACCCGAGCAGCCGCTCTATTGTTGATGACATATATATGGCAGTGATGCGATCGTCGCTCTCAACACTGATATGCTTTTTCCCTCCGCAGAATTTCACAGAGAAAGGCCTTTACATTCAAAAAGCTCATCATACCCATGAGCCACTACTCGTCGCTTTGTGCTACTTCATCTCGTGAACCCTGTTACGTGGGCTCCCAGGTTTGAGAACTACGCCGGATCAGAGCCTACCAGCTAGCATAAAAATAGATCGGTGGTCAATACCTGACATCTCGTTGTAATTGACCCTATTCGGTTTTCCACCATGGTATATTAGCGAGATATCAGCGGGTCTATTGACACACTTCACGACTGAGGATGGGCTATTTTGGCGTCCATTGTCACAGGGAATGTACTTGTTCTGATTGGACTGGGAACTCCACCGCGGTTCCTCCGGAAAAGATCAACTTCCAAATCTCTCGTTTTGATGAAAACTCGATTCACAATTAGGTGACTATAGATGGCAGTCATTTGTGGTGAAGACGATATGCATTTTACACATTTTATAGGGCTAGTGAGCCCTGGGTTTCCTGAAGTTGTTCAAACTATCACTCTGGGGCGGGGAAACGACACTCCACACTCCTAAATGACAGCTGGAATCGAATGGATAGGGATACATAGCATCCGGATCACCCTCGGGATTCCAGATTGACCGCTGTTGGCTCAAAGGCAGCCGACAATGGTTATGAATCTGGGTGACGTTTTCATGGAAATCAGCATTGATGTTGTGTTCAATTTTTTCCCGTGGATTGTTTGGATTCATCACGAGGGAACAGGAACAATCGCCTTCCCATTCGGAGCATAACCCTAATGGCTTAAGCTGACCATCCTGATTACCGTATGGGCTCCAGTTGTATTGAGGGGTGTTTGCATGTGCCTTTCTTTCAACGTGATAATTATAAATGGGACCCTTGTTCACCTCTTTTCCGCTCATTGTCCTGATCCACCTATCTGGCCTGCAGTGAATCTCCCAGTGAACCACCACAATCTATGTTCTAGATTTGACCAGGTATAAATAGACAAGCAACTTTCCTGCAGAGGTTCTCTTTATCTACCGATGAACTTCCTTTTTTTTCCAGCTTGCACGGGCATCATGAGAGTTGCGTGGAGTTGTCCTGGCAGCTGGAAGCGTCATTTTTGCGCCTTGATGTTGAGGGCAAATATCTACTTTTAGCAACCCCTCTGATGTTAAAAATGTTGAAACATGTGAAAAACTACATTTGTTGAATACACCCGAGTTTTCAACCGTGTGACATATTGAGTTTACAGATAAGGAAATGATGTCATGCAGATCATTTTATTTGCAACGTTCACTTTGACTACTGACCATGAGCAAGCAAAAACCGAAAATCATTGCGATTCGCTCAACACCAGAACAGACTGCTCTGCTCAAGGCTACATTTTCAGTATCCTCTAACCCCTCACCCTTAGCTATTACGGAGCTCAGTCAAAGGACTGGATTGTATGCGCATCTTTTCTACGTTTTTAGATCACTGACGCGGATTTCGCCTCAGACCAGTGAAGTGGATTAGTAACTGGTTTAGCCGTCAGAGAAGCAAGTCTAGGAAACTTGGAGAAATAATTGATATAACTGGTGCCACGCCCGTCATTAAAGTCGAGGAGGATAATTTCGACGTGTCGATGGCTAACCGGTCCTCCTCGCCACCTATGCCGGATCCACATATAGTATCTACCACAGAGAAAGCTGGACCAGTCAAGGCGTCTCGAAAACGGCCTCCTCGTAAAGGCAAGACAAAAAAGAAATCCGAAAATACTGTCAAAAAAGAATCACAGGAGGCACCTTTATCTGCTACCGCCTCTAGTGCTTCCAGACAACGTCAACCTCCCCAGCTCCTTCCTTCTGTCACAACATCTGGTCGGGCACAGACTCGCCAGACTCGTCAGACTCCTATGCAGCCTCCTTTACCCATCCCACTTCCTACTCGTTCCGCAATGGCATCCAGACCTCAGGAAAACAGCATATATTCACAGGATACAAGAGAAAAACCAGAATCTGTAACACTATGCGAGGACATACGACCGAGTTCTTACCGTCGACAAAATCGGCCTGTCATGCGTAATGACTTTAGGCATTCAGTGCCAGGCAACTACTACTCTGATCCTGTTTCTGCTGAGGCTACTTCTCCTTACCAAAAGGATTCGGAAATTAATTCTCACAGAACCTCGTCTCCAATCCAGTATCCGGAATATGCTTCCTCTGAATCTGTTCCTGCTTACACTCATTCTGCTTTGGCATCGACTGCTGGATCTTCAATTGGTAGGAGTAGATACGAGTGTTATGCGCGTTGATTTGATACCAGTTTGCTCTGCAGCCCAATCGGCTACTTTAAATCAACAATTGCTCTTGGACCTTCACTTACAAACATTGGCTGGGTATGCGGGACTGTATCAGAATTATCCTGCGGTTCATCGTGCTATGCTATTGGACCATGCTGCGCTCTTTCCGGTCATTGGACCATTATCTATGTTAGATCAATGTGCTGATTTTCAAGGGTACAGACACTTTTCCCGGCATCAGCTGGAGCTTTGGCTGTCTCTGGGTCAATTCCATCCTCTAATAACCCTACCATCTCGGTTCCGGTTTCTGTGGATTGCTCGATTGGGGGGAATGCCTTGACTGATCCAGATATCTCTCCACGTCTCTCCTCCTTCAGCCCGAAATATCGACCAGTTAACTTGGAAGTGCCCCCAGAATTATCGGGTTATCCCTCATTGACAATGACACCAGAGGCACCAGGGACACAGTGGAATACCAGTTCTGACTTTTTGGATTTTTCGAGTTTAAATTATGATTGTGCCCCGCTAATTCATTTACAGGAACATTTGGAACCATTTCGGTTACCAGAAAGTACATACTTGTTTGGAAAAGAAGGGGTGGTGAATCATTTGCTAGATGAGCGGTTTGCTGTAGACGAGCCATTTCAAGCAGCTATGGGACTTGTTTTACTGTCGAAGCTAGGGCTAGAGTGGTAATGCATAGGACATGACATTATGATAGTTCTGATGATGATCAAGATCATCCGGTCTGACCCGCTTCAGAGTCCCACGACGACTAAACGCTAAATCATTTCTTCTCTGTGTGCTCTCAGAGATTTGAACATGTCTGCCCGTCTCGTCCGCAGCACTCGTCCCTCATTCTGCGCGTCTGCGAGGACACACGTAAACATGAATGTCAGACTCCAAATGAGAAGGTATATGAGTGCTCAGTCACATCCCGTTCCAAAGTCCGACACACCCTGGATCGTAAGTCCCTGAAATTATCATTATCATCCTAATTCTCAATTCGACTAGGTCGGAGCTACACTTGTTTTTGGCCCTGCCGTACGTCGACGAACTCTGTCAGAACTACCTAATTGGATTCATTCATTCACCGTTACATTAGTTTTTATACCTTTTGTCGCCATCTGCTCGCAAGTCTCAAGCCGAGCACGCGATTCACAATGACTATCATGATTTCCCGGCGTTGCAAAAGGAAACTTCTTCGCATTCGCAGGTTTCTGAGGCTGAGCAAGAGGAAACTAAATCTGCTGAAATTATGACGGACGACGAGGGCACCCCTGCTGATGTTGCTGCCTCTATTGCTCTTTCCGAGGTACGCGCTTATACGCTTTTTTTTCTTGCCTGGTGGTCGGTTTGTATGTTGATAGAGTTTTTTGGGGGCAGGAGAGTGATGTGCCTAAAGATTCCCAATCAGTGAGTACAATTAGTCTGGGTAGTCAG
>Ga0153937_1000195_pt1 | contig 21652 bp, 18 predicted proteins | sample TSNY021MetaG_FD_104680 | JGI IMG/M metagenome (GOLD analysis project Ga0153937, IMG submission 104680) | Attine ant fungus gardens microbial communities from New York, USA - TSNY021 MetaG | ecosystem: Host-associated > Fungi > Mycelium > Unclassified | place: USA: New York, Robert Murphy County... | reverse complement strand
TACTTTGAATAAGTATGTATCGGAAGCAATTCAGTTTATTTATGAACATTACAATGAAGATATTACGATTACTACGGTTGCAAGAAGTCTGGATATCAGCGAAGGTTATCTAAGCCGGATTTTCAAGAAGGAAACCAGCTATACGTTTACGAATTATCTGATTTTATATCGGATCAATCTGGCGATGAATCTGCTTAGAAATCACCGCGTGAAGGTGTATGAGGTGGCGGATCAGGTTGGGTATTCCGATACTACTTATTTTAGTTCGCAGTTTAAGAAGGTGGTGGGGATGTCGCCTTCGGAGTATCAGGAGCGGTGTTGATGGCTATTATAGTTACTTCAGAATCCACTCATGTTCGGGATCGTTGCTTCTGTTAAATCCTTGATAATCACCTGCCATCAGCCAAAGGAAATAGGTGCCATAGCCCGGAATGGAAACCGTGGTATGGTATCCCCCTGGAAACTCCACCAGCTCATCTTGCTTCACACGGTAAGCTTCATCTATCTCACCGTCCGCAGTATAGAGACATTGCACCGCAAATCCCTGAGCCGGATCAAACAGAAAATAATAGATTTCTTCAGCAATGCACTCCGCAGGCATATTATCCTCGTCGTGTTTGTGAGGCGGAAAACCTGCCCAGTTGCCTGGAGTAATATAAGCTTCACCGATGGTCAGTGCCCTGGCATTAGTACTCTGGTCTATCAGGAAGCTGGTCTCACGCTGGTAAGGTACCTCACCCAAAAGCTTCAATACAGCGTGACTCTCCCTCAAAAGCTGCGGATCCGTCTTCTCTTTAACCGGTGTTGCACAGACGGCAATCTTAATATGCTCGATGGCCTCGATGGTCAGCTGCTGTTCAATGGGCATGTAAAAACACTCCGCCTTGCGGTTCTTAAACACATTTTGACGGTTGCCCACCTTCTCCCACTTCACATCACCATACCTTACATTGCAGTAACCTTCCAGCATGATAAATGCCGTTTCTTTATCGAGCGTGTCAAAATCCAGTTTTTCCCCGGTATCCAGTTCGATAATTCCAAACTCCAGTTTCTTCAGGGAGCATTCTCCGATCCTGCAAATGGGTGTGTAGCCTTTTGCAGCTTTGTATGCTTTTTTAAAATTCATTATATACACCTCCTTCTTGGTGACAACTATTTGTCATGATATACCGGTGCCAGCGCATCATGAACCCTTTTGTATTTCTTATAAATATTTCGATAAATAGCCGTATTCTCCGGGTTAGGTTCTGTGACCTCAGCTATCTTCACACATTGGTCGGAAGCATCCCTGCAATCCTTGAAAATGCCCATAGCAATTCCCGCCAGCATGGCTGCACCCAGGGAAGAATCGCTGGAAACTGTGGTCTTTAGTGTAATCCCCAGCATATCCGCAGTGATCTGGCGCCAAATCTTCCCCTTGGCACCACCGCCAATCAGAGTAGCCTCCTGTCCCACCGGCATACCAATTTGCTTTATCGTCTCCATGCAGTCCAAAAGAGACATGGAAATTCCCTCCAAAACCGCTCTGGTAAAGTGCTTCTTCTCGTGAAGTGCTCTGATTCCAATAAAACTGCCACAAAGATTTGGATCTCCATACGGAGTCAATTCCCCATTCAGATAGGGGTGAAACATCAGTCCCTCCGCTCCTGGTGCCACCTGATCTGCACCTTCATTCAGTTCCTCATAGCTGCCACCGAAAGTATCCCTGTACCAGCGATAAGAAGCCGCACAAGACTTGGTCGCCGAACCGGAGTACCAGAGTCCCTCTGCTATATGGGAATAGTTAATCATCTGTGGATGGGGGTAAGCTTTTTCGGAGACAATGCAGATCCTGCCGGCTGTAGCCAGCTTCACCGTCATCTGTCCCGCTGCCACTGCACCCGACGCAAAGATCTCCAGCACCGTATCCGTAGTGCCGCAAATCACAGGAGTTCCCTGCCGCAGGCCTGTGTCCTGCGCTGCTGCCGCCGTAACCTTTCCTGCAAAATCCTTAGGCTTGACCAAAGGTGGCAGTTGTTCCCTGGTAATCCCTGCCAGATCGCACAACCTCGGTGACCATTTTCGTTTGTTTAAGTCAAAGAGCATGCTGCCCTCCGCCTCAATATCGTCCGTGCAGTACACCCCGGTCAGACAGTAGCGGATATAGTCCTTCTCAAAAAAGAGATAGCGCAGTTTTGCGAAGATATCCGGCTCTTTTTCTCTGATCCACAGAAGCTGGGGCAGTGTCCAGATCGTATCTGGCTTGTGATAGCTCTGAGCCATAATCCAATGCAGCTCCTGAGTCTGCAGCCGCCCCGCTTGTTCCACGCTTCGGGAATCCGTCCAGTGAATTGCCGGACGCAGGGGCTGCATCTCTTTATCACAAAGTACCGCCGTATGGGTAGCTGAATCTATCGATGCACAGACAATATCCTCTGGCACAATCCCACTTTTGTCTAAAATAACTCTGACGTTCTGGCACAGTGCAGCATACCACTCTTCTGGCTTTTGCTCGCAGGCACCGGCAAAAGGATGGTAAGTCTCGTATTCCACTATATTCTCCGCGATAATATCTCCCTGTTCGGAGAGCAGTGTCGCCTTGGATGCACCCCCGCCGAAATCAATTCCCAATAAATATCTCATGGCAGATTCCCTCCTTTTCCCTTTAAACTACAAATACCGATTTAGTTCAAATGTGCCAGAACCAATTCCTCCACGGTCATAATTTTCAAGCCCTTGGCCGTTTCCATCGCTACCTTTTCGGCAACCGTAGCTACCACCACGGTCTCTGCACCGGATGCCAACGCCTCTTGCATCCTTCTCTCTGCCGTCAGGGCGATGACACCGGGAATGTACTCAGCCAGCAGCAGGTGACCTGCCAGCACGGTGTCCTTACGGTTCAAGAGCATCTCTATCAGTTCGCCACAGGCCAGGATAATTTCTCTCACACGGTCGGTCTCCTCTAGTTCTCTGGCCAAAATATAGGAATCCTGGCAGGTGATTTTCTCTGCCGTTTTCTTTACGGTAAGCATTCCTTTTTTTAGCAGACTCGCCACAAACACAGGGAACAGCACAATCTTTGCCGTCAATCCAAGGTTCCATTCCTGGTACTCCCGGATAATGACCTTAGCATCCATGGGTTCATAGATAATAACCCGCTCAAATCCATTCATGGCTGATACTGCCTTCTTCATCATCTGTGTGGTCTCATTGGCAGCACTCACCATATACTCCATTGCCGCACCGCTGTCTGGCTCATCCGCCAGTACTGTAAAGCTGATGTCTGCCTTTTCCAGTAACTTGACTGCCGCCACGGCCGCCTGGGGCGCACAAAACCTTGCGTCACTTCCCAGATAAAGAAGGGTATCCGTCTTCGCCTCGTGCGCCGCAATCGCAGCCTCCAACACGGGATCTAAATTGGTCTCCCCATAGGGATTGCCAATATTCATACAATTATCTATGAGCTTCCTGATATAATCAGGAGTCTTTCCCTCCATAGCCACCTGAAGCCGGAACTCTTTGGTAAAGGTCACTGGATCCCAGCCGGTCACGCAGTCACAGGTGCAGGCACTGCAGCAGCTGCACTCGTAAATGTTATCGATAATATCCGAGGTCAGTTCTGCACTGCCACGGACTACCATGGACAGCCCCAGTGCCCTGGCTCTGGCTGTTGTCCTCTCCTGTCCATTAGCATTGCCGATAGGGCAGATATGTCTGCACATCCAGCAGAAACGGCAAGAATCTATAATATGTTTGCTCTTCTCTGATATGTTCATGGTGCTCCTCCTCTTTCCTATAAACCAAGCTTAAATGGATTCATGATGCCGTTAGGGTCAAGCTCCCTTTTGATGCCTTCAAATACTTGCATGGCAGGTCCGTACTGTTCCTTCATTAACCTGCCCAGCTTGATACCCACACCGTGATGGTCGTTGACTACGCCGCCATTTGCCAATGCAGTTCTCACACCACAGGTCCAAATCGCCTGGTGCAGTCTCATCGCTTCAGCCGGATCCTGGGGTGGATTATCTACAATAAACCGGTCATAAATCATGCTGCCCCACTCATACCAGTGAGAAAAGTGTGCAATAAATCTTGCCATAGGAAAATTCGTCTCGACAGCTTCCTTCATTGCCCAGTAGATGGTCTCAACCTTGTCGTAGGGAGCGATCGTATCCATCGTACCAAACATCTGTGGCAAATCCATCATGTGACCAGGGTAAAAGAAGGTAATCTTCTCGTCCCACCATCTCTTGCCATAGTCGCTTCCCATATCCTCTGCACCATATCTGGCAAAGGTCTCCAACAGAATCTTCTCTTCTACCTCAACAAGGGCGCTGCAACCCTCAAGAGCGATGTTCATAAATGCACCCTCACGCTCTACGCCAACAATTTCTTTAATCAGGGATGCGGTCTCGTCCTTGTCATACAGTCTCATAACCGAGGGTTTGAATTTCTGCAGCAGCTCTTTTGATGCCTTGAAAGCGGCAGACATATCCTTGAACAGGAATGCACGGAAACGTCTTTCTTCCGGTTGCACGTAAATTCTCATCTGGGCCTTGGTGATGATCCCCAAAGTACCCTCAGAGCCAATAAAAATCTGGTTCAAGTCGGGACCCGCCGCATGCTTTGGTGCAGAGGAAGTGTTGATAATGTCACCGTTTGGCAGCACCACTTCCATCTGCAGTACCATATCGTCAATCTTACCGTACTTGGTGGATACCACACCGATTCCTCTGTGTGCCAGGAATCCACCTACTGTGGAGCAGGTCAACGAACTGGGATAGTGCATCGTGGCATAACCCACCTGATTTGCCTCCCACTCCAGATGCTTGTAAATCACACCAGTACCACACTCTATGTACATGCTGTCGGTATTGACATCATAAATCTGATTCATTCTCTTAGTATCCAGCACGATGCCTCCGGTCACAGGAAGAGCGCCTCCCTGGGTGCCGCCGCCACCACCCCAGGTGGTTACAGGAATCTTGTAGTAATTAGCAATCTTTAAGACTGCCGAAGTCTCCTTTGCATCCTTGGGGGATACGATAAAGTCTGCCTCGGGCATTCTCTTGCCTCTGTCTGCCCACATCCGGGACAGCCAGTAGTAATCGACACTATGCGTAATCTTATCGATGTCTTTCGTGGAACAGTATTCTCTTCCGACAGCATCTTCCAGTTCTGTCAGAATCATATTTGTCATAAACTCATTTCCGTACATAACCTCTCCTCTCAATTCTCACATGGTATCAAAATTATTTTCATGCTCTTTCTGGTACATATTCCTGTACTCCACCGGCGTCATTCCATAGTGCTGTTTGAACCTTCGGATAAAGCTGGCTGTCTGGCTATACCCCAGCATATCCGCAATCTTCTGGACGCTATAATCTGTATTCAACAGCAGGTCCCTGATATATTCCAGTTTCCCTTTTGTAATATACTCCGAGATATTTCGATTAGTCAGCGCCTTAAACTGGTGGCTTAAATTGGAAATGGACATCTGGAACTTGTCTGCCACCATACTTACATTCAGGTTCCTGTCCTGAACATTCTGGTCGATATAGGCAATCGCCTTTATTGCAATGTTGTCTTGCGTAGTCTCGCCGGCACTCTCCTGAATATAACGCAGAAATTGATCCCGGATACGCAGAATCAGCCGACTCATCTCTTCCACATCGCCAATGTTGTACACAAACTCAACATCCATAAGTTCTTCCAACTCCGGATTATCAATTTCTAATTCCCCCTGTGCCCGGCAATAAGTGTTCAGAACATCATAGCAGAGTGTGGTGCATACAAAGAAATTCCCATTCCGCTCCCGCAGAAAGTCCACCAACACATCCGTCACCAATCTGACTTTCTTACTATTGGCAGCTACCAGAGCATCATACAGAGAATCAATTTCCAGCTTCGGATAGATGAATTTCGGATGCCTGTCTTCTTTATCCTCAAAGCAAGATACTCCCCAAGAGCCCTGCTGCTTATTTTTCTCGCGAACAGAAAGCGCCTGGATATAAGACCAATGTATTTTTTCCCTGCCTTTGCACTTTCCTCCGACATAAATATGAAATTCCTTACACATCGTCCGACTGATTTTCTGAGCGATGCTCTCCAGCTGTGACACCAGCTTCGGTTCTGCTCCATCGCTCATACCTGCGATTCCCACCCACACATTACTCCGGGAATATTCCATCATGTGACACTCATAGTTTTCGTCCAGCATCATCTGGAACAGAACAGAAATATTGCCGTCCGGCACCTCCTCTCCAGCCACTGCCACAAACACCTGGTAGCACTCTGCCTCCAAAAATATGTTCATGTGTATCAGCTTTTCCTCAAAAAGCTCCGAATTGCAATCTTTACCATAAATCAACTGCAGCAGCAGTCTTTCTTCCCTCTGCTTACGCTCCAATAATTGAACCTTCTCGTCCATCTTGTCAAGTGTCAACCGGATAATCTCCATGCTGCCAATATTGCTGTCAATATTCTCTGGTATACAGGGGAATTTTTCCTCGCAAAATTTTTTAATTTCTTCAATGGGTTTATTATTGTAGAAAGACAATACCGCCACCAGGGCTCCTCCGGCAATTAGAATGAGCAGCACGCAGGCTATGAACACCTGGCTCACATGTTTAGCTTCCAGGAACAGACTGGCTTCCGGGAGATATCTCACCAGCTTTAACTGTCCATCTGAAGTCCCTGCCTCAATGACACTCACCCCTCTTTGCGCTTCCATATACACCCTGTCATTGGTGGTAAGTGGATAGAGCTGTCTCCCTTCGCCATCCAGCAGCATCGTGGTACTATTCTCTTGGTATAACTGCTTTTCCAACTCCTTCAGGGATATCGTATAAACAAAGAAACTGCATTTCCCCTCTCGCATCCTGACAATATATTGAAGATACTTTTGACTGTCTGCGGTTCCGTATTTTGTCACGCTCTTCTGCCAGCATGTCTCCCCCATATTGTCCATATACTCCGTCATCGACTTCCACTGACCATCCTCTGCCAGATATTGCCGGTAATATTTTGAGGAAAAGGTCCCCACATGAGTGTACACTTTGTCCGGCAGTTCCTGATTATAATAGTCAATACCATCAATATAGGAATGGGTCTGCACCTCTCCCGAAAGATGGCTGATCAATTCGCTGACCCGATAATTGCTTTTCAGATTATAGGGTCTGGCATAGACAGATGCTGCACTCAGCATGCTAATGTTACGACACTCTTCTGCCTGGCGCTCCAATTCCCGCACTTCTGCCTTCAGATTACTTTCTGCCTGTTCCAGGATCTTGTTCCGATATTGTTTCTGATAGTACTGTATATACACAGTAAAAAACACCATGATTGGCAGCATCAGCACCAGAAAAAAGCTGGTAAAAAATCTCATATATATTTTTCTCTTTAAAATACCGCTTCTTTTCTTCATATTCCCAATACCATCCTTATCCCCATAACCTTCACAAGGCGAAGGATATGACTCCTCCGCCCATGGAACTTCATTTCACTTGACGCGGCTGCTTCCTTACTGAGCGCTGTCAAGGAAATCTTGATACCATTGGATCCACTCATCATAGCGGTATACTTCCAGCTGTTTCAAATAATGCTCCCAGCTTTGATCAGTGACTCCTTCCACAATGCTTGTAGCCACAAAATTCGCAATGTAGTCAAACAGCTCTTTTTCCAGGAAAGCTCTCTCACTGGTCTTTTCGGGATCTGAAAATCTGACAGGTAGATACTCATCCTGCAGCCAAGGTTCCATCTCATCTGTCATACATTGTCTGAACCAGGTGTTGAAATTCTCTTCTTTGCTAACGTAAAGTGTCTCATCAGCTCTAATAAAAGTTCCTCTGTCCACGACACCGAAAATATAGGAATAAGCAGTGTCGGAAGTTGCACCCTTTAAGTCTGCCGGAGTCTTGCTGTACACCAGGCTATTTTCATCGATATCCCACATATCGCCTTGCGCGCCATAGCGGGAGGTATATTTTAACTCGGTAGTGCCAGACAGATAATTCCACCAGTGCAGCAGCGCCTTTACATTGGAGCAGTCCGCAGAAATAGCAAGTCCGCATCTATCTGCCTGCAAGCGGTTCCTCTCCCCAGTCTTTACAGGTTCTACACCGTCGAGTGCGGAAAAAGGAGACAGCACCACATAGTTAGCAGCCTTTTCTTCGGTCATATTGCTGTAAGGACTAAATGCCAGATAGCAACCCACCACGTCTTCTTTAAGCTTGGAATAAAACTGCTCGTTGGTCTGTGAGAAGCCCTCCACATCCAGCAATCCTTCCGCGGCCAGCTTGTGATAATACTCCAGGAATGAACGGCAGGCATCCGTATTCATGGTGGGTTCTACTTTTCCATTCTTAATCATCATATATGCCTTTTCGTTTTGCTCCCCATAACCGGCTATCCCGAAAGGATTCGCCAAATTCATAATATGAGCCGCCCAGTTATTCTCGCAAAACTCCAAGGGAATCTCATCACTTGAATCTCCGTTGCCGTTCATATCGTTTTCCTTAAAAGCCTTCAATACCTCATAAAATTCATCTGCCGTTCTGGGGAGATCCAGATTCAGCTGATCCAGCCATGCCATATTAATCACCATGATACCGTCTGCCCAGTTGTTATAGCTGGTAGCACGGCTGGTCAGCAAGGTTCTGATCGAACCATCTGGCCACTCCAGCACACCGAAGCCTTGAGACAGCGTATTAACATCTGCTACTACATTGGGAGCATAGGTATCCAGCAATCCCGATTCGCTCAAGTCATAAAACAAATCCATATTGGAAGCAATCTGTGTTTCTTTCAGAAGTCCCAGAAATGCATCGGGCATATCGGCGCTCAGCATAATATTGGTCTTCTCGCTTTCCGTACCAGCCGGTACTTCTATCCAGTCGATATGGATACCAGTAGCTTCTTCGGCAAGTTTAAACGCCTCTTTGTCATTAAAGTTATTGCTGGTATCCATTGAGTGTTTATACACAGCAATCTTTAAGGTGGTACCCGCAAAGGCATCCAGTGGGATTCCCTGATTCTCATCCTGGTTTTTAGCTGCGGATGACTCCTGCGAAGCCTGTGGTGTCTGTGATGCCTGTGATGTTGCACCGGATGTCTGGGACTTGTTGCTGCTGCCACAACCTGCCAGAGCAGCTGCCAACAGAGACGTTGCCAAACATAAACTAATAATTTTCTTTTTCATTGTTACCCTCCTCGTTGTATTATAACACTACTTGTTATTTACTATCTTAAAATATATCTTTATCATCCCTTGACAGAACCAATCATAACCCCCTTAACAAAATATTTTTGGACAAACGGATAGACACAGATAATGGGCAGCGTAGACACTACAATGACTCCGTATTTGATGACCTGTACCATGGTCTCCAGCATGATTGCCGCCTCAGGATCAAGTTCCGAAGCATTGCCAGAGGCCGCAGCAGCGGTTAACAGGATTTCTCTTAAGTATAGTTGAAGTGGATATTTATTCTTGTCGGTCAGCAAAATCATAGCATTAAAATACGCGTTCCAGTGGGTTACCGCTATGTACATTACCATGACTGCCATGATCGCCTTGGATAGGGGCAGTACAATTTTAAAAAAGAAGGTGCCATTGCCGCATCCGTCAATCGTAGCAGCATCCAGCAGCTCTTCAGGAATATTGCTTGCCATAAAAGACCTGGTTACAATGATATTATAGGCCGATACACTGCCTAGAACGATCAATGCGATCCGACTATTCAACATCCCCATTCTTTTCATCACCAGGTAGAAAGGAATCATCCCGCCACTGAAATACATAGTAAAAACGAAGAGCTTCATAATAATTCCGCTGAAAGGTAAATCCTTTCTGGAAAGCGCATATCCGGCCATGGTTGTCGCCATCACCCCCAGGACAGTGCCACATATCGTGTACAGCAGCGTATTGCCATATCCAATCCAGATTCTGGCATCCTGGAATACCTTTTGGTATCCAAGCAAAGTAAAGCCCTTCGGATACAACAGGATTGACCCATTATTTACATAGGTGGGATCGGTCACAGAAGCCACCAGCACAAAATAGACGGGATAGGCTACAATAACTACCAGAATAATCAATAATGCATTGGCGATGATATCAAACAACCTGTCATCCCAGGCTTTTTTCATTTTTGTCTGCTTTACCTCTGATTTCATCTTTTGTTTCCCCTTCCCCTTTACCAAAGACTTGAGCCACTAAGCTTGCCTACTACCTTATTTGCAACCAGCAAAAGTGTGAAGCCAATCAAATTGTTGAACAAACCAATGGCAGAGGAGTAACTGTATTGCTGCTGCAGCAGCCCCATCTTATACACGTAGGTGGAAATCACTTCCGATGCCGTTACATTCAGAGGATTCTGCATCAGGTATACCTTTTCATAGGCAATATTCATAATGCTGCCGCAATTCATAATCAGCATAATGGATATAGTTGGCAGGATCGTCGGTAAATCAATATGCAGTACCCTCTTGAGTTTGTTTGCACCGTCTATCATGGCCGCCTCATGTAATGCCGGGTCTACCCCTGCCAGTGCCGCTATGTAGATAATGGAGCCCCAACCCAACCCCTGCCAGATTCCCGACCAAACATACAAATGCGGAAAGTAACTGGCACTCCCCATAAAATAGGTGTCTCCGGAACCGCCCAGAAAGCCCAACAGAGTGTTGATAAAACCAGATCTGGGCGAGAAAAAAACGGACATCATACCTACCAGAACCACCGTAGAAATAAAATGGGGCATATAGGTGATGGTCTGTGCAAATTTCTTTCTCCTCACGCTTTTTATGTTGTTCAATATCAATGCCAGAACCACCGGAAGCGGAAAACTGAAAATCAAATAATAAAAACTAAGTGAAACAGTATTCTTCAATATAGCCCAAAATCTGGGAGAACCAAAAAATTTGAGGATCCATTTGAATCCTACCCAGGGGCTTCCTAAAATCCCCTTCGCCGGTGTATAATCCTTGAATGCAATCTGTAGTCCGAAAATCGGCACATAGTTAAAGCAGATTACATAAAGCAGCGCCGGTATGATGAACATGTACAGCAGCCAGTTCCGTTTCATCAAAATCAGTACTTTCTTGCTTGATTTTTTGTCCTTCCTTTTGTTCATCTGCACCATTACCTTTCTTCCAATCATTTATCTGCCGCTTCAACATTATGCATGTTATATATTTAATTAAATATCAAACCATTATAATTGTAAATAATGATTATTTGAATCCAGAATCTGTATGAAAATCAGGGATTTTTCAACAATCCGGTCACACTTCAAAAATTGCACATCTCTTTCCTATAATTCCAAACGGAAAATCCCTCCTGCCAGAGGCTCTTCTTTTCCTTTGCACCTGGCTGTAGTCACATAAATGCAATCATTTTTACCGATACAGCAACTGGTCACATTGGTAACCGGAAATTCATAGCGTGCAATCTCCTCTCCGGTGAACGGATTCCACCGGGACATAGCACTGCCACCCCACTCGCATACCAACAGGGTATCATCCTTGTATACACACATGCCGTCCGGGGAACCGGAACCGGTGAGAAAAGCAGCGGGAACCGGGTGATGAAGCTCTCCTGTCTCCTGGTCATAGTCGTAACGTAGCACCGTCTTGGTAGGGGTGTCGATAAAATAAAAATATCTTCCGTCTATGGAAAACCCCATGCCATTGGCCACCGTAGTACCCTCAATCACAGTTCTGGCTTTCGTTCCCTCTACACAGAACACGCCGCCCTGATGCTCCATCCTCTCTGTATCCCCCATATAATCCACCAGGAACCTGCCCCTGTCATCCAGCTTCCCGTCATTGTAACGCATCCGCATGTCCTGCTGTGGCTGGCAAATAAATTGCAGCACCGGCCTGACCAGAAAAATGTCTTTTTCATACGCTGCATCTGCTGCCATCACCAGCCGGAAGATGCCGTCCTTTTTTGCCACCAGTAAACTCCCGTCCTCCTGCAGTACCACGCACCCTACCACACAGCCAACATCCACTGTTTGGGTCAATCGGCTTGCCAAATGAATAGCAATCACTTGATTGTACCGGATCGCTACGCAGTACAGAATATCCCGCTTTTCATCGTACACCGGCCCCTCCAGCAGACTGTAATCATTATAAAACAGCAGTTCCAGCTTCATCTTTACCAAGCCTCCCATACATCAGAAAGATTATCACTATATTCCCTGGTTTCCTGCCCACTGTGAATTTCGTATAAGTGGTAATTCTGCTCCTCCATCATGTCTGTATACTCCCGGTAAGGTCTGCAGCATACGTCTACCAGACCAATGGATGCCGCTGCTCCATCATATCTGCCCAGAAGAGGCATGTCACCATATTCAAAATAATGGCAGCCAACACTGTTGGATTCCACAAAAGATTGATTAAAAAAACGGTTGCAGGTATAGGCTCTTGCCTCTCTTCCCTTGCTGCCTCTTACACCGGAGGTATAAAGCTGCGGACCAATTTCGCCCATATGCCACTCACTAATGATGGTTGGCTTTTTCACCCAACGATCCACAAGCTGCTGCATCTCAGTGGGAACTGCCCTGTAGCAATTATAAGAGAACACATCCAGGTGCTCCCAGCCCGTGACGGCCAACTCCGAAGCCACCCAGGCACAACGGTATCCGAAATTAATATGGGGTGCGGCCACCTCTGCGCAGTACCTGGAGGGGACCTCCCAGAATCTGTTCATGACCATCCGGTTTAACTTAGTAATATCCGCCATGGCCTGGTCCGTTTTTTCTTCCGGAATCTTCACCTGTGCAAAAGAAACAAACGCTGTCTTCCAGCTCTTGTTCAGCATTTCCACGGTGCCGTATTGCTCTTGTAATTTTTCGCGGATGAGTTCTGCCGTCACCAGAGGTTCCTCACTTGCAAGCGCAAGTTCCGAAATGCTCATATCATCGCTGGCAGTCATCCATTCTGGCTCATTGTACATATAGTAACCCATGAAATGCTTCTTCCCGACGAATGGCTCCAACTGTTTTGCAAACACTGCACTGGCCTTCTCATATTCTTCACTGTACACATCCGGAAAATCCCTGAAGATGTGAATTGTTGTTATGGGAAACTTCTCCATCCGAAAGATGAATGGCATTCTCAGACGTTGGGCATACAGTTCTCCCGGCTCATCCCCGAAATCATCGACACCAATGGTAGTCGTATTTAAGCCCCATTTTTTCATTCGCCCCCGCAACAGCACACACCATGCATCAAGCCATTCTTCCCCGAATACTCGCATCAAGTTGGCACGCTGAAAATTGAACATCGTCCTTCCTGTTCCGAACTCCGGACCGTTCCGCTTCACATATTCAGGATTCCTGTCTGGCGTGGTGTAGGCATACTTGTACAATGGGTCCCCTTTATCCGGCAGCCATGTATACAATTCCTCCATTTGATGGATAAAGCCAAAACAGCCCACCCGGGTTCCACTGCCATAACTAAAACCTGTACTGTAAAAAGCGTTTCCCTCCGGATCTATCAGCCATTTGATTCCTTCATTCTCCGCAGGGTAAAAATAGCCCTTCGGTTCAAAGTGCAGCTTCTTCCAACCGCCAAACTGATCCCAGTCAGGATTCTTAAAGGTATCACACCGCAGATAGCTTTCATATTCCGCAAGCAAAGCATCTTTTAATTCCTGCTCTGAATGCGTCTTATCGATCCACTCTCCCCTGATGCGCTGGCCAAACTCATCTACCAGTGGTTCTCCATGGACCTCAAAGTCCGGAAGTTCCTTTGACAGATAAAGAGCAAATATCTTTATTGGCACCTCCGGATCCGTTTCCCTGTCCCGGACATTAAAGCGAATATGTACACTGTCAATTGTGTCCAAATCCGCAGGCATACCATGATAGACACCTTTTAGATTTCCTGGAAAGGTCGGCATAAACCACTTTTTTGAGGTAACTCCGGCAATCGGAAATACTGTACGGACCCTCCGCTCCGGTACAAAGGTATTGAACATACAGAACACTATCTGGTTCCCCTGACAGAATTCCAACTGTACCGAAGGGCGCATATCATAAGAAGGCATCAGAATATCAAACACCAGATAATCCTCCAAATTCCAATCTTTACCTTCAGACTCTGAGCGAATGATATATTCCTGTTTACTATTTAAATTTGTTCCAAACTCAAATTTTCTGCTCTTGGTTTTCATTATTTATCTCCTCCCATACTTGCTCCGGGCTGCCTGCACTGCCGCCACATGGGCTGCCGCCTTTATCCGTATGCTTTCATAATCTTCCTTCACCACATCCCCGGCTGACACAATGGACAGTCCGGTTCCCACGCCCAAGGCTCCTGCTGCAAAAAAGCTGTCGACAACCATCTCATCCGTCACACCGCCAACACATATAAACGGAATATGGGACAAGGGTCTCACCACATTGATGATATACCCCAGATCATTTACTGTGGTGGGGAAAAATTTCACAATATCTGCGCCCAGGCGCCAAGCCAGAGCCATCTCCGTGGGAGTAAACGCTCCAGGGATGGATATCAGGCCTGATTCTTTGGTACACCTGATGATATCCGGATTCGTGTCCGGAGAAAAGATAAATTGTGCGCCTGCTTCAATTGCAGCCTCCAGGAAAGCATACTCCACCACGGTTCCTGCGCCCACAAACAACTTTTCTCCAAAACTGTCCCTGACTGCACGGATCTTTGCCGCCGTACCAGCGGTGGTGTCCGGATCGTCGGGTTTAAAAGCAATTTCCAAAATCCGCACCCCGCCATCATAAAGGGCATGAGCCACATGGATCATCTTCTCGTTCGGTACATCTCTCAAAATGACTATCAAGCCATCATTTGCTATAGGATTTTCAAATATAGGTTTCATGCTCCAACTCCTTAAAATAGTAGACCGTATCATCTTTAGAACGAATATCGGTCACGGTTCCCGTATAGTGTCGCAGATTTCTGGGTTTATAAGGATGAGCTTTGATTATCTCCTCATCCAAATCAATACCTAGACCCGGTTTATCAGGAATCTTAATACAGCCATCATGATAGTGCACCTCCTCCGTACTGACCTGCTTGCGGAATGAACCATCCGTCAGCATGATTTCATGAATCAGGAAATTAGGTACGGTGGCGGCAAGCTGCAGGACGGCGGCATTTGACACCGGACCAGAGGGATTATGGAAGGATACCATGATGTGCTTTGCCTCCGCCATGGCTGCCACCTTCTTGCCTTCAAGTAAACCGCCGGCATGGAACACATCCGGCTGCAGAATATCCACTGCATGTTTCTCCAGTATTTCCTGGAACGCATACTTCCCATAGCCGCGCTCGCCGGCTGCGATGGGGATGTTGGAATGAGCCCTCACATAAGCCGTGGAATCCATATTGTCAGGCACACAGGGTTCCTCCAGCAGCATCGGTTTGTACTGTTCCAGTTCCCTGGATATCTCCAGTGCTGCTGTCGGGAAGAATCTGCCATGGCACTCAATCAGCAGCTCCACCTCTGGTCCCACCGCCTCCCGGACGGATCCGACAATATCGGAACTTCTTTGCAGCTGCTCCTTGGAAATAGTCATATGTGAGGACCCAAAAGGATCCCATTTCATCGCCCGGATGCCCAGCTCCTTCGTCCGCTTTGCCTTGGCAGCGAACTCTGTAGGCGTCCTGGCACCCACAAACCAGGCATTCGCATACATATTCACTTCATCCCTGATCTTCCCGCCAAAGAATGTATAGCAAGGTACATTCATAGCCTTGCCGCAGATATCCCACATGGCCATCTCAATAGCACTCAGCGCAGAAAAAAACACTGGTCCGCCTTTCCAATAGATATCGCGGTATAACTCAAACATCATCTTCTCAATTTCAAAAGGATTTCTGCCTACAACCAATCGCTTCAAATCCTGTACCATCCCCTCCAGGGCATTCTCGTTGGTACCCAGAGATGCTTCACCCCATCCATAGATTCCCTCATCTGTCTCTACCTTCACAAAATTCCAGTTCATCCGAAATGAATCCATGGTAAATGCCTTTACATTGGTTATTTTCATCTCTCTTCTCCTTATTTTTCTGCCCACAATGCGGCTCCCTTGTCGTAAGGAAGCAGGCACACCCCGATACCGGAATCAATTGTTAGATCCGTGCCGGTTACAGCACCGGACAGTTCCGTTCCCAGATACCATACCCCATTGGCAAGATCCACTCCATAGGCTTCCCTGCCTACCGGATAGTTGGCTCTGCGTTTATCGTTCTCCTCCGCCGTAGCGCTGTCCCAACGATCGGTATGGATGCTCCCTGCGACGATGCAATTGGCCCGGATCCCCCATACCCCCAGTTCGATCGCCAGGGAACGGGTCAAGGATGCAATGGCTCCTTTGGAAGTCGTATACAGGCTTCTGCCCCAGATGGTCGCCTTATAATGGCAGGAGCCGATGAGCACGATACTGCCGCCGTCATGTTTCTTCATCAGCAATGCCGCCTGCTGACAACAGAAATAATTTCCCTTGACGTTCACATCCATTACATCATCGTATTGGTCTTCGGTGGAATGAAGGATATCCATATCCATTCCCAGATTGGCGGACACAGCCACAAAGCAGTCCAGTCTGCCAAACTCGCCTGCCACATCGGCAAATACCTCCCTGATTTTTGCCACGCTGCGCAGGGATAATTCATAACCTTTCGCATGAATGCCATACTTCTGGACAAGCTCCGCCGCCGTCTTATTGGCTTCCTCCTGACTTCGGCTGGTCAATGCCACATCATACCCTTCCCCGGCAAACTTCTCGGCTACAGCAAGTCCGGTATTCCGGGTACCTCCGCTAACGAACAAAACCTTGTTTTTCAATTTCTCCTCCCCTTTCATTTTTCCCCTGCTGAATATTATTGCGCAGGCTTGGCCTTATCTCCACAAGCACAAAGGCACCAGCAAATCCTGTATTCTGCTGACAAAATCAGCGTTGCAGGCTGCTCCCGGCTGCGCCATGCGGACAAGTTTACATGCCAGGCAACTCCAGCACCTTAAGCACTTCCGCCACAGAACTCACCACCCCATAATCGGCATATTTGAAAATGGCTGCCTCCGGGTCGCTGTTCACAGAAATTATCGTTTGGGAATGCTCCATGCCCACGATATGATGGATCGCACCGGAGATGCCAAATGCCACATAAATCCTGGGAGAGATAGACTTCCCCGTAAGACCCACCTGACATTCATAAGGGAACTCTCCCAATTCCACACTGGCTTTGGAGGCGGCCATACAGGCATGATACGTTTCTGCCAGCTTAATAATTTCTTGTTTCTGTTCCAGTGCGCCTTTTCCCACTGCAAAGACCAGTGTCTTGCTGATCTCTGCAGCAGTCCGTACCGTAGCCATCACCGGCTTTGTCTTGCAGCGAATCTTTGCCAAAAGATTCCCTCCCTGTGCAGGTCTCACCATATGCAGTTCTCCATCTTCCACCAGCAATGCCGTACAGTCCGCACAAAGTCCCGTCCGCAATGCCGCAGCAAGCTGAGGTGCCACCGTTCTGGACTCCCAATCTGCTGGAAATAAAATGACCTCCGGCTGCCGTTCCCTCACATTATTACAAAACTCCTCTATCAACGCCACGGTCACCAACGTTACTTTTTCCGCAATGTTGTTTGCTTCCTCCCTAAGAATATCATCTGTAATCCACACCTCCCGCAACTTTTCGTCGCAATCTCCGGCAAAAGTTCTACCCCGTTCTTTTCCTTGGGCTCCTTCAGGATTTCCAAGGTTTCTCATAATTTCCGGCAGTTCTCCTGGTGCAATCATCTGGCAGTTTCGCCTGCCGCTCTGATTCTCACGGGTCTCCAGCACCTGGGTAGGAGAACCCAAAGAGCCGCAGTTTTCCCTTTTCAGGCCCAGCATTTCGCGGTTCAATACTGTCACTGGCTTCTTCTGCGCCCATAAGCTGGGGAAACGCAACACTCCTGAGCGTTCCATCGTAAGCACCGCGGGAAGCTCCATCTGCCGCACACCATCCCGGGTAGCACACAGCAATTTCGTAGCCTTGTCCCTGATTCCTCCACTCTGGCGGCATGTACTGCCAGTCTTCTCTCCGGTCTGCCGGACTGCCAGCACCCGGATACAGATTTCCAATCCCAACAGCTGAGCCAGCTCCGGTCCTACCTGAGCTGTCTCCCCGTCGATGCTCTGACGTCCGCAGATGATCAGGTCATAATCCTGGGTCTTTAACCATTCTGCCAGGGTCAGGGAAGTGGCCAAGGTATCTGCCCCCGCAAAGTCCTTGTCGCTTAACAGCACAGCATCTATAGGTCCCAATCGCGTCAATTCCTCCAGCAAAGGAACTGTGTTTACCGCTCCCATAGAAACCACCGTAATCTGTTCCGGTTCCAGCGCCAGCGCCTCCTCCAGTGCACTGGTATCAAAGGGGTTCATCTCCCCGCTTGCCAGTCTTTTCATACAAACAATGATTTTCACCAGTTCCTCCCGCAATTCTTTTGTATTTTGAAGCAAATTCTATCATGTTTCCTTTCTCATCGCAACCCGTTTAGGAGCATATTTTCGATTATAACGACCATATTCAAAAAGTGATTATTGTTTTCAAAAATTATTTCCATTTTTTTCGTTTCATGATATAATGTGGAAGTAATAAAACTGATTCAGACGGATAAATAACCTATAAATATTGTTTAAGAAAGGCACGAACTATAATATGGGATGTACACTGTTAAAAATAAAAGGGATGTATGATTCCCTGGGACGGGGAGAACGAAAGATCGCTGATTGGATGTTAGAACATCCCGGTGAAATAATCGCAATGTCCATCAGTGAACTGGCAACCGCTTGTGGTTGCGGAGATGCCACTGTTGTACGTTTTTCCAGGCGCCTCGGCCTGAACGGCTATCAGGCTCTGAAAATCAGCATTGCACAAGAATTAGGCTCCTATCCTACCGGCAGCCCGACGATCCGTCAGAAAGATACTTGCATGGACATCTACGCCAAACATGCCGCTGATATCGCTCTGACATTGGAAAAAACAAAATACTCTTTAAACGAAGATTCTCTGGAAGCTGCCGCTAAAGCACTGCTGCAAGCCGCCAATATTGTCATACTGGGTCTGGGCAGTTCTGCCCCCATCGCTTTGGATGCGATGCATAAGCTGCGCCGTACCGGTCTCCCTGCCAATGCCTATTCGGACAACCATATGCAGATGATAGTTACTTCCCATCTGCAGCCCGGCGATGTTGTCCTTGCTATCTCCCACTCCGGCTCATCTACCGACATTGCAAGTGCTATGGAGCAGGCGAAAAAAAAAGAGGCAACGACCATCAGCATCACCAACAGCGGCCGCTCCCCCATCGCCAAAATCAGCGACTATTTACTACCCACCAACGCAGAAGAAACAAAGTATACGATTTTAGCCATGTCCTCCCGGATCGCTCAACTCGCCATCATCGATACGCTCTACACCTACATAGTGTTAAATGGCGGCGAAAGAATTACTCAGGCTATCCATGATACAGAAAGTGCTTTGGAAAGCAAGAAGTATTGAACTGCTATTACCTGTTTAGGGTTCATGGCCAACCATGCCAACGTGTTATTATGGGGCTTGGTCGCCTGGACTTGCCACGTCGGGAATGGAAAAAACTCGCGCACGCCCTTGAGTGTCATCTCTCCGGGATGTGTTTTATGAAATCGGCGACATGCTCTACGAAAACAAGGATCAGATAGAAGCGTTTCTGTTTCAAAAGCAGCAGAATCTTTTTCCACCAGGCGACCACACGATCCTTCTTTATGACCTTACGAACACCTACATGGAAGGAAGCTGCCTGTCCAACAAACTGGCGGCACGCGAGCATTGCAAAAGCAAACGCAGCGACTGCCCTCTGATTACACTGTCCTTAGTTGTCCGGAATGACGGAACGCCCGTTACAAGTCATATTTACAAAGGCAACCAGAGTGAGCCGGAAACCATGCGGGATATGCTGGCCCGTCTGAAAATCATGCTGGGGTATGATTCGTCACAGATGGTTCTTGAAAAACCGACCGTCATTATGGATCGTGGTATTGCGACCACGGAAAACATAGAACTTTTGCGGGAACGTAAGTGTCCATACGTTGTTATTACCCGTGAAGACCAATGCGAAAGGTATCTTGCCGAGTTTGAAACAGCCATGGGTACCTTTACCCGAATTGATGAATTGAGCCATAAACACACCGCCTACGGCGACGAAAACCATGTTTATGTAAAGAAAATCAGCAGGGACGAAGAGGACATATGCAGGATACTGTGTCTCAGCGATGGGAAGTCCCATAAAGAGAGCGCCATTGCCGCTAAAAAGGAAACCTAAGTAACCTCATCTCTATTCCATTTCAATATATTTTCTATCAGATATCTGGTTAACACCTTGGCATGATGATACAGGTTCACTATTCCACCAGCAGTCCGGAAATATTTAGGAACTTCAAACGAACTCCCTTTAATACCTCTTTGTAAATATCTTGTATCTCTTCCTCTGTATCCCCTATTTTCCATCCATAGTGCTTAATCTTTTAGTATCCATTGATGCCATTATATCCCATTCCTTGTCATTCAATCAATTCTATAAAAGCATCATTATTAAAATAAAATAAATATGCTTCAACAAGTTCATCTACTGTTATTTTCTCCTTTTGCTCCTTTGCATTATAGACTATTCCTTGAATCGTTTGTATATCCAAAGCATCAACTAATCCGTTTTCAATTGCAGGAGCCGGAGCATCCATTTCATCATCCTCAACATCATTGGGATCCCAAATCAATCCTTTTGTAGTTTTATTCCACTCCTCATTTTTTGGCAAATATAGCGCATCTGACCAAGTAAAACTTTCAATTGTTTCCAGAACCACCCCTAAAGGTATAAAATCAGACATCTTATCTCCTTTCACTACCCCATTAGGCAGAATAAATTATCACTAATAGTTATTTGTAAATTAATATCACATGATTACGTTCTTCCTCCACCTCAATTTTCCATTCCCCCTTTTCTTTCCGGATGAAGAATTGATTGTATTGAACACTTTGCCCTATGCTGATCAGTTGGTACCAATTGCATTATACCACTTCTATTTGGCTCATGATGCCATGTAACTTCACTTGTTGGTGCAGTTCTTGAAAATGCCCCTCGTCTTCCTGGCTGTACCTCTTTAGTAATACCTGGATAAAGCAGTTCCACCTGCTGCATAAATAAGTATCCGCTTCCATTACTTCATATAATTGTCTATTGGCTTCTTGAAAATGGCGTCCATCTCAATTTCGAAATGGGCCCCTGGATTTTGCCGTAGTACTGCTTGTTGGCCAGCCGCGCCTTAACATAACATTGAACCAAAGCTTTCATGAATCTCTTCGCCAGAGGATCATCATGACTATCATTGGGTTTCGATAGGTCCACGCACATTGTACTGGTAAGTAGTCCTTACACGACTGCTTCCGCTTTAATCACTTTAACATGATTACAGAATGACTCCGCCTTGTTCCAACAACAACCTGTGATTGAGAATCTCTGCATGCTTCGCCGTTCCGTTGCGGCAATCAAAGGCAATGCCTATTTTATAAGCATTTTCATAAAACCACTTTGCCACAGTCGTCGCTTCATAAACTCCGTCCTGTCTAAAAAATGGCAGCTTTTTAGACGGGATATTCCCAAAAGGGAGCACCG
>Ga0153937_1000194_pt1 | contig 21725 bp, 24 predicted proteins | sample TSNY021MetaG_FD_104680 | JGI IMG/M metagenome (GOLD analysis project Ga0153937, IMG submission 104680) | Attine ant fungus gardens microbial communities from New York, USA - TSNY021 MetaG | ecosystem: Host-associated > Fungi > Mycelium > Unclassified | place: USA: New York, Robert Murphy County... | reverse complement strand
TTTTTTGAACATATTAACTCCTTTACATTTTATCTGGAACTTGAAGTCCTAAAATATTCAGTAAGTAAGAATTTATGGTATAGACTATTTTGGTAATTACTAACCAAGATTCTCTTTTACTTTCATTTTCTTCAATAAGGACTTTATTTGATGCATAAAAGTTATTATAAACACTTGTAAGAACATAGATATATTCTGTGATATCACTTAATGATTTATTTTTGAGAGCAGTTTCTAAGACCACTGGCATTTTTAAAACATTCAATGCTACTTCCTTTATTTGATCATCTATTTCATTGATTAATTCAAATCGTATATTTTGTTCACTAGCGCGAGTAAGTAAAGATTTCATTCGAATTGTTGAATAAAGTAAATAGGGTCCAGTTTTACCACTTAAATCGCTAAACTTAACTGAATCAAAGATATAATCAGTTGTTCGGTTTGGAATTAAATCAGCATATTTTAATGCTGAAATAGCAATTTTTTCTGAAATAGCTTCTCTTTCGTTTTCTTCAATATTTGGATTTAATCTTTTCGTTGTTTCAACTTTTACAGTATCTATCAAAACATTTAGTGACATAACTCCGCCATCTCTAGTTTTAAATGGCTTACCATCACTACCATTCATCGTTCCAAAACCTAAAAATTCTAGTTTTACATCATCACGAACAATTCCTGCCTTTTTGGCTACCCGAAATACTTGTTTAAAATGAAGAGCTTGACGATTATCAACCACATACCATATTTCATCCGGATTAAATTCTTTGACTCTTTGATAAATGGTAAATAAGTCAGTTACTTGATAAGTTAAGCCACCATTTGAATTTTTGACCATAAATGGAGGTATTTCTAAAGTATCTTCCGCTTCTTGTACATCTATAACTAAAGCTCCTTCACTTATGTATAATAAATTTTGTTCTTCTAGTATTTTTAATACTTCTGCTTGATAATTATTAGCATCACTTTCTCCATACCATAAATCAAAATGAACATCCAGACGATTATAAGTTTCTTTTATATCGGTAACTGAAATTTCAATTATCTTTTTCCAAAGATCATAAATTCCTGGTTTTTTTTGTTGTAATTCAAAAGTTAGAATTCTTGCTTCTTCTAGGTAAGATTCATCTTCTTTGGCTTTATTACTTGCATAAGGATAGATTTCAATTAAATCTTCATTATTGATTGGCAGTTCTTCATATTCTCCTTGATAAGATTCATCAAAATAATTTAGATTAGGAAAGCGTTTCTTAATTTCTAAAATAACAAGACCTAAAGGCCTTCCCCAATCGCCTAAATGCACATCGCCAATGGTTTTGATACCTTGACTTTTTGCTAAACGGTTTAAAGCTTCACCAATATTTGCAGATCTTAAATGACCAACATGTAATGCTTTAGCAACATTGGGTCCTCCATAATCTATTACAATCGTTTTGTCTTCTTTTTCTCCATGATGAACTGTAAAGTCATGATTGATTTCATTTAAATAATTCATCATTGAATCTTCACTGAAACGTATATTAATAAATCCTGGTCCTGCAACATTCACTTCTTTAAAGGTATGATCATTTCCTAAGATATCGACTACTTTATTTGCTATTTCAACGGGATTTTGTTGATTTTTTTTTGCTAAAGGCATTATACCATTAAATTGATAGTCACCTAATTCTTTTTTTGAGGATTCAATCAAACTGATGTTTTCAACTTTATATCCTAATTTTTCTAAGGCTGATTTTATTTTTAATTCTTGTGTTTTAATAAAATGATTCATATCTAAACCCTACTTTCTTATAGTATTATAACATAATTATTTTTTTATTTTCTTTCTAGATAAGCCTTTATTTAGATTTTTTAAATTATATGTTAATAATGTTTGAAAAGCTACACTTTGATCAATATTTTTTTGAGATAAACTTTTGGTTTCATTATCAAATTCTCCATTTAAAATTAATATTGCTTTTTTTACTTCTTCATTTACTAAGTCTAATTTTATTAATCTTACAATTAATTCTTCAATCATTGAATTTTTTAGGGGAATTAAAATATCATTTGTTACTTTTTCTTCATATATGAATGCCATGATGACTGCTATTAAATAACATAGCATAATGGTTTGTCCAGGTTCAAAATAGTTTTTGATATGTTCAAAAGAAGAATAAACTCCCAAGCTTGTTAAATTAAAATGATCAATTTCATATTGTTCTAATTTCATTATAATCCCTCATTTAATTTGCTATTATACATCAATATCTTATATTATTCTATATTTTTTATATAATAAAAATTTTAAAAAAAGAATTATTATTCAAATAATTCTTTATATATTTCTTTATAGTTAGATACTTCAATGATTTCTAACTTAGATAATACTTCTTCTGGAACTTCTTTTAAATCAGAATGATTATTTTTAGGAATAAAAACTTTTTTGATTCCTGAATTATAGGCACCAATTAATTTTTCTTTAATACCGCCAATTTCTAAGACATCCCCTCGAAGTGATATTTCGCCAGTCATTGCTACACTTTTATCAACTTTTTTGTCTAAAATTAAACTGATAAGGGATGTAACAATCGTAATACCTGCACTTGGACCATCTTTTGGAACCGCCCCATCTAAAGCGTGAATATGAATGTTTTTTGTTTTAAAGTAATAGTCATTGATTTTTAGTAATTGGTGGTGACTTTTAATATAATTGATGGCAACTTCGATACTTTCGCTCATTGTTTTCCCAAGAAGACCTGTAGTCGTTATTTTTCCTTCTCCTTCGTAAATACAAGTTTCAAGCGGCATGACTAATCCTCCAACCGGAGTATAAGCTAGCCCATTTACAAGACCTGTTTCTTGCGTTTTAGGTAATCCATAATCATTATATTTATATTCACCTAAATATTGAATTAAATCTTTTTTAGAAATAGTTTTCTTTAATTCTTTGTCTGCAATTTCAAATTCAGTAACTACCTTACGAATCGTTTTAGATAATAGACGTTCTAATTCTCTTACTCCTGCCTCTTTCGTATAAAATTTAATAATAATTTCTAAGATATTATCGGCAATTTTAATTTCGCTTGGCTTTACTTTATGATCGTGTAATATTTTAGGTAATAAATATTTTTTACTAATACTTATTTTTTCAAACAAAGTATAACTATATAATTGAATAATCTCTAAACGATCTAATAGTTCTCTTGGAATCCCTGATAGATGATTTGCTGTCACCACAAAAAAAACATCACTTAAATCAAATGGTTCTTCTAAATAATTATCAATAAATGCTTGATTTTGAACAGGATCTAAAATATCTAATAAAACACTAGCTGGATCCCCTTTATAATCTTTTACCATTTTATCGATTTCATCAATTAAAACTAATGGATTATTTGTTCCGCATTTTTTGATTGCCGTCATAATTTTACCAGGTGATGAACCAATATAAGTACGACGATGTCCTACTAATTCATTGGAATCATTTAAACCACCAACACTGATTTTATAAAATTCTTTATTTAGACTATCAGCTATTGATTTTGCAAGAGAAGTTTTTCCAACTCCTGGAGGTCCTATTAAACAAATAACAGGACTTTTATATGATTTGTTTCGTTTCTTCACAACAATATACTCAATAATTCGATTTTTGATTTCTTCTAATCCGTAGTGTGTTTCATCTAATTTGTTTTTAATTTCATTTAAATTATCTTGATCTTTTGATTTTGTTTTCCAAGGAAGATTAAGAATCCAATCTAGATAGTTTCTAATGTTTGATATTTCCGGATTCATTTCTGGCATTTTATCGTATTTATAGATTTCTCGGATTATTTTTTCATGAGTTTTTTCATCTAAATCTAGTTTTGTTAGCTTTTCTAAATAAGAAACAACTTCTTCTTCTTTTTCATTTTCTTCGCCAAGTTCACGTTCTATTTCTTTAATTTTTTCTCTAAGAATATATTCTTTTTGGGTTTCTTCCAAATTTTTAGTTAATTGCATATCAATTTGTTTATCTAATTTGATAACTTCCATTTCAATATGAATATCTTCTAAACATTGTTTAGCACGTTTTAATGTATCTATTTCTTCCATGTAATATAATTTTCGTTCAAAATTAATTGGCAAAAATAAAGCTGTTACATCTGTAATTTTATCTAGAGTATTATTCTCGTTAACAATATTTAAAATGCTATTAGAAATAGTTGGAGAAGATTTAATATACTTTCTAACAATATCAATTAATTTTCTTTTTATTGCTTTAACTTCTGGAGTTGATTCTTCTTCATTTTCAATTTCTTTGATTTTCGTATATAAAATATCCTCGTTTTCTTGATTAAAATATTCTAAACATTCGACTCTTCGATTTCCGATTATTTTTACTCTTAGATGTTCATTTGGTAATTCTATTTTACTTTTTATTTTTGCAATAACGCCAATGTTTGGAAGATCACTTACTTCAGGCACCTCTTCAATTTGATCGCGAGGGCTTAATATTAATACTTCATTTTGAAAGGTTTTTCCAGCAATATTAATAATTTCTTTTGTAATGTCATTATTTAGTTCAAGTTTTACTTCTTGACCAGGAAGAAGGATTAATCCCTTCATTATCATAACTGGCAATGTATTTTTCATAAAATCACTTCCTTTGGCACTTGACTATTTATTATAGTGGTTAAGTATCTTTTTGTAAATGTTTTTTAAGTAATTTTATTTTACAAATTTTTACCAATATTAAAAAAAACTGGATTTATTTTCCAGCTTTGATAATTTCCATTGCTTGATGCATCTTCATATCATATTTAACAATATCAAGAGAACCATAAGCTTCTAGTAATTCTTCTTTAGATATACCATAGTTTTTAGCCATTTCTTCGGCTTTTACTTCAGCATCTTTATCATTGATTTCAATATTTTCTTTGTTAGCAATAGCTTCAAGTAAATAACGATATTTGATTCTTTTTTCTGCTTCCGGTTCCATTTGTTCATGTAATTTATGATGATCAATACCTGTGAATTGTTCATATTGTTCCATGTTTAAACCTTGCATTTTTAATTGTTCCTCAAATTGATGAATCATTCGATGAACTTCATCGTCTAATAATTCTTTATTTATTGTAAATTCCATATTTTCAGCAGCTTTTGCTAAACAAGCTTCAATATATTTATCTTCTACTTCTGCTTCTTTTTTTTCGATAATTGTTTTTTCAATTTCCTTATTTAATTCAGCTTCTGTTTTAACATTCTCAAAACCTAAATCAGCAAAGAAATCTTCATTCATTTCTGGTAGTTGTCTTGTTTTGATTTCTCTTACTACAACTTCAAATTTAACATCTTTATTAGCCAATTCTTTTGTGTAATTATCTGGGAACGTTAAATCTAATGTTAATTCTTTTCCAATCGTTGCCCCAATAAGACCACTTTCAAATCCAGGGATAAATGTATTAGAACCAATTTCCAATGGATAGTTTTCACCATTTCCACCTTCTAATTCAACTCCATCAACATATCCTTTGAAGTCAATAACAGCTGTATCTCCGCTTTCGACTTCTCCCTCTTCTTTTACAATAATTTCAGCATATTTTGTACTTAATTGTTTGATTTCTTCTTGAATCTCTTCTTTTGAAACTGATACTTTTTCTTTTTTTACTTTTAAATTAGTATATTCTCCTAATTTAATCTCTGGAGCAGTTATTACTGTAAATTCAAACACAACTTCATTTTCATTGATTGATTTTACATCTAAGCTTGGTTCAATCACAGGGATTAATTTGTTATCTTCTAGCATTTTTTTGTATGCAGGTTCTACGGCAGTATCAACAGCATCCATATATAAAGATTCAATTCCAAACTTTTTAATATAAAGATCTTTTGGCGCACTTCCTTTACGAAAACCATCAATTTTAATCTCTTTATTTTTTTTCTTGAAAGCCTTGTCTAAACAATCGTTCCATTCTTTACCTTCGATTTTAATTTCTATTACATGTTTATTCTTTTCCATAATTATTTCCTTTCGTTTCTTCATGTATTATACATAAAATACTCTTAAATATCAAGAAGTTGTTAACTTATACAAGTAAGTTAACAACTAAAAAACTGCTATTGCAGTTTATTTTATTTCCTTAATTGTTATTTCAAATGATCCAGTTGGACTTTCTACAGTTACAACTTCATTTGCTTTTTTTCCTATTACTGCTTTACCAATCGGTGATTCATTGGAAATTTTATTTTCAAACGGATCAGCCTCTAGAGAACCAACGATTTTATATTCATCATCATCGCCATCATCAAATTTTACAACTACCGTAGACCCAATGCTGACAATATCCTTGCTACCTTCTTTGACGATTTCACAATGTTCTAATTTATACTCTAGTTCTTTTATTCTAGCTTCTAGTTGTGCTTGATCGTTTCTCGCAGCATCATAATCCGAGTTTTCTCTTAAGTCACCCATAGCACGAGATTCTTTCAATGCTTTGATGACTTCAGGGCGCTTTACAGTCTTTAAATCATTTAGTTCTTGTTCTAGTTCTAAATAACCTTCAGGTGTTAGCATTATAGTTTTATTCATTCTTTCACTCCTAAAATTAACCACTTAAGAATACTATAAATAGCTTTCTTTGTCAAATACTTTTATTTGCATCATATCGTTTGCTTCTAGTTTGTGGTCTGTTTTAATATAAACAATCATTCTTGGATGATTTGCAATTTCAATATTATTCATAAATTCATTATATATGGTATGCAGTTCCATAAAAAAGTTATCCATTTTTGGACCAAAAAATTCGACAATATCTCCGATTTTAAAATAATTACGTTGTTCAATCTTAGCGATTTTTGTTGTTTCATCATATTCTAATACAATTCCTAAGAAGTCTTGATTCGATAATTCTTGTCTTCCTAAAAAATATTGTTCTTTTACGCTTGGAAGTTTATCAAAAAATTGAGGTGTTGAATCACGATTTGCACATCGATTTAAGATATCGAGATAATAATTTGTTTCTCCATCAGTTAGTGTATTATTATTGATTTTGTCAATTAACTTACGATAAGTGCCAATGACGGTTGCAATATAATAAATTCCTCGCATCCGACCTTCCACTTTAAAGGAATTTACTCCTACTTCAATCATTTCTTGGATGTAAGGAATTAAATTTAAATCTTTACTTGACATTGAAAACTCATTTTCTTCAGTTTCAAAGGTGAAACGACATACTTGTGCACATCCACCTCGATTAGCATCACGATTGGTACAATAATTGGATAAAACACATCTCCCTGAGAATGATGTACACATTGCTCCATGAATAAAGCATTCTAAATCTAAATTTGTTTTTTCTTTAATCGTCTTAATATCTTCTTTGCTTGCTTCTCTTCCCAGCACGATTCGGTGCACGCCTAATTCTTTATAAAAAGATGCAGCATATTGATTCATTACGCTTGCTTGAGTAGAAAGATGAATTTCGTATTTGACTTTTAATTTTTTTGCGGTTTCAATGGCTACTAAGTCGCTTGTGATAATAGCATCGATGCCAATTTGATCTAATTCTTTTAAATATGTTTCTAAGCCTATAATATCTTCATCATGAAAAACAATATTTACAGTAACATATATTTTTTTATTTAATGAATGGGTAAATTCGCAAGCACTTTTTAAATCGTCAAGGGAAAAATTTTTAGCATTTGCTCTTAAAGAATAGTTTCTTCCACCCACATAAACGGCATCCGCACCATATAAAAGGGCAATTTTTAATTTTTCAAAATCTCCCGCAGGACTTAGTAATTCTACTTCTTTCATCTTAATTTCCTTTCACACGATAGATTGTTTTGGTATGTAAAAAGCCTTGATCTGTTTCTATTTTTAGTTCTTGTTCGTTTAAAATTGATTTTACAAGTTCTATTTGTTCATCTAAAGATAATAATATTGGATTAATTATTTTAAATTTAATATTATCATGATTAATATTTATGGCATTATAATAGGGTTTGCTATAAATTACAGTTCCGTATTCGTTTTCAATTGCGATAAATTCTTTTTTAGAAACTTTTTCTTCCATATTTAAGACTTTATTTTCTTTTAAATTAAAGTGTTGTTGATAGTGAGTTAACAGATGCCTTCTTGAATACATTGCAGGCATTAAACCAAAAGCATAAAGGCACAAAGGTTTTTTGGCTTTATTTAAAATGTTTTCTATTTGTTCTATTGTTATATCTGAGGAAATAACAACAGAATCAAAGTAGTTTAACTGATAATTAATTGTTTTTAGATTTGTATTAAAATGTTGTTGGTAAAGAATCAATTCTGTTTTTAAATTATGTTCTTTTAAAATAGAATAAATACCTAAATCTTCAACTACTAATCCTCTTATTTTTGTTATATCTAAATCATCAATCAATTGCTTTATCGATGTTGTATCTAATAATCGATTCAATAATAAATAACTATTTTCTTCTTTTATTTCTTCTATACTAAATTCATTTAAATAGCCAACAGAATATCCCTTAAATGGAAAAAGAAAGGTAGTTATACCTTCTTCTTTTAGTTTTTCAATAAAATTAATATCAGTTACTGTATATAAAATTTTATTCTTCATTTTTTCTTTTACTAATAGAAATTCCATCTCCAACATTATAGAATTCTGTATCAAACTCTTCGTTTTCTTTTAAAAATTCAATATATGTTTCAATCTTATCTACTAGTCCTTTCAAATTCTTACTTTCAATTGTTGATTTTTTTCCAACCAATCCATGAAAATTTAAATTATCTGTAATAATAACTCCTTTTGAAGATAAAAAGTATTTGTACTTTTCAAAGAATTTTTTATATTGGCCTTTTGCAGCATCAATGAAGATTAAATCATATTCAATCTCATTACTCATATTCATTTCCAAAGCATCTTGATAAACTACACTAATTTTTTTATCAAAGTTACATTTTTTGACGTTTTTTAAGCATTCCATATAACGAACTTCATCACGTTCAATGGTTGTAACTTTTACCTCTGGATCAACACTTGCCATTAAAATAGCTGAATAACCAATCGCAGATCCTAATTCTAAAATATTTTTGATATTATTTTGTTTAATATATTTCATTATAAAGGCAATCGCATCTTTTTCAATAATAGGTACATTAAACTCCTGGGCGTATTCTTCCATTTCCATTATTAATTTTTTCATTTTATCATCCTACTTCTTTTATTATTTTCATGTGCTCATCATATGTTTTTGTAAAATATACTTGACCGGTTTTTATATCCGCAAAGAAATATAAATAATCGCCTTCACTTGGTTCTAGACTTGCTTTAATACTCATGAGTGATGAATTACAAATTGGTCCGACTGGTAATTTTCCATTCATATTTGTATTTCTTGAACTTGTATTGTAAGGATTATTGTTTTCTAAATCGCTTACATATAAATCTTCACCCATATTTTTTCTTACTCCGTAATATGAAGTAACATCCATTCCTAAAGACATTCCCAAACTTAATCTTTTATAAATAACTTGACTAACATCTTTGCGATCATTTTCTTTCACGGCTTCTAATTCAATAATTGCAGCTATTGATAAGATTTCGTGAACTGAATAATTGCTTGCCTCTATTAATTCTTTTATTCCGTTTAATTTATTGTATGTATTATCTAATATTTTTATAATAATTTCACTAGCAGTAGCAGTGTCAAGAAATTCATATGTATCAGGATATAAATATCCCTCAAGAGGATAGTATAACACATTATTTAAAATTTCTTCAGTTAAAAACCAATATTTTTCGATACACTCTTTTAAGAATGTTTCATTTGAGGTAATTTCTAAAAATTCTTTTTCGCTTATATTAGTTGCTGCACTAATTGTTTTTAAATAACTTGTTAAACGTTTACCTTCAATTAAAGTAACACTCACTGTATCAATTTTAATATCACCTTTGCTCATTTTTTTAAGCATTTCGGCTGGAGTTTGATCTTTGCTTAATTCATAAGTACCTGCTTGAATTGTCAAGTCATTATGAAAAAACAAATATCCTTTTAATACTAATTCATTTTTAATCAAGCCAGCTTTTTTTAAATTACTGACAATTTGTAATTTTGAAGTCCCAGGAGTTACTTCAAAAACGACTTTTTCTTCTGACTTACCTACAGCAGACATTCCATTTATATAGAAAGCGCCTAGACTGATTACGATCACACCTATAACAATTGCTATAATTATCCCTATTCTTTTCAATTTTAACATTCCTTCTCATAATATTTTGTGATTAAAAGCTCAATTATATTCCATTCTTTATCGCTTTTTATCGGTTTTAGTTCATCTTCATCATAAATGCTAGCATAAATAATAAGACTATTTGATTCATCATAAGTATCATCAGTATAAATCAAATAGTTCTTATCGGTTTCTTTTGAATAGAAAGATAGTAGCATTCTAATTTCTTTTACTTGTTTTTTTTCATCCATTATTTTCATTTTTGATTCTTCTTTCTTTCAAGTAAGTATCTAAAATAATAGATGCTGCAACATTATCGATAACTTTTTTTCTTTTTTTTCTGTTCATGTCACTTTGTAGGAGAATATTTGTTGCTTCAATAGTTGATAATCTTTCATCAACTAAATGAATAGGTAATTCAAAATTTGCTTCTAAGATTTCCTTAAACTTTAATGATCTTTCGCTAGCAAAGCCAAGCGAGTTATTCATGTTTTTAGGCAAACCTAAAACGATATCAGTTATTTGATTAACTAAAATGATATCAGTTAATTCTTTGATTACACTTTCATAAGCATTTGTATTAAAATGGATGGTTTTATAAGGAGTAGCAATTAAGTTAGTTTTATCACTTAAAGCAATTCCTAAGCTTTTGGTTCCTAAATCTAGACCAATAAATCTCATTTTAAGTTTTCGCTTAATAAATAAGCTAAAATTTCGGCTCTGTCAATTTCTTGAATCATGCTACGAGCTTCTTTATAACCAGAAATATAACCAGGATCGCCTGACATTAAATAGCCAACGATTTGATTTACTGCATTATATCCTCTTTCTGTTAAAATATCGTAAACACTTTCCAAGGTTGTTCTGATAATTTCTTTTTTTATTAAAGAAACATCAAATAAACTTGTTTTATCCATATATTCACCTCATAAGTTACACCTATATTTTACCAAACTATTTGTCGATGTACAAGTGAGGGATTTTTCTTCAAAAAAATAAATTTGTTTTTGCAATTTTTCTTGTAATTACTATATTTTATATTATTATATATTTCCCTATTTGGAGGTGTTTTTAGATGATAATGTTAGAATTGCCAAAGAAACAAGATGAACTTATTTTGATTAATTTTTCTAAAGATTTAGTATATGAAGTGATTAATGGAGAACTAGCATTTTATGAATTATTGGGATTTTATGATGAAGAAATGATACAAGAATATTTTCATTATGTTTTAGCAGAAACAGTACCTCATTTTATTTTTAATGAAGAAGACAATCCTGATGAATTTCATTATAAAAGTACAATTGGAACACAAATGAAAAAAGAGTTATTAAATAATCAAAAATTTCTTTTTATAATGAAACAATTAAAAAGAAAACCAATTGATTTTCTAGGCAGTGGTGCAGATGCAATGGTATTTCATGTTGGAGAAAACGATTGTATTCGCATTGGGAATGGTTTGACTTATTATGAAGAATTTAAAAAAATAAAGAATCCTTTGATTTGTCGTCCTAAGATAATGGATCAATTGCTTTTTTCAAAAGATTACTCCCTTCATTTTGGTTTGAGAAACTATTATGAAAATGGTAACTTTACAAAAAAAGATGCTATTGATGTTTTTTTAAAATTATTAGAATCCAATTATGTTTGGCTAGATCCAAATCCTGATAATTTGTTAATGAACAATGGACCATTTATAGCAGATTATGATTATATAATTACTTATGAATATCTTAAATATATAATAGATCATAAACTTCAAATTATATCTGGTTCGGATTATGATGAGTATTTGGAAGAAATATTAAAAGAAAATTATCTTCCAAAAGAAATGATTTATTATTTAAAAAGAAAAAGATTCTAAAAAAAAATCCAAGGATTTTTTTTAGTTTTATTCTAATACCGCTTTAATTCGTCTAATTCCCGCACTTGATGCCTCTTCTTTTTTAATTTTGAAGGTTCCTAGTTCCTTTGTACTTTGAACATGCGGCCCTCCACAAAGTTCTTTTGAAATGTTGCCAATGGAATAAACTGTTACGATATCCGGATATTTATCAATAAACATACATTCTGCCCCAGAGTTTATTGCGCTAACTTTTTCCATTTCTTCATAACTTACCACTAAATCTTCTTGAATCCATTGATTGACTAAATTTTCAACATTCATTTTTTCCTCATCAGTTAATTTATGATCACAAGCAAAGTCAAATCGCATTCTTTCAGCTGTGATATTACTTCCTTTTTGATGAACATTTGGGTCAATAACTATTTTTAAAGCTGCATTTAATAAATGAGTCGCTGTATGATATCTAGTTTCGATAGCTCCACCTTCTTGTAATCCACCTTTGAATTTACCAGCTGAGGCTGTTCTTGATTTTTCTTGATGTTCCCTCATTTTTTCTTCAAAACCAGCTACATCCACAGAAATATTGGCATCACTGGCCATTTCCATTGTTAATTCGATTGGAAAACCATAAGTATCATAAAGTTTGAATGCACTCTTTCCATCAAGAATATTTAAGTTTCTTGTCATTTTAGCAAATTCTCTTAGTCCTTTTTCTAAAGTACGGCTAAATTTAATTTGTTCATTTCTTAAAACATCATATACAACAGTTTCATTTTTTTCTAATTCAGAATAATATTTTTTATAATCATGAATAATTACTTCTGCGATTGCTACTAAATAATCAGACTGTAAATCAATGTTTAAATTTCTTGCATGACGGATTGCGCGTCTAATTAATCTTCTTAAGATATAGCCTTGATCCGTATTACTTGGTTTTATGCTAGCTTCATCCGCGGAGATAAAGACAGCAGTTCTTACATGATCAGCAATAATTCGCATGGATCTTTCATTACCCTCATACGGTAGATTAGAAACTTTTTCAATTTTTTTGATCACATTGACCAAAATACTGGATAAGTAATTATCATTAACACCTTCTAGACAAGCTACTACTCTTTCTAAACCCATTCCAGTATCAACATTTTTTTTAGGAAGTTCTGTAATATTACCATTTTCATGTTTATAAAACTCCATGAAAACATTATTCCAGATTTCTACCCAACGGTTATCACTCGGATCAAAAATTTCTGGAATTTCATCATTTGAACGAAAATAAAAGATTTCTGTATCGCCACCACAAGGTCCAGTTTCTCCTGCAATCCAAAAGTTATCTTTTCTTCCTAAATAGGCAATCCGATCACTCTTAATCCCTAATTTTTTCCATACATTTGCAGATACTTCATCCCGAGGAATTTCTGTGTCTCCTTCAAATACTGTAACTGCTAATTTTTCTACAGGAATATTTAAAACTTGCGTTAAAAACTCAAAACTATAGAGAATACTTTCTTCTTTGAAATAATCTCCTAGACTCCAATTTCCTAACATTTCAAAAAATGTATGATGGGTTGTATCTCCTACTTCTTCTAAATCATTTGTTCTAACGCATTTTTGATAACCAACTAATCTCGTGCCATATGGATGTTTTTCCCCCATTAAATATGGAATTAATGGTTGCATCCCTGCCGTATTAAATAAGACCGTTGGATCATTTTCAGGTACGACTGGTGCTGAAGGTATTTGTTTGTGTTTTTTGCTCAAAAAAAACTCTATATATAAATCTTTTAAATTTTTCATTATTCTATACTCCCTAAAATATTTTCGATTTTTTCATCTAAATCTTGACCGTTGTTATAAATAATATAATCAAAATCTTCATAATCGTCTAAAGCGATTTCTGTAAAATGTTCTTTTTCTTTTGGTTTTAAATTATTTTCTTTTTCATTTTTAACATAAATCACAACTGCATCCTTATATAATTTTTTAATTTGTTCTATCTCATCTGGTAGACGAACATCAGTGATAATAACATTATCAAAAAAATTAGAATAGATTTCAATATCTTCAATCATTCTTTTGATAAAAAAGTAAGGGTTATCCATTTTTTCACGTATAAATGTGCCCATTTGTTGCAAAAATTTTCTCGGTTTTTCCTCTTCTAAACCATTCCAATCAGTCATTTCTCTTGCATATAATTTTACATATTTACTAAAACGAGTAATCACTGATTTTTGATCAAATTGATCATAATAATTTTGAATTTTTTTACCTACAAAATCTTTTCCACTTTGTGCTTTTCCAGCTACTAAAAATATTTTCATAAATTTTCTCCTTAAGTTTTTTTCTTCAAATTTTATTGTTAACTAAACTATATCGATAATTTGATTCGTTTATAAAAGAAAAAGATACCACAATTATGCAAGGAGCAATTCTGCGGTACCATCCTTTAGTTTACTTAATTTTAATAACGGATTCTTCATCCGGTTAATCTCTAAAGGTAGCAACAAATAAATTCCTTGTAAGTTTTCCACCAGCCACTTACTCTCTATTTAAGAAATATTTTATTTATTTTCCTTCTTCATTGATTAATACTGTATTTTGATTATTGAATAAATTATATTTTTCGATAATAAACTTATATAAAACTTTAATTAATGCAATACAAGGTGTTGCAAAAATCATTCCTAATATACCAAAGAAATGTTGAAAAATCAATAGTCCAACAATAATTGTTACTGGATTTAATTTCATTGTCTTACTCATTACAATTGGTTGTAAAATCATATTCTCAACTAATTGAACAACAATACAGATGATTAATACGCTAACACCAACAACCGGTCCTTGACTAAATGCAACAATCGTAGCCCCAGCTCCTCCAATATATGGTCCAATATAAGGAATTAAATCAGTAATTCCACAAAATAATCCAAATAGTAATGGTGCTTGTAATCCAACAATAGCAAAGCCAATGGAATCACAAACAAAGACCATTGTAGCAATTAAAAAGGTTCCATTAATTACTTTCCTAACTTCAGTACTAATATTGGTAATTAATAATGAAATTTCAAAACGGTTTTTCTTTGGAAATATTTTTAGTAACATACGATTTATCGAATCAAAGTCAAACAACATATAAAGTCCGATGACTAATCCAAAAACAATTGTTACTAAGCTTGAGAATAAACTTCCAATAAGATTGATAATAAAAGTTGGTAAATTTGTTGTAAAATTAGAAACTACATTATTAACTGTTCCCAAAACATTTTCTTTCACAGCTGTTAAATCAAATTCACCAAAGTTAGTAAATGTATTATCTACAAAAGATTCTACATCTCTTACAACTTGAGGAATATTATTCACAAGTTCGTTAATTTGATTATAAATAGTTGGAATTAAAACTCGAATAAAGACAATTATGATAACAATAAAGACTAAATAAATTAAAATAGATCCAGCAATTCTTGGGATTCCTTTATCTTCTAATTTTTTTACAATCGGATTTAACAGCCACGCTACTATAAAGCCAATTAAGAATGGTGATATTACTTTTAAAATATCTAATATAAAATTAAAGACGCCCCATTCTTTTGCAATAATTGTTAGAATTAAGATAATTCCAATAATCATAACGGCATAAAATAAATTCAAAATTTTCTTAGATAATCCAATTACTTCATTTACTTCTTTCATGTCTATTTTGTTTTCTTTTTTTTTGAAACCTAAATTCATAAGACACTCTCCTTAAGAGATAGTATAACACAAACTATATAATTTTATAAAAAAAGAATGTATTAAACATCCTTAATTATATTATATGATTATCCAGATATATTATTAAATTCATTTTCGTTTTTTTTAGGAATTTCAGCCGTTTTTGGTAATTCCATTCGTCCCATTCGAAGTTTTTGTTCCTCTTTTTCTTCTACTACTGGTGCAACTGGTACTGGTGTATCCTCTATCCTATTTTTTTCTTCTTGTTTTGTAATTGATTCATTACGATTGATAAAGACAGAGCTAAACACTTTAGGCATCTCAACTCGTTCTTTTTTCTCTTCTACTACTGGTGCAATAGGTGTTTCCGCTTTTATTTCAGCAACTTTAGCTTCTTCTTTTTCGTATATATCAATAAATTCTGGTTCTTTGCTCGCAAAATCAAATTCTTCAATGACTGGTAATTCTTTATTTAAGAATTCTTTATCTTCAAAAACTGCTTTTTTAGAATCATTTGTTTCTTGCATAACATTAATACCTTCTAATTCTTTTGAAATAGAATTTGCTAAATCATTAAAATTAAATGCTGGAGAAGTGATTGAATCATTTTCAAGTTCTGCTTCATGCACGATTGATTGAACATCTGGCTTTATACTTTCATGCATAAATTCTGATTCTACTGCTCTATTATTTATTTCATTATTCATTGTTTCTTCATAAGCATTCAAATTACTTGCTTTAAAAGTTTGATTAATAATAGGTTCTTCATTTTTTACTACTTCTAATGTTGCTTCATCAACTTTTATATCTCTAAATGCTTCTAATTCTTTTTGTTTATCACTATCTAATTTGATTGTTTTCTCTAAATCTCTTTTTCGTTTATCTTTGTTTCCTGAAATTAGTACAATGACAAACAAAAGTATTAAAATGGATATAACCACAATTAAGTAGATACCGAAATTTTCAATTTCAAATAGCTTTTCTAAAAAATCCATTTTTTCACCTGCCCTTTATTCTATTTATAGAATATCATATTCCAAAATTTAAATCAATATAAAATCCTTGCTGAAAAATAATAAAAATTAATTAAGTGTTTTGAATTTTAAACAAAAGAAAAGACCAATTTGGTCTTACATATTTCTATTCATTTGTTGCATTACTTGTTTTACTTGTTTTTGACTAGGTTTTCTTCCCATACTACTCATCATTGCTTCAATCATTTTTTCATTGATTGGCGGGTTTTTTTGCATATATTTCTTCATTGCAAAACGAGCTCCGAAAAAACCAATCACAAGGCCAATTACTAAACCTAATAATACTAATAAGATATCTCCTACCATAATATCACTCCTGTCTTAAATATATTTTACTAAAAATAATAATATTCATCAAGCTCCAACAAAAAGTTTTTCTAACCAAAGATAATCTTTATTTTCAAAATCACATAGAAAAAGATTATCATATTCAACTAAATCCCTTAAAAAGGTCGGTCTGATTACATTACTTTCTAAAGTTAAATAAGTTTTATATACATTTAATGTTGAATGTTCTTTTTTATATACATTATGAATTTTATGAACATTTCTATATTTAGTATAAAAATAATTATCTTTATGTTTTTTGAAAATATCGATATCGATATCTTTTTGATTAATTGGTTCAATTAGACGATCAAAAAAATCTAACCCAAGAATTACTTCACTCTTATCCATATAATATATTTGTTCAAGACTACGATATAAATGATATGGGTTATTTCTTGTAATATTTGCATATTCTTTTTTTATTTTAAAGATATAGAAATTTCTCATATTATCACCAACTTTATTGTACATGATAATAGTCTTATTTCTTGTCGAAAAAAGAGACTATCTAAATAGTCTGCTTATTTTTATTTTTAAGTTATCATAATCAAATCCCATTTTCATTCTTAATTCCTGAGATCTAGCATTATAACCATATTCATCTATAGCAATAATATTATTTTTATTATTAATAAATTGATACCAAAGACAAGATGAACCGGATTCTAATGCAACAATTTTTGTATTTTTAGGAATTAAATTATCGATGTACTCGGAATTTTGTGTTTTTAAAATTTCGAAAGATGGAATTGATACGACTCGCAAATCGATTCCATTACTTTCTAATTCATAAGCAATTTTGGTCGCAATAAAGGTATCACTTCCAGTTGCTAGAATGACTCCATCCAATTTTGTCGATTCTTTTTTGGTAATATATGCCCCTGCGAATGTATTATTAGCAAGAGAATCAGGAATTTTTGTTACTACTTGATTTGATAAGATAATACTACTAGTTTTTCTTGTTTTTAATATATAATCCCAAGAGCCCATTATTTCCATAATATCGGCAGGTCTAAATGTAATTAAGTTAGGGATTAATCTTAGCATGTTTATTTGCTCAATTGGTTGATATAAAGGTCCTTCTAATTGCTCAAACATTGAATCTTTTTGGAAGATGTAAGTTACTGGTAAATTCATTAATGTTGCTTGCTTAATACCTTTATAATAAGAATCCGCTTGATTTAATGAGCTTGATACAATTACTTGAAACCCTAAAGAAGCGAGGCCATTGGATAATCCCGCAGCAATAAGATTTCGAGGACCAATATTAATATTCTTTCCAGCAGGATCTTCTTTTAATTCATTTGAATTTTGAATAGTTATTTTATAATTCTTTTCAATATCTGTGATGATATTCAAACATAAATAGCTGTTTGGTGCAAATAAATTAATAATTTTTTGATTTGTTTCCATTAGGCTTTCTGTGTAACCATTCGCTATATTATAATTTAGACTGTTAAATTGAATGTCTAAATTCTTATTTAAAAAACAAGTCACTAATTGTTTTGAAGATTCATTTCCGATTAGATTAATTCGTTCAAATATTGAGTGCCATTTAATGATAAATTTTTCTAAACGTTTCTTGTAATTTTCATTTAAATAAATCATGCTATCTTTTGATATTTCATAAGGTTTTAAGAGATGTACTCCTTTTTGTTTGATTATTGAAATTTCATCTTGAGAAATAAAAATATTATTGGCATCACTTGTATTGACAGTTGTAAGTCCTTCTCCTAGTTTATTGCTAATGATAATAATAGAAGGTCCTCTACTTCTTTTTGCAGCTAAAATAGCTCGATCTATTGCTCTAACACTATTTCCATCTTTTACTTCAATGACATTTAATCCATAAGACGCACATTTAGATCTTATATTCTGATTGCCAATATTTTTTAAGAAGCCATCTTTCATGACTGGCGTATCTTCATAAATAAAGATTAATTTATTTAAACTCATAGAAGCGGCATATTGAAATGCTTCCATAGCCCCACCATCCATAATGTCTTCATAATTACAAAAACAATAAGTATGATAATCAATAATTTTTAATTCAGGATCACTTTTAACAAATAAATTAGCTAAATATCGTTCTCCTAGAGCAATTCCAACCGCATTAGAAATACCAAGTCCTGGCATCCCAGTTGAAATATCTACTCCTGGAATCAAATTTTTCTCTGGTAATACAGATAATCTTCCAGCTAATGTCCCATATTTAGTTAAATCTTCGCTGCTAACTTGATATCCTACCATATTTAACATTGCATAATAAGCCGCGCTATGACTTTTAGAAGATAAGACGACTCTTGTACGATTGATCCAACCTGGATTACTAGGAATATAATTTAAATGTCTTGTAAATAAGGTATAAATCGTTGGAGCCATACTTAAATTGGATCCTACAAAAGGTATACGATTGTTGCTAGACATATCTAATATTAACATTTTTAGTTCTTGAATTGCTCTATTATCTTCTTTCAAGTAAACCACCTACTATTCTATTCTTTAATTAGTATATCAAAAAAAAGAGTAAGTAGCGATTATATTTTAAAAAAACTTCAAAACATTTAACATTTCTGTAATTTTAAACGCATCATATAGTTTAATATTGTTTTCTTTACAAATTAATAACACACTAATAAAAATTTCTGCAATACTCTTTTCAATATTCTTTTTCTCAAGAAGAGATTCAACATATGTTTTTGTTTTAATGATTGAATTGGTTTTTTGATTATTTAGATATACTTCATTAATATATTCTTGAATTTGATTTAAATTTGATATTTCATTAATATTTTTTAATTTTTCGGCAGGCATTATTTCACCATCCCAATCAATATTAAACTAACAACAATAAATAATAGATAATAAATTAACCATCTGTATTCATTTCCTAGTTTGATTATTTTTTCCATATATAACTTCCCTCTTTCTGAATTAAATTTATCACAGAACGTTTGTTCGTGTCAATTACTTTTTGAACAAATGTTTGACATTTTACAAATTAAGTGTTAATATTTGGATGGAGGGATACAATGAACGAAGTAAATATCCAAAACATTACAAAAAAGCAAAAAGAAGTTTTAGATTATATAAAGAAATATAGTGCTGAACATGGTTATCCACCAGCAATAAGAGAAATTGGAGCAGGTTTAGGATTATCAAGCCCTGCGACTGTTCATAGTCATGTAAAAAAATTAGAAGAAGCTGGATGTATTCGTACTTCTAGCAATAAATTTAGAACTATAGAAATTTTAGTTGAAAATGAATTTCAAGAATCAGGTGAAGAAGTTGTTAGAGTTCCCCTTCTTGGTAAAGTAACTGCAGGAAATCCAATCGAAGCGATTGAGCAATCAGATGAATTTATTTCATTACCTGCTAGTTTAATTCCTAATAAAGAAACCATTTTTACACTACGAGTAAGTGGTGAATCAATGATTAATAAAGGAATTCTTGATGGAGATATCATAATCGTAAAAAAACAAAATACTTGTTATAATGGAGAAATGGTTGTGGCAATGACGGATGAATATGAAGTTACATTAAAAACTTTTTATAAAGAAAAAGATCATATTAGATTACAACCTGAAAATGATACGATGTCACCTATTATTTTAAATAGCTGTACAATACTTGGAAAGGCAATTGGATTATTTCGTCAGATGTAATCCTTTTTTTATTGAATTAATTAACTTGAATCTTTTTTATTTTCTGAATTTTCAAACTCTTCTTTTGTATTATAATTAGTTAAAACAATATAAGCTGTTAAGATTGATTCGACTAAAAGTAAAGTTGAAGATATTAATTGAATTATTAGTTCATTATTATCGGCTTCATTTGATTTATTCTTATCGCGATAATTGGTATAAGCAATATAAAAAAAATATAATACGATTAAAAACAAAATTCCTTTACTAAGTAGAAGAAGGCGTTGTTCAGTTTTAAAACTATAAAAAGGTTGTCCATTAAATATATTTTTTCTTAATCTTATATTGTAAGCTACTATTAATGCTAACAAATTGCTAACAAGATATGCTAACAAAGCAATTATTTCTCCAATAGTAAGATTAGACTCTAAAGCTTGATTTCCATGATTCATAATTAATTATATTTTTTTAATTATTATTTTATACTTTTTTTTATTATGAAGTTAGTTGATTGTTATTTTTTTCATAATAAAAACTCTAATTAAATTCGATTAGAGCTTTATTTGTTTAATTTATTGGCATATATGAACTATACATATAATAACCACCTGCTAAGTTTCCACTACCATTTATTTTGTTTGCGACGTAAACTGTTTTGAAAGTTCCACTACCATAATTTCCAAAATAGAAACTAGCAGCAGGTTTATTTTTCATCCAAACTTGAATTCTTTCTTTTAAAGAATACCCTAACAGACCTTTTTTCATTATTGAAACAGCTAATTCTCCATCAGTTGATTTATTATAGTTTTCAACTGTAACAATAGGATAGCGATCACTTAAATATTTCGGAGAAGATTCTGTATTTTGACTATAATAAAGTGTAAATGTTCCATCATTTGTGTATGCAGAAACAGTAAATATTCCAGCAGCAATCAAAAAGGCTGCTAATGTACATATTATTAAATACTTTTTCATTT
>Ga0153937_1000191_pt1 | contig 21806 bp, 16 predicted proteins | sample TSNY021MetaG_FD_104680 | JGI IMG/M metagenome (GOLD analysis project Ga0153937, IMG submission 104680) | Attine ant fungus gardens microbial communities from New York, USA - TSNY021 MetaG | ecosystem: Host-associated > Fungi > Mycelium > Unclassified | place: USA: New York, Robert Murphy County... | reverse complement strand
TGATTTTGTTTGCATGTTCTTTCCATTGATGCTATACTTTTTTCTGTAAAACATAACACTTTGTTCCTTCACACAGATTTGCATTTCAAGGATAGAAAACCAAACGGCAGGTGTAACAATGGCAACTAAGAAAAAAAAGACCTCTCGGAAAAAAAGTACAAGCCGAAAGGTAAAGAGGATCAACACACAAAACAATATACTTTCTAATGAGATGTTTTGCATCGCGACTATAGCGGTGAGCGCGCTGGCGCTGCTAAGCCTCTTCGCGCGGGACAGCATGGGGGCGGCGGGGGAATATATGCGGCAGGTGCTGCTGGGGTTGTTTGGATCAGGCGGATATATATTGCCTATATTCCTGCTGATTTTCAGCGTGTATATGCTTTTCAATAAGACAACCATTGTAAAGCCCTCTAAAAGCTATGGGGCTGTTATTTTGTTCTTTTCCGCTATAACTATCACACACATAATCACCCTTGATCCAACAGTTAAATATGCCGACTTTATAGACTACATACTGGTAAATTACGAAAGTGGTTCTGTTACAAACGGAGGTTTTTTTGGAGCTCTTTTTGGCAATGTTATTTATAAGGTGCTGGGGAAACCGGGTTCCTTGATCTTACTTTTAGCCGCATCCCTTATTTGCCTTATGCTGGTGACAGGGCGCTCTGTCTTTGAAACCATAGCAGGATTTGCCGCGTGGATTAGAAGCTCCTTTACCTATGAAGACGACGAGTATGAGAATTATGAAGAAGAAGAGCCGGAGTTTGAGCCGGTGATCAAGCCTGAACTGCCTAGCAAAAGACTTCCGGAAAAGCACGGCGCTAATAAAGGCAAGCCAAAGCTTTATGTAATAGATGAAGATGAAAAGGATAAGGATAAGGAAAAAATTCTTCTTATCAGAGAGGAATTAAAGCTAAAAGGTAAGCAGCCTGATTTTATGAAGCGGGTAAAGTTGGAGAAGGTACGCCCGCGGGAAAGCGACCCTGAGGCTAAAGCAACCCGGCCATATCCGGTCATGGAGTCTGAGGAAGAGCCTGAAATAGAGGAGGGTGAAATCTTTATCAACACAGCTCCGGCGATACCTATTGAAATAGTTGCGGACCGCCATGAGGCTCCCACTCCTAAATCGGATTTTTCTCCTAGATCGGATTTTTCTATTGAAGTTCCCCGGGCGTCTAGTATTGATAAAGAATATGCTTTCCCTCCTATTGATTTGCTGAACATAAACCCTAACCAGGGCTTTGCCAATTCCAGAGCTCAGATATTGGAAAATTCCCGAAAGCTGGAAAGCACCCTAAAGAGCTTTGGAGTGGAAGCTAAGGTTGTGGAGGTCAGTATGGGGCCCGCAATCACCCGTTATGAGCTATCTCCTGGTTCCGGCGTTAAGGTGAGCCGCATATCCGGCCTGGCCGATGATCTGGCTCTTAACCTGGCTGCTCAGGGGATTCGTATAGAAGCTCCTATTCCAGGTAAATCGGTAGTAGGTATTGAGGTGCCTAATAAGGAAGTACAGCCGGTTTATTTAAGAGAAGTTATACAGGAGGATACCTTTCAGAAATTCCCTTCAAAGCTGGCTTTTGCTTTAGGCAAGGATATAGCGGGCAATCCTGTTGTTACCGATATCGCGAAGATGCCCCACCTTTTGATAGCCGGGGCCACCGGTTCGGGAAAAAGCGTTTGTATAAACACTCTTATAGCCAGCATAATTTATAAAGCCCGGCCTGACGAGGTTAAGCTGCTGATGGTAGACCCGAAGGTGGTGGAGCTGAGCGTTTACAACGGAATCCCCCATCTGCTTATACCTGTGGTTACCGACCCGAAGAAAGCGGCGGGAGCTTTGAATTGGGCAGTGCGTGAAATGATTAACCGGTACAATCTTTTTGCCGAAACCTCGGTAAGAGATTTAAAAGGATATAACGCCTACAAAGCGGAAAATGGCGAAAGTGATTTTCTGCCCCAGATAGTGATAATCATAGATGAGCTGTCGGATTTGATGATGGCGGCTCCGGGAGAAGTAGAAGACGCGATCTGCCGCCTTGCGCAAATGGCCAGGGCCGCGGGGCTTCATTTGATAATTGCCACACAGCGGCCTTCTGTGGATGTAATTACAGGCTTGATAAAGGCAAATGTTCCTTCACGCCTGGCCTTCGCGGTTTCTTCCGGTACGGACAGCCGTACGATATTGGATATGGTAGGGGCCGAGAAGCTCTTGGGCAAGGGGGACATGCTCTTTAACCCGGTAGGCATGGGCAAGCCTGTCAGAATACAGGGCGCTTTTATTTCCGATAAAGAGGTTGAGCATATAGTAAGCTTCCTTAAGCAAGGCACAGAGCAGGAATACGACCAGGAAATGATCGACAATATCACGTCTTCCTCCGGTGTAAACGGAGCGGCTGACGATGATGACCTGGACGAGTTTTATGAGCAGGCCGTAGAATTTGTTATCTTAAAGGAAAAGGCTTCCGCCTCTATGCTTCAACGCCAATTCCGTATAGGCTATAACCGGGCCTCCAGGCTGATTGAGGATTTGGAGACGAGAGGCGTAGTAGGGCCTGAGGACGGCAGCAAGCCCAGGAAGGTGCTCATAACCTATTCCCAATGGAAAACTATAAAGGACGCGAATAACGCGGGGATGTCAACTAACGTTTAGATCTGGAAAGGAGAAATATTTTTTTGAATATACATCTTGTATCTCTAGGGTGTGATAAAAACCTTGTAGATAGTGAATTTATGCTTGGACTTATACAAAACGAAGGGTATATCCTTACATCCTTGCCGGAGGAAGCCCAGGTCATAATAATAAATACCTGCGGCTTTATTATGGACGCTACTCAGGAAAGTATTGATACGATTTTAGAAATGTCCTCATATAAAGAAGAAGGAAGCTGTAAGGCTTTAATAGTTACCGGCTGCATGGCCCAGCGTTACCGGGATGAAATTTTTGACCAGCTGCCGGAGGTAGACGCGGTGGTAGGAGTGGGTGACTACGATGCTATAGGGCAGGTTATCCGGGACGCGGCCGCAGGAGAAAAGGTAAAGCTGGTTTCGGAAAAAGGAGCCTCGGTAGGCTTTTCCGGGAAAAGAGTGCTGACGTCGCCTTCTCATTTCGCCTATCTTAAAATTGCCGAGGGCTGCGATAACCATTGCACCTATTGCACTATTCCGTCCATACGTGGAGCATATAGAAGCCGGACATTGGAAAGCCTATTGGAGGAGAGCGTGTCCCTTGTGAGGCAGGGCGTTCAGGAGCTAATACTGGTTGCTCAGGATACCTCTCTGTACGGAAAAGACCTTTACGGCGAGCCGCGGCTTCATGAGCTGCTGAATAAGCTTTCGCAAATTTCGGATTTAGTTTGGATACGGGTTTTATATTGTTATCCGGAGCATATTTATCCGGATCTGATTCAAGAAATAGCCCGCAACCCAAAGGTGTGTAAATATCTGGATATACCTGTTCAGCATAGTGAGGATAAAATTTTAAAGCTCATGGGCAGAAAAAGCTCAAGAGAAAAGCTCAGCGGCATAATAAAAAATCTGAGAGAAAGCGTGCCGGGCATTGCTTTGCGAACCACCTTGATAGTGGGCTTTCCCAGCGAAACTAAAGATGATTTTAAAGGCTTAAAAGATTTTGTTACAAATGTGGGATTTGACAAGCTGGGGGCTTTTGCCTATTCCCGGGAGGAGGGAACCCCGGCGGCAAAGCTTCCCGGGCAGGTTGAGGATAAGGAAAAGCAGCGGCGTTATGATGAAATAATGCTTTTACAGCAAAAAATTTCCAATGAGAAAAACAGTAAAAAGCATGGAGAGGCAATAGAAGTGATGGTGGACGGCTATCTTCCTGATAATGAGGTATACTGCGGCAGAAGCCAGGGGGATTGCTACGAAATTGACGGCATGGTATATTTCCCCTGTGATTATCAACTGAACAGCGGGGATTTGGTTAAGGTAAAAATAACAGGTCATTCCGATTATGATCTGTATGGTGAAATATGCTAAGAGTTGCCGCCGCGTAAAAGCGCGGCGCGCCATTTAGTATAGAAGGGAGCGCGGAGTTATGAACCTTCCCAATAAGCTAACCATAATCAGGGTGCTGATGATACCGTTTTTTCTGGTGGCGCTGCTGGCGCAGCCCTTTGGAAGTCCTGTCAGTAATTACGCGGCGGTAGCTATATATGCGGCAGCCTCAATTACAGATTGGCTGGACGGATATATAGCAAGAAAATATGATTTGGTCAGTAATTTTGGTAAATTTATGGATCCAATAGCCGACAAGCTGCTGGTAAGCGCCGCTCTGATAGCCATGATAGAGCTTGGTTATCTCGCGTCATGGGTGGTAATAGTAATAATCAGCCGGGAGTTTATCGTCTCTGGCTTCCGTCTGGTAGCGGCGGAGCAAAGCATTGTAATAGCCGCCGGCCCCTGGGGGAAATGGAAAACCGCCGTCAGTATGATAATGACGATATTTGTGCTGCTGGATATTCCCGGTACGGGTCTTATATCTCAGATACTCATATGGGCCTCGGTTATTTTGACCGTCGTATCCGGCATAGATTATATTTATCGAAACAAGGAGGTACTGCATAATTGAAGGGTGAAATATTGTCCGTTGGAACGGAGCTTTTACTGGGAGACATACTTAATACAAACGCCCAGACACTGGCGCGAAAGCTGGCTGCCTTGGGCGTTGACGTATATTATCAAACTGTGGTAGGCGATAATGCCGAACGTTTACATGATTTTTACGGCACAGCCTTTGAAAGGTCGGATTTAGTAGTAGTCACCGGGGGTCTGGGACCTACGGAGGATGATCTGACAAAGGAAACCGGAGCGAAATTTTTTAATAAGGAAATGATTCTTCATGAGGATATTGCCTGTGAGCTTGAAGATTATTTTAAGAACTCGGGCATCCCTTATACCCAAAATAATTTAAAGCAGGCATATTTTCCGGAGGGCAGCGTTATACTGCCAAACGATAACGGGACGGCTCCCGGTTGCCTGATAGAAGAAAACGGGAAAATTTTAGTTATGATGCCCGGGCCGCCCAATGAAATGATTCCTATGCTGGAAAACCACGTGGCTCCTTACTTAAAGAAAAAAAACGGGAGCGTATTAGTTTCTCGAACTCTCAGGCTTTGCGGTATCGGCGAAAGTTATTTGGAGACGCAAATAAAGGATTTGATGGAAGGGAGCAATCCGACCCTTGCCCCTTACGCTAAGACGGGGGAGGTCCATTTGAGATTGACGGCCAAGGCGGAGAACAGGGAAGACGCGGAGGCATTGCTCACGCCTGTGGTGGAGGACTTGTACGGAAGATTTAGCAGCAAGATTTATGGAGAAGGAGAAGATACTCTGGAGAAGGTGGTCACGCAGCTTTTGATAAGTAAAAAGCTTACGCTGGCGGTTGCGGAATCTCTTACTGGAGGGGAGCTTACATCCAGGCTGGTGGACGTACCCGGTATTTCTAAGGCTTTGCTGGAGGGGATTGTAGCCTACAGCAACCAGGCAAAGCTTGACAGGCTGGGCGTATCACGGGAGACTCTTGAAGCGTATGGAGCCGTCAGCGCTCAAACGGCCACGGAGATGGCCCGGGGGGCGGCAGCGGGGGCAGGCGCTGACATAGGGATATCCACCACCGGAATAGCAGGCCCCGGTGGAGGAACCGATAAAAAGCCGGTAGGGCTTACCTACATCGGTGTTTATATGAATGGCAAGACCTTGGCAAGGGAATTCCACTTTAAGGGTAATCGTTTGAAGATACGGGAAAGAGCGGTAGTGACCGCTTTAAATTTACTGAGGAATATAATTAAAAGAGAAGGGATCGTGAGTTAGTTGGCATCAAAAAAGAAAGCTGCCCAAAAGGTGGAGAGAAAGTATGGCGATGACAGAGGTAAGGCGCTGGAAACTGCGCTTGCAGAAATAGAAAAAAATTTTGGCAAGGGGGCGGTTATGCGCCTGGGCGAAACCAGAACCGACGATATACCTATTATACCCACCGGCTCTTTGGGCGTTGACGCGGCCCTGGGCGTGGGAGGCATACCCAGAGGAAGGATAATTGAAGTATTCGGGCCGGAATCCTCGGGAAAGACTACCTTGGCCCTTCACATAGTAGCTGAGGTGCAAAAGCTTGGAGGAATAGCCGGATATATAGACGCGGAACACGCTATGGACCCGGTCTACGCGAAAAAGCTAGGGGTAAACATTGACGACCTTTACATATCCCAGCCCGACGACGGTGAGCAGGCTCTTGACATAACCGAATCTATGGTGCGTTCCGGAGCTATTGATTTAGTGGTGGTGGATTCGGTTGCGGCTCTGGTGCCCCGGGCCGAAATAGAAGGCGTAATGGGGGACAGCCATATGGGGCTGCAGGCACGGCTTATGTCTCAGGCGCTGCGCAAGCTGACCGCTATTACCAATAAAACCTTTACTACCATCATATTTATCAACCAGCTTAGGGCCAACATAGGCGGCCAGGGCTACGGCCCCGCGGAAACGACCACGGGCGGGCGGGCCTTGAAGTTTTACGCGTCCGTGCGTATTGATATACGCAAGGTCGCTACAATTTCCTCGGGTGATGATAAAATAGGTTCTTCTACAAAGGTGAAGATAGCGAAAAACAAGGTTGCGCCTCCGTTCAAAACCTGCTTGTTTGATATTATGTACGGCCAAGGAATATCCAAGGAAAGCGAGCTTATTGATACAGGCGAGGAGCTTAAGCTGGTGAAGAAAAGCGGCGCGTGGTTTTCCTACGGAGATATCCGTCTGGGCCAGGGCCGGGAAAACGCGAAGCTTTACTTAAAAGAGAATCCTGAAATAAGCGCGGAGTTGGAAAAGGCTATACGCACCCATTACAATCTGCCTACAACGATAGCTAGCTTCGCCGATACCACCGTAGCGACCGGTAAGGATGACAAGGAAAAGGAAACCGGGGGCAAATCCGGAAAGAAAAAGACCAAGAACGAGCCGGTTCCTTTAGACGACGATATGCCTTTGGAATATGAGCTTTCCATGGATGACGACGAGGAGCTGGATATTCGCCTGGAGGGTGAGGGTGAATAAAAAGAAGCAAGTAAGAACAGTGGCTAAATTTCGGTTTAGTCACTGTTTTTTTCGTCTATTGGACAAATTTCAAAATATTGGACGGAGAATATAATATGCTATGCAGTTGCATCAAAAAATCAGGGTTGTCCTCTCAGATGTTGTAGGAGATCGGCTGGTGTGTACATCTTAAATGGACAATATAAATGGAGAGAACATGATGTTTTCAGATAAGACATTGCTTATTACAGGGGGAACGGGTTCATTTGGAAATGCCGTTTTAAAACGATTTATAGATACTGATATCAAGGAAATACGCATATTTTCCCGTGATGAGAAAAAGCAAGATGATATGAGAAAATTATATAAAAATGATAAGATCAACTTTTATATTGGTGATACAAGAGATTTATCAAGTGTTAAAAACGCTATGTATGGCGTAGACTATATTTTTCATGCCGCGGCATTAAAGCAGGTGCCGTCCTGTGAATTTTTTCCGTTGGAAGCAGTAAAAACAAATATACTGGGAACAGACAATGTACTATCGGCCGCTATAGAAGAGGGCGTTAAAAAAGCAATTTGTCTTTCAACAGACAAAGCCGCTTATCCGATCAACGCAATGGGTATTTCAAAGGCTATGATGGAAAAGGTGTTTATTTCAAAATCAAAAGTAGTGAATCCCGTAAGAACAACTATTTGCGGAACGCGATATGGAAATATAATGGCGTCCCGGGGGAGTGTTATCCCGGTATTTGTTGAACAAATCAAAAATGGACTGCCCATAACGATAACATACGGCGAAATGACACGGTTTATGATGAGCTTGGAACAAAGCGTCGATCTTGTTCTCTTCGCTTTTGAGAATGGGGAGCCGGGAGAGCTGTTCGTACAAAAAGCACCCGCCTGTACAATTCGTACTTTAGCCGAGGCTCTAAAAGAAATATTTCATGTGGACAATACAATAAAAGAAATAGGAATTCGTCACGGTGAAAAAATAAACGAAACCCTGTTAACGAGAGAAGAAATGTCAAAAGCCATTGATATGGGGGATTTCTATAAAGTAGTTCCCGATAAGCGTAATTTAAACTATGAGAAGTTTTTTGAACAAGGTGACAGTCAAGGACACATGGCATGCGAATATACCTCTGATAATACACGTAGGCTTAATAAGGATGAAATGATAAAACTGCTTTTATCATTGGAATATATTCAAAACGAAATTACGAATTGGAGGTGATTGCTTTGAAAAATATTTATAAGAATATCCTTGTTACCGGCGCTAATGGATTTATTGGAAAAAACCTGGTTTCAGAGCTTAGAAACAGAGGTTATGATAATTTATTTTTATACAATAGAGATAGCGCAAAAGAACAATTGGACGAGTTTTTGCGGCAATGTGATTTTATTTTTCACTTGGCCGGCATAAACAGAACTAACGATGAAGCGGAGTTTGTAAAAGGAAATATCGATTTTACGAAAGAAATTATAGAAAAGCTTAAATTAAGGAAAAGCATATGTCCAATCGTAGTTTGCTCAACGACTCATGTTGATAGCGGCTCGCCTTACGGAAAAAGTAAAAAGGCCATGGAGGAATTGGTTCTTTCTTTCAGCAAAGAGTTCAACTCGGATGTTTATATTTACCGCCTTACCAACGTATTCGGCAAGTGGTGTAATATAAACTATAATTCTGTTGTAGCTACATTTTGCTACAATATCGCGAGAGGGCTTCCCATCCGTATAGATGACCCTGATACGATGCTTAATCTTTTATATGTTGATGATATTGTCAATGAGTTTATATTAGATTTGGAAAGGAAGCCTTTTATAAATGAACATGGTTTATGTGATATTCCGACCACTTACACAATCCTTCTGAAAGAGCTTGCCGAAAAGCTAAAGCAATATCATGAAAACCGCAATGGGCTGTTAACGCCTTCTTTTGTAAATGATTTTGATAGAAAATTATACGCAACCTACATGTCCTATTTGCGGGAAGATAGTTTTTCCTATCCACTGGAGATGAAAGAGGATAACAGGGGCTATTTCTGTGAGTGCATAAAGTCAATTCCATTTGGCCAGGTTTCGGTATCCGTTACAAAACCAGGAATCGTAAGAGGTAATCACTGGCATCAAACCAAAACAGAGAAATTTCTTGCGCTGAAGGGGCAGGCCGCCATACGTTTCAGAAAACTAAGGGAAGCTAACGTAATTGAATATTTTACATCGGGAGAAAAACTTGAGATTGTAGATGTGCCGCCAGGATATACTCATTCCTTAGAAAATATCGGAGACGACGACTTAATCATGCTTATATGGTCAAATGAAATATTTGATCCGATAAAACCCGACACATGGATCGAGGAGGTTTAAATTTGGACAAATTAAAGGTAATGACAATTATAGGCACACGGCCTGAGATAATAAGGCTATCTGAGGTAATAGCAGCTTGCGATACTCATTTTGAGCATATTTTGGTTCACACAGGACAAAATTGGGATTATGCGTTAAATCAGATGTTTTTTGAAGATTTAGAGGTACGGATTCCCGATTATTATTTAGACAGCGCGGGGAAGCATTTGGGCAAAACCTTGGGTAACATAATCAGTAATTCATACGAGCTGATGCTGGAAACAAAACCCGACGCGGTTCTTATTTTAGGCGATTCAAATTCCGCCTTGTCAGCGATTTCCGCGAAAAGATTAAAAATTCCTATTTATCATATGGAGGCGGGGAACCGTTGCTTTGACCAAAACGTTCCTGAAGAAATAAACAGAAAAATCGTTGACCATATTTCTGATATCAATCTTGCTTATACGGAGCATTCAAGAAGAAATCTGCTTTCGGAAGGAATTGAGAGCGGGTATGTGTTTGTCACCGGCTCTCCGATGGCGGAAGTGTTATTAAGGCATACGAATAAAATAGCGAAAAGTGACATACTTAATAAGCTCAATATTTCACAGAAAAAATACATTGTTGTTTCCGCGCATCGTGAAGAAAATATTGACGATGAGCATAACTTTTTATCGCTCATGGATGCTATTAATAAAATAGCTGATATATATAATCTTCCAATTATATACTCCGTCCACCCAAGAAGCCGGAAGCATATTATACAGAGGGAGTTTAATTTCCATCCCTTAGTACGCTTGGAGGAACCTTTTTGTTTTACGGACTATATCCAATTACAAAAAAACGCTTTTTGTGTTTTGTCCGACAGCGGAACTTTATCGGAGGAAAGCTCAATCCTTAATTTTCCGGCAGTATTGATTCGTACTTCAACAGAAAGGCCGGAAGTATTGGATAAAGGTACTGTTATGGTCGGCGGAATTGGTTTTAAAGAAATTTTCCAGTCCATTGAATTAGTAAATTCCTTTCAGCTGAAAAACGAACCATATATCACGGTTACTGATTATTCAGACCTAAATGTTTCTTCAAAGGTTGTGAAGCTTATCCAAAGCTATACAAAAATAATAAATGAACGTATTTGGATGAAGCTTAAATGAACGCTGATATAAATGACTGGGGTCAAGTATGAAAATTTTATTAGTTGGTACAGATGTTCTTTATGCAAAAGATATTTGCTGGGGCTTTGAGGAATTAGGCCACACAGTAAAAATAAGCGATCCATTTTACATTAATTATTTAACTTGGATGCTCAACTTTGAACCAGATATCATTATGACCTTTGGCTCGCCGGCCAGCTATCCGGACCTTGAGCTATTGGAAATTATCGGAAAAAGAAACCTGTATTGCAATGCTGCTTATGTACATTGGGAGACGGACGGCATCACACGGAAAAATATTGAGATGGATCTAATAGAGCTTACAAGGCCGGATGTTGTATTTACGATTTGCCCGGAGATGTTGGAGGTTTTGAGGACCGAAAATATTAAGTCCCATTTATTGCCTTTTGGTTTTTGTCCAATAACACATCATCCAACTGTAATCAATGAAGAATATGCAGATAAAATTACATTTTTAGGCAACGCTTACCCAGAAGTGTTATTTAATATGCCGGATCATTTTAGAGCGAGAACTATCAACACCCTTATCAAGCCTTTATTACAGGCAGGAGAAAGGGTGGATATTTGGGGAGGAAACTGGCGTCATTCAAATGTGATGAAAGGTGTATTTGACTGTGATATAAATGAAGAATGGCTGCATGATTCCTGCCCTTATGAAAAAACAGCTGAAATTTACAGTAGTTGTTTTATTAATATTGTGCCGCAAAACCATGACCTAAGTTTGACTAAACGAACCTATGAAATATTAGGCTCCGGCGGCTTCATATTGACCTTTGATAACAAAGAAGTAAAGCGCTTATTTACACAGCAAAAAGAGTTGGCCGTTTCCAGCTCGCCTGAGCAAACACTGGAGCTCTTAGCTTACTACAAAAGCAATCCCGATGCCTATAAAAGCGTTAGAAAGGCGGCTCTTGAAGCGGCTCAAAATCATACTTATAAGAGAAGAGCGGAGTTTATCATAAATAATATAGGTTGAGATTATGCTGTTATAACTCCATTGAGTTGTATTGCTGCGTAAAAAAATCTATTTGCCATTGGCTTTTGTGCAGCTTTGCAAGATGCTTTAAGCCGGTTGCTCCATATTGTTTTACGAGTCCTTCATAGTTTATCGTATCGCTAGCGGACATACCCCATCTTTGTCCGGCCACAGTATGATAAACGACCGAATTATAACTTACTTTCGGCTTCCAATTGGCCTTTGTTCCGTAATAGTAATAATATCCAAGAAGCATACTGTCATCTTCAAAGGCCTGCTTGCCGGTAAGAAAGCTCGCGTTATATCCGCCGGTTTCTTTTAATATATTTGATTTATGTATACAAGGGTTTGTAAAGCCGTGAACTACTAATTCTTGCCTTAAGTCAGCTAAATAATCATCCATTGCGGCTATTTCATTTGGAACAGGAGCCGCGTTTTTATTTATAAAACTCATAATCCCATTTTTATCGACAATACCACAGCTAACTATAGGCTCGTCGAATGCGTCGAGATAATCTACCAAGGGATTTTCCCAATTATGAGTAAAGATCATATCTAAATGCAGCTCACTTATAAATTCGGTTTCAGGCTTGTGTTTCCATATATATTCGAAACAGCTTTGACGGCCGACAACGGTTCCGGTATTTGCTTTATCACCGATCAGAATAAACTCTATATCAAAATTGCTCAAAAATTTATTAACCTGCTCATTACTCAAAACTCCTTGGTTGTAAATTACAACTGTTTTATATGTACTCTTTTCAAGTGATTGCAAGCATTTTTTCGCCATTTCCAAATCTTCCATGAGTCTATCTTTCCTTACTAAAAATAACAATGTATGAATCAATCTCATCTTATATCACACCTTTATAATTAGCTTTGCAATGCTTTATTATCAATTGTATGCGGGAATATATACTTCAAAGAACTGATTCTTAAGGATTGCAGCAGATTAATTAATAAGATAAGATAGTAGAAAATGAAGGGGGATTACCGCGATGGATTACATCAGCGCGAGAGAGGCTTAACCCAGCGCAGAGTCGAAGCGTTATGCGTGAACGGTCAGGTGCAGGGAGCGGAGCGCATCGGCAATATGTGGCTCATACCCAAAGGCACAACGAAACCAATAGATGGCAGGACAAAAGCTGCGAAACAACAGAAGGGACAGATTGAATACGCTTTTATACTTGACTCGGAGCGCATAATAGGAATGGTGAATGGAACAATGGCAATGGAGAATATGCCGCTGTCAGACGAGGACAAGGGACGATTGCATACTGTCTTGCGCGGAGAAGTCACTGCTGACGAAATGGTGCAACAACTCGTCGTAAAGCACAGGAGGAACGAGGATGCCGAATTACTACGAGTATAGCTCCTGTTCATCATTGCTGGCTCCGACCCGCAATCCCTTTAATATCAGCGAAGTTTTGGGGATCCCGGGACAAGCCCGGGATGACGGCAGTGGACAATTTTCCTTAACCTGCTGATATTGGAATTAAAAGGATGTGAGGATTACCATGATTATTAGATTTTCAAATCATGGTAATCCTCGCATCCTTTTAATCTTATGAATCCTGGTAAATTCTTCTCCCATCAGAAGATAAGCGCTGATATGAGAGGATATTAGATCTATTTCCGTTTTTCAAAAGTACTAAATTAACTAAATTAACTGTTTTTACATTTAAGAAATTAAGGTATGTACATTTTGAAAATTCATGGTAAAATAACATATTCTAATCTAACTTGTAGGAGCGTTGAACGCGGCTATGGATAAACGTTATATTAAACTCTGTTTTTTACTGAGCATTTTGATCTTAACTTTGACGCATGTGCCTGTATATGCAAATAGTGATACGCGAGACAAAGATGATAAAGCATTGTATTTACGTGATGATCTATACGCCGCGCAGGATTTCTCCTCACATCTCCCGCTTATTGTAATTGAATTTAAGAGTAAGGACGAGCCTGGCTATGTGGCGTTGGAAAGCAATTGGCTTGAGGATGACTGGTTTAACAATTCTGTGATTTCGGTCTATAATAATACCGATGGTGGGGAAAATACTCTACAAGACGAACCAAATTTATCAGTTATCTCTAAAATCCAGCTGCTTGCCGATTGGGAAACCGAAAACCGCGAAAAACATGATTACTATATCCGTTTGGAAGACGGCAACGGACAAGCTCAAGCACACGAGCTTCTCGGATTGCCTGCCAACAGCGAATATTGGCTGTTAGGCAGCGCGTATGACAAATCGCTTATCCGTAATTACCTGGGTTATACCATTGCAGCTCAAATCATGGGCAGCGCGCCAAAGGTTCATTTCTGTGAGGTGCTGCTGCAAACAGAAGAAGGGCAGCTTTATCAGGGAGTTTACCTCCTGATTGAGCGGGTACGCGCGGAAACAGGGGTTTATATTAGACGTTTACCCGAAGAACAGGGCGGAGTACCGCTTTATACACAGTATACGCAGACTGTCTCCGGGCTGGGCAGCCTTGTCGTTCCATTTTATGAGCCGGAGCAAACAGACGAGGCCATTATTCAGCTGACCCAGGGTCTTAGTTTCATAGAGGATATACTGGCTTCCCGGGATACCACCCGGTTTTTGCAATATAAAAATCTAATTGACGAAAATAGTTTCATTAATTATTTCATAGCGAATGAGTTGCTTGAAAATTATGACGCTGCCTTGAATACATTTTATTCCTATCAAAATACAGAGCGGCGGCTGCTTCAGGCAGGGCCGGTCTGGAGCTTTGAGCGCTCCCTGGACAATGAGACGGACTCGCCACAGAAGCTGGACGAAATACTCTTTGCTGAAGCGCCGTTTTATTCGGATTTGATTAAAAGCCTGGACTTTGTGGATGCCTTGAAGGTTCGATACCAGGAATTGGAAAACGGCATTCTTAATGTAAATAATTTAATGAATCTGATAGAATCTACTGTGGAATATTTGGGGCCGGCGCAAGCCAGGGATTGGGCCAGATGGGAATATATCTATCAATACGACCCATTAATGATATTGGAGCCGGTTATCTCCATGGATGCTGATAAGCCTTCCAGGCAGCGTCAAACCGAAAGCTACGAACAAGAAATCATAAAGCTGAAATATGTCTTGCGGGAGCATAGCCTGCAGATCGCGGACGCGATCCCCCTTCTGTACGTTGAGGATAATTTGATTACAGAAGAGGATGATTACACAAGGAATACGATCCTGTTTACTATTTTTTTCATTATATTTTTGGTGTCTATAGCGCTTGCCAGAAGGCAGAGCTTACGATAATAGAAATTGAGAGCGGGACTAAACCATGGTAAAGCCAACAAAGCTAATAAAAACTGAGAAATCACACACACTGCTGTTTAGAGCTACATCTATCACTATGACGATTTATATTGTTTGGCGGCTGTTATTCACTATCCCGACCAGTTATGGGCCGGTGACGTTTGTGCTTGGCCTGCTGCTGGTAGTTGCCGAGCTGATGGGCGCCGTGGAGGCTTTGATAGAATACCGTCAAATTAATAGTAATCTGGTGCCCGAGCTTCCTGAGATTCCGTCGGAGTGGTATCCTCATGTGGATATTTTTATTGCCACGCACAATGAAGTTGTGGATTTGCTTTATAAAACTGTGAACGCCTGTACCTTCTTAAAATATCCGGATAAGAATAAAGTGCATGTATATTTATGTGACGATACGAACCGCCCCGAAATGGCTGAATTAGCGCAAAAGCTGGGAGTCGGCTATTTTGGATTGTCTGGCAATAAGCAGGCCAAGGCGGGAAACCTGAACAATGCTATGAGACAAACGAATTCTCCCTTGGTCGTTACGCTGGATTCAGATATGATTCCTCACAGTGAATTTTTAATGATGACCGTGCCATACTTTTTTCTGCCAAAAGTCAAAAAAAATGAACAGGGAATATGGGTGGCGCGAACGGAAGCTGAAATAGATCCGAATTTTAAGATTGGCTTTGTTCAAACCCCCCAGAGCTTCTATAATCCCGATTTGTTTCAATACTACCTCTATTCCGAGCAGCGGATCCCCAACGAACAGGACTATTTTTTCAGGGAGGTTAATGTTGGCCGTAACGTGGATAACGCTGTCATATATGCTGGTTCAAACACGGTGTTGTCCCGTAAAGCGCTGGAAGAAGTTGATTACATCGCCACCACCAGTATTACAGAAGATTTTCTAACCGGCTTGCGGATTCAAAAGAATGGGTATACCACCTATGCCACGCCGGATGCTCTTGCCCATGGACTGTCTCCGGATTCCTTTAAAAGCTTGATTGGTCAGCGTGAGCGCTGGGGCCGGGGCTGTGTCCAAAGCTTAAAACAGGAACACGTTATCCTTTCGCCGGAGCTTAGGCCCTTCCAAAAAATCAGCTATTTAGCGACGCTGTTGTATTGGTGGACTTACGCGCGGCGCTTGATTTACATTTTTGCCCCAATCCTGTCCATCATTTTCAACCTATATATTGTTGAGGCGAAAATGTGGCAGGTTCTGCTGTTTTGGCTGCCTTACTATCTGCTTTTTAATCGCACGCTGCGTTTATTATCGGGTGATATTAGAAATCAGCATTGGAGTAATGTGTGCGATACCATCCTGTTTCCCTATCTTATGGGGCCAATATTATTTGAGTCGCTTGGGATTAAAAAAAGTAAATTTGTAGTCACGGAAAAGAAGAAGGTTAATTTATCCAAAAAGGATAGACAGCGCTCATTCTTCCTGTTTGCCCTGCCTCATGTGATGATGCTGGGCGCGTCTGCGTGGGCATTATTTCTTCTGGTTATTAAGAGCATCGATACCAGAACCATCTATAATCCCATTATTTTGTATTGGCTTATCATTAATATTAAAAATCTTATTTTTGCGGTATTCTTTATGTATGGACGAAGTAATATGCGTATGACCGAACGGTTTTATGTCAAAATTCCCGCTGTCGTTTGCGCCGAAAAAGGTGACTATAAAGGAACGACCTTAGATGTATCTGAAACGGGCTTGTCTGTATTATTGGATAGCCCCATATATATATCTGCGGACGAACCGCTGCGGATCATTGTCAGCAGCGATATGTATGAAGCTGAGCTTTCCTGTCTTCTCTCAAGCGTAACGCAGGTCGGTCAGAACTGGAAATACAGCTTCCGCATTGATTCAATGGATTCGGAAAATACACGGCAATATATGCAGATTGTATATGATAGGGCGCACACGCTGCCCAAGAAGCTGGATCCGTCATTGAGCGTTTTTGACGATTTCAATTTGAACCTGGTGAAACGCACAAAGCGTTATGACGCGTCCAAACGCAAATTGCCGCGTATTACTCTCCACTTGCCCTTCGAAACTGATCAGGGATTGCGCGGACAGCTTATTGACTTCAACTATGAGTATGCCAAAATAAACGCAAACATAAAGCTGGAGGCTGATGAGCGCCTGACGATCAACTTTGGTTCCGACGCTGTATTGGTTCTTGCCTCCGCGGCCGGCCAAACCGACAATAGGCAGGCTAATCTGTATAAAATTGTTGATTACTATAGAATTGTCAACCAGGATGAATTCATTGACAACCCGGATTACGACAGAACCTTGAATAAATGGCTCAAGCTGCAGTCAATCCCGTTAAGCGACAGACCGATTGGGAAGGCAACCATTTCCGCCGCTGAAATTACGGAGGATGAAAAACAATCTGAAAAAGAAGAGTTGGGGGTGTAAAAGCGGATGCCTTATTCAAGTTTGATATTTATACTCTATTTTTTCCCGATTACCGTAGGCGTCTATTATCTGCTTCGCTTTTCACAACGCTTGCAGAATGTATGGCTGCTTGTTGCAAGCCTCTTCTTTTACGCCTGGGGCAGGCCTATTCACGCCATTTTTCTGCTTGCGTCCATTGCCGTAAACTACGGTATGGGCGTGGCCATAGAGAGGCGGCAAAAAAAAGAAGCCTCGGCAAAATCCGTGCTGGCTATTGCCTGCGCGCTTAATCTGATACCGCTTTTTATTTATAATTATCTTTCAACCCTTGCAAAAGGCGCCGGTTCTTTATTCAACCTTGATACTACAGCTTTTTCTTCCATTCTGGCTCCGCTGGGTATCGTGCTGATCACCCTGCATTCAATCTCCTATCTGGTGGATATTTACCGGCAGGATGTGGAGATGGATAAAGACCCCGTCAACTTTGCGCTCTATATCACCTTCTTTCCGCTTCTGATTGGAGGCCCGATCCTTCAATACGCGGATGTAGCGCATCAAATCGCTCAGCGTAAAGCCACATGGGAGGATTTTTCTCAAGGCGTTTGCCGTTTTGTTACCGGTTTGGGAAAAAAGGTACTGATCGCCGACGCAATGGCGCTTATTGCCGATCATGTATTCAGTCTTTCCGCTATGAGCGGGGGGCTTACAAGGGTGCCGGCTTCCCTGGCTTGGGTTGGCCTTATTGCCTTCTCCCTGCAAATCTACCATGGGCTGTCCGGATATTCGGATATGGCCCTTGGCTTGGGCCGTATATTCGGGTTTCATTACAGGGAAAACTTTGATTACCCTTATACGGCCCTGTCCGTAACAGACTTTTGGTCACGCTGGTATACATCGTTGTTATCCTGGTTTAATAACTATGTCCTTGATCCCCTCACTGTGCGAAACAGCAGCCATGACCGTTTGGTACGCAATACCTTCATTATGTGGCTGTTGATAGGGCTTTTGTTCGGATGTGACTGGACCTTCCTGATTTGGGGGATCTGGAATGGTCTATTTCTTACCTTCGAACGGGTCATTGAATTCGAAAATATGAGTATTTCCCGAATGCGGCGGCATATCTACGTCGTGGCGTTCATATTGATGGGATGGACCTTTTTCCGTGTGGGCGACCTCTACCAGCTGTCTGTTTTTGTCGGCAACCTATTGGGGAGAAATGGCAACGGCTTCTTAAGTGACATGGCGCTTATGTTTATCCGCGAGTATTGGATAGTATTTTTAGCGGGTATTGTGTTTTCCGTACCGGCAGCGCCTAAGCTGGAAACTTTGCTCATGGGCAAGCAAAGCGCGTTGGCCAAGGCTTGCGCCGCTTTCTATCCTCTGCTTTTGGCTGCTATGCTGCTTCTCGTTATCATATTTTTAAATAGAAGCGGCTATGATCCGTTTTTAAATTACAGTCTATTATAATTGGGAGGCATCGCAATGAACTTTTCCCGCCGGGCGCGCAGCGCTTTCGCTATCTTATTTGCAGCAGTATTAGTGGTTTTTTCCGTACTTAATTTTGCCACCCGGCTGCCGCTGTTTCGAATCAAGCTGGGTCAATTGCCCGAAACCGGCAGATTGAATTATATTCTTGATACTCTGGACTATATAGCGAACAGCAGCATGTTGGGAGAAGAAGAGCTGATATACGGTCACTCCCTTCTGCAGGTCTTTTTGGGCAAGAAAGAAAGCGGCGGCTTTGAAATAGTTAAAAGCGAAAGCGGCGAGCTGGGCTACGGTAACTTTTACCCGGTTCTTACGGCCAATACGGAGGAGTATGCCCTCCGAGTGAGGCGGATGCAGGATTATGTAAGCAGTAAAAGCGGTCAAGTTATCTTTATCAACGCAATTGACTTGTTTGACCGGGACAATTACAGCTATGCCGATTACCTTCCGGTCAATGATCAAAACGCGATATCCGATGCAATGCTGTATTATTTGCAGAGCTACGGAGTCGACTACCTGGACAGTCGTAAGGTTCTAAAAGAATCTTCGCTGCAGCCTGAACAATACAGATACAAAACGGATATCCATTGGACTGTGGAGGCCAGCTTTGAAGTGTTCACAAGCTTGATTGAAAAGCTTTCAGACGATTATGACCTTGATTTGGATATTGATTCCTATTATACTAATCAAGATAACTATAAACAAAGCTTCTTCCCCCAGAGCTATGCGGGGATTTTGGGGCAGCGCGCCGGTATCCCTTTCTCGGGGACGGATAATTTTCTTTTCATAGAGCCTGACTTTGAAACCCGGTTTACGCTGGATTATGTACGGGATAACGTCGAATATACGGCAACGGGCGATTTCAATGAGGCTCTCATCAATCATTCCTACAGGGATAACGGGTATCTTTACGCGTCCTATCTCAGCGGTCAGACCGCCTGGAAACGGATTACCAATGAGCTGTCTCAAACCGGCCCGCGATTTTTATTCATATGCGATTCATTCGCGATGCCGATGATATCCTTCCTCGCTCCCATGGCAAGTGAAATACAAGTAATCTGTCCGTTAGCCGACCAATCGATTGACATGGAGCAATATGTGCTGGAGCATGATTTCGATTTTGTATTTGTGGAATACTATCCGGGAAACATAACAGATAAAGGATTTGACTTCTTCATGCGCTAAGGGATGGCATTAATTTATGTCGAACGGTGAAAACATTTACCGGCGACGAGCCGGTTATTGTTTTGTTCTTCGGTATAACGTCATATATATTTGTGCGGAGGCCTCGTGATGATAAGAAAAAAAAGAGTATGGCTGCATATCATTTGTATTCTAATATTTGCCGCGGTTCTTTCAGCCAAATATTACATTAAAAATCAACATATATATGGGGATGATACGTTGGAATGCAACGGAAATGGCGTACAGCGCCACGGCGCGTTATCTGTAGAAGGGACCCAACTGGTAAACCATACAGGTAAAGCGGTGCAACTACGCGGTATGAGCAGCCACGGACTTCAGTGGTATCCGGAGTACACAAACTACAGAGCGCTTACTACCACTAAAGAATATGGCGCGAACCTGTTTCGGGCGGCTATGTATGCGGATAGTACCTTAAACGGGTACTGTCAGGATGAAGAAAGCGCCGCCTATAATAAAAAGATGCTTTATAACACAATTGAGAACGCGTTAGCCGCCGATATGTACGTGATCGCGGACTGGCATATTCTGGATGACGAGAACCCGCTGTCTCTGACCGACAAGGCGGTCGCGTTTTTTGATGAATTATCACAATACTATGCGGATGAACCCGGGGTCATTTATGAGATTTGCAACGAGCCTAATGGGAGCGCCACATGGAAGGATATAAAAGCATACGCCAATATAGTGATCCCGGTAATCCGTAAAAACGCGCCTGAATCTATAATTTTGGTGGGAACGCCGGAACACAGCAGCGCGTTGCCGAAAGTAACGGCGGACCCGCTTGTTTACCATAATGTCATGTATGTTTATCACTACTACACGGGTCTTGCAGGCGACTCCTTCTATGGGACGCTGGATACGGCAAAGGCTTGCGGCCTGCCCGTATTTATTTCTGAATGGGGAATTTGCGCCAATCCGTCTACCAGACGGATGGATTATGATAACGCTAAGGCTTTTATTGAGTATACCAAAAAAAATCAGTTGAGCTGGGCGAACTGGTCCCTCAGCAATAAGGATGAGGATTATTCGGCAATTCGACCGGAAGTCACCAAAATAAGCGGTTGGACAGACGAGGATTTGACTGAAGGTGGAAAGCTTATTTTTAGGGCTTTGGGCGGCTAGGCCTGAACTATGTACTATGTACTTTAGATAATAAATTATGAAGGAAAATGGTGACTATTATATGAATTATAATTTTGATGAAGTTATTGACCGCAGAGGTAATCATTCCGCAAAATATGACGAGAGAGAGAGAAAATTCGGCGCTAAGGATGTGATTCCGCTTTGGGTGGCGGATATGGACTTTAAGACGGCACAGCCAATTATTGACGCGCTGACGGATAAGGCGCGGCAAGGCATATTTGGTTATACCTCCCGTCCGGATACGTATTTTGAAGCTATACGCGACTGGCAGCTTAAACGTAACGGCTGGAGGATCGACCCTTCGCTGATGAGCTTCTGTTCCGGCGTTGTGCCTGCCCTGTCCGCCATAATTCATCTGTTTTCTAAAAAAGACAGCAGTATACTTATTCAAACGCCGGTTTATCCGGAATTTGAAGAGTCAATCCGCGCTTGGGGCAGGGAGCCTTTGAATGCTCCGCTGGTGGAAAAAGACGGCCATTATTCTGTAGACTTTGATCAATTTGAGCAGGCGCTGCGGCAGAAGCCCGGCTTGTTTATACTGTGCAGCCCCCACAACCCCGTAGGCCGGGTATGGAAGCTGGAAGAGCTTATGAGGATGTGCGAGCTTTGTACTGCTTACGGCGTGCCTATTGTTTCAGACGAGATCCACTCCGACTTGGTGCTCTGGGGCAATAAGCATATCCCCACCGCGACTCTTTCGCCGGAGATTGCGGCTAATACAATTACCTGTATTTCCGGGACTA
>Ga0153937_1000181_pt1 | contig 22173 bp, 22 predicted proteins | sample TSNY021MetaG_FD_104680 | JGI IMG/M metagenome (GOLD analysis project Ga0153937, IMG submission 104680) | Attine ant fungus gardens microbial communities from New York, USA - TSNY021 MetaG | ecosystem: Host-associated > Fungi > Mycelium > Unclassified | place: USA: New York, Robert Murphy County... | reverse complement strand
GATGGAAAAGAGATCGGCAACTTGAGGGAAGAAGAGTGCCTTTATGCCATCTGACACAGGGGTTGTAGCTACAGGGCCGAAAAGAAGCCCAAGAAAATAAGGCAATAGAGGTCGGCCGCGCGGTTGTGGAGCGCATTTCAAGCCACAAAAAGCTGTTGATTACAGGTGACGCGCTTTTTATTACCCCGCAGTCTTACTGCTGGGAAGCTCATTCTCTCCGGGCCAATACCTCGCCCCTCGGGGCGGGGTAATTCATTTCCATATATGATCAAGGCATAAATATGTAAAGGAGAGCAGCTATTAAATGAGACATTTTACTGAAGTACGCGATAGTTTGAAGATTGAGTGGGACGCGCCGATTGTAATGAATGATGGCGTGACGCTCAGGTGCGACATCTTTCGCCCGAACGACGATAAAAAGTACCCGGTTATATTAAGCTATGGCCCGTACGGCAAAAGCCATTTAACGAGCGAAGGCTATGCCAAGTCATGGGGAATGCTGCTGAATGCCTATCCAGAGGTAATGGAAGGAACATCCGGCAAATACCTGAGTTGGGAAGTCGTAGATCCGGAAATCTGGGTACCGTGGGGATACATCTGTCTTAGGATAGACAGCCGCGGGGCCGGCAACTCCGAGGGCATATTGGATTTACTTTCTGCGCGCGAAACGCAGGACATATATGACTGTATCGAGTGGGTGGCGGAGCAACAGTGGTGCGACGGAAAGGTGGCCATGAGCGGTATATCCTACTTTGGCACAAACCAGTGGGCCGTCGGCGCGCTGTGCCCACCGCACCTCAGCGCCTGCATCATATGGGAAGGGGGGCTGGACTACTACCGTGAATACGCACGCCATGGCGGCATACTGAGTGACATGTGCAAATACTGGCCCGACAAGCGGATCTTCCCGTTGCAGCACGGTAACGGCGACAGGGGGTATAAAAACCGCATTACGGGCGAAAACGGTACGGGCAACAAAACGCTCCACCCGTACGAGCTGCAAAAAATGCATGTGAATAGCCTGGCTTTCAACTTGGAGCACGAGATGTTCGATGAGAAGATGCAATCAAGGAAGCCAGACATATCCAAAATGACGGTGCCGTTATTCTCCACGGCCAACTGGGGCGGCGCGCCGTTGCACCCGCGCGGCAACTACGAAGGCTTTATTGACGCCGGTTCAAACGAGAAGTTTTTAGAGGTGCACGGCGATATGCACTGGGGCCACTATTACACAAAGTACGGCATAACGCTGCAAAAGCAATTTCTGGATTACTATGTAAAGGGCATTGATACTGGTTGGAACGAGCGTCCTGGACGAGTACAGTTGCAGGTGCGGCACATCGATAAGTTTGTGGAGCGGTTTGAGGATGACTGGCCTATACCGCGCGCGCAGTGGCAAAAGTGGTACCTTACGCCTAGCAACGGCCTTACATTGGATAGCGCTGCGCCGGATACTGCGAAAGAGACGTACAACGCCGCAGGCGATGGCCTTACGTTCCTCAGCGAGCCGTTCGAACAGGAAGCTGAGTTTACCGGCCCCATGGCCTCCAAGTTGTTTGTGAGTTCCGAAAGCATGGACGCCGACATCTTTCTTGTGCTGCGCCTGTTTGCGCCGGATATGACCGAGGTGACGTTTCAAGGCGCAAATGATCCGAAGTCGCCCATTGGCATGGGCTGGTTGCGTGCTTCACACCGCGAGCTAGACGCTGAAAAGACGCTGCCCTACCGCCCGTATCACACACATGCTAAAAAAGAGCTGCTGGAGCCCGGCAAGGTGTACGAGCTTGATATCGAGATACAGCCCACGGGCATCGTGGTGCCGGCAGGATACCGCATTGGTCTTTCTGTGCGAGGCAAGGATTACGTATGGGGCGGTTACAAGCATAAGCTCGACCCGGTATATCCATTGAGAATACCCGTCGACACCGGCGTACACGAATTTACGCATACCGATGCTGATGATCGTCCGTTTGAGATATTTGGCAAGGATGTCACGCTGTATTTCGGCGATGATATGCAGCCCTACCTGATGTTGCCGTATATCCCGGAGAAATAAAGAGCATCTCACGCCTCATCGTATTATATGAGTTTGTCAATAGCTGTAGTCAACATATCTATCTGTTCTTGCTCTCCTTGCAAGAATGCCTGCTTTATGCAATGATTCATATGGTTTTTTATTACCACTTTGCTTGCATTGTTAATCGCAGACTTAACCGCAGCTAATTGAATGAGAATCTCACTGCAATCCCGGCCGTCTTCCACCATACGTTTGACAGATTGCATATGACCGATTGCCCTGGACAAACGGTTGATAACAGCACGATTTTCATTGTCGGAATGCAGGTGAGGATGTTTTTCGGATTTCGTGTTCATCCTTTTGCGCCTCCAATCTCAATATCGCATATGGAATACTGTGCAATGGATTATATAAGTGTCGGCCATTTCGCTTTTGTTTTCCGTTGCGATGCCAGCCACTGGCTCCATTCTTTCACCCCTTTTCCGGTGCGACAGGATATTTCAAATACTTTGATGTTGGGATTGAGCTTTTTCGCTCTGCTGCGCAAACGCTCGACATCAAAACCCTCATCCGGCAAATAGTCTACTTTATTGATGATCAGGGCGTCCGACACTGTGAACATCAGCGGGTATTTTTGTATTTTGTCATCCCCCTCCGGTACACTCAATATCATAACCTTGAGGCTTTCTCCGATATCAAATTCCGCGGGGCACACCAGATTCCCGATGTTCTCAATGAATACGATATCCAATTCTGCGAGCGGAAGTCCTTGCAGCGCTTTCTGAACAACCACTGCATCCAAATGACAGGAGCCCCTTGTATTAATTTGTACGGCCTGCACCCCGGCGGCTGCTATTTTTTCAGAGTCCACAGAGGATTCAATATCCCCCTCCACCACCGCTGTTCTGAATTGACCGCGAAGCTGGTCTATTGTCGACAAAATCACGCTTGTTTTCCCGCTTCCAGGGGATGCCATCACATTTACCATAAACGTATTGGTAGCTTTCAACTGCTCCCTGATTTCCTCGGCGCAGTTATCGTTGTCCGCGAAAATCTCAGTATTCAAGTCTATCAGGCGGATATTATCCATACTAGATCCTCCAAGCATTATGATGTGAAGGAAAGAGGGGAGGTTCCCCCCTCCTCCTTTCGACTCATTATAATATTGTTTGTGATATTAAACCATAACTTTCTTTTGTTCATTAAATTCGCCCATCTTGACATACGATTCATAGCATGTTTGCTCGGGTTCAAACACTTGCTCTTTGCGCTTGAGAACACGGCTTTTTGATGGGCAAGAATTTAAACATACGCCGCAACCTATGCAGAGTTCGTCAAGAAGTGTGACGTTTCCATTATCATCAGGCTGACATGCATTCATCGGACACCGCTTCACGCACGATTTGCAATTGGAACATGTGCTTTTGTCTTGTTCAAGGTAATAGTTACTGAATAACTCCCGATCCTTTGAATCCGTTTTACTGGCTATATTCAAAATGGCACAATGGCAGGGGCAGCAAGCACAGGTCATTTCAATATCCTTGGAAACAATAGCCAGCGTTACCAGTCCTTCTCTTTCATTCCTGCGGATAATCTCCTTGGCTTCTTCACGTGTAATATATCTGCCTATTCCCATGTTTGCATAGAAATCCGCCCACTCATCATAAGTCATACAAGTTTCAAGTGATTTATTGCATGGCTCACCAAACTGCATGGGGCGCAACCGGCAGGTGCACTCACTAACGGCAAATTTCTCTTTTTGATCCAAAAGCGACATGATGTCATCATAGGGTACCACTGTATTGTTCACTTTGACATTGTCATCTGTTTTTGGCAGAACACGCATAACGGGCAATCCACGGGAAAATGTGTTTGCGGCTAAAGAGGGGAAAAACGCCCCCAATTGCTCCCAGTAACCACTATCCAATCTGCCGCCCTGGTATTCCAGTACACCAATCATCAAGGGGACTAGTATGTATTCAATCCGCCCATCCCGCTTCCGGCGAAAGATGATTCCTTTTTTTGCCATAATCTCTAAACTTCTACTCAGCAGTTCTAAATCTACTTTTCGAATCATTGGGTTGCTCTGCTCATTTGTTTGGCTATTATAAATTTCTTCAGCAGTAGCAAATGTATCATAGGGGATATGCAATGCTACCTCCGCCTCATGCTCCGTATACATGGACCGCAACAATTCGATATCCGAACCTGGCTCTCCGCCATGTTGCTCCGGCTTTTCCATACCCGCCCCAAATTTATCAAACCTTTGCCGCAGCTTTTCATACACCTCAATATTTACACTAATTGTATTCTCCATCATGAAATCCTCCCTTTTTATTATGGTATGTAATAAATTATGTTGTCTGCAAAAATCCTAAAACCACCTCCTATATTGCAAGATTTTTTATCCTCCTTTCTTCCATACAGATGTTTTTCTATTCCACAACTTCCACACCGGATATCAAAAATTCCTGTCCCCGGATAATATTCAACTTTTCATTGCCGCATCGAGGGCATTTTAAAGTGAAAATGTTATCATGAGTTACTTGAACAAATGTTCCGCAGTCGCATAACGACACCCCGGGTACATGCATAATGTTGATTTTGGCGCCCTCGGCGATCGTATCCTTACTGATATAATCGAAATATCGCTGTACCCACTCGTCGATACAATCTCGCAGTTCCCCGATTTGCAAATAAATGCCGATAATTTTAGCTGCATTATTTTGTTGCGCGTATTTTACGGCAGTATTCATAACCTGCTTAACAACGACAAGCTCATGCATGTTTTACCCCCTCTTTCCGGAACAACGGTGTACAAGCCCCGCTGATGCGCGTTCCGGACTGCTTTCAGCACCACGTCGTCATCGGCGGCGGCCACGGCAATGGTTTTGGCATGATCCGGCTTAACTTTGGCAAGAATCTGCTTATATCTATGGTGTTCTCCATCAACATACCATTGTCTGCAATTTATTCCACAGGATTGCGGTTGGCGGAAAGCGATCCTTATACTTTTTCACATCCCGCTCCACCATTCTGCGAAATCCAATTGTATCCTCCCCCCGAAAGGGGATGTGGTACACGATCAGTTTGGCCGGGCACAGAATTTCGCTCAAAATTAGCCGACCCTCCGACTGGTTTAGAAACAGTGGGTTTGCCAGCACGCCATCAATCGGCTCCGATCCGAGGCTGGAGAAAGACTCCCTGCTGCATGCGCTGTCGGACAGCAGCAGGAGACTTCGGTCGCCGAGACGTAGCAGGTAGCATACATGCTGCACGCTGGAAAACTCCCGGCCCGCATGCGCGGTGTGGATAGCCTGTACTCGGACATGCTCCGTCAGGTCACAGGTGGTCACGGCCTGACCTGTGCGCAGTCGCCGGATGTCCCCGCAATGTGCTGTCACCTGCTCCAAGAAATCCGGATGCTCCAGCAGCACCTGCTCTGGCAGCATCAGTGTCCACGCGGGGTGTTGCCTAAGATATCGCACATTCTCTTCAGCGGTAAAGTGATCGATATGGCCGTGGGTGTACAGCAGGTGCTGGATGCCGCCCAGCCCGTTGGCACCCCGCAGCAAATCGGAAAACACCTGCTGTGACAGCCCGGAAAAGGGCGCGTGCGTGTTCCGGTGGATGCCGTCCACCAAAATACGGGTCTCCCGCCATTGGATCAGAACGCCCGCGTTGGCCAGCAGCGTGATGCGGATCTCATCCATAGGTCTTAGGCGCCTCGAGTTGACAACCAACGCGGCGAACTCATCCCCGTGCTTAACCATGCGCTCCACCTCCCGCAGGTCGTTTGTACCGAGATATGCGGTCAAGCCGCCGTTGCGCTCCGCATAGCCCGCCATTTCGTCCACGACGACCGGATCCACTACATAGGCCGGGATGTTGTTTTCCCTGCCGATCTCATAGGCCAGCATGCCGCCCATGGCCGACGCGTGAACCGCGCCGATTGCGTGCTCCAAATCGTGCAGCAACGCCTCGTTAACCAATCTCCCCCTTGCTGTGACGGATCACCTTCTCCACGATCCGTTTTTCATCAGCAGTTTGCCCCCGCGCCGTCCGATATTCAAAACGCGGCAATCCTGTCGCGGGCCTCTTCCATCTCGGTCTCCATGCGCAGGAACAGCTCCCGGATCATCGGTACGTCATGGATAAGCCCCACGTCCTGGCCCATTGCCAGTTGTCCGCGCTCCATGTCACCCTCGTACCAGGCCGACAGGGCATGCCTGCCGCTGATATGGGGCAGCAGCTCCTTCAGCGTGGTGCCCTCCTGTTCCATACCCAGCACCTGATAGGCGTGCAGATTGCGCACACAGCGGAACGCGTTGCGGATGCTCTTTTGCGTGATAATGGTGTCAGTTTCCTTTGCTGTCAGCATCCAATCCTTGCACTTGCTGTGGATGGGGCTTTCCTCCGTGGCCAGCAAGCGCGTACCCATAGTGACTCCCTCTGCCCCCATAACCAGCGCCGCCAGCATACTCTGACCGTTACAGATGCCGCCCGCCGCGATCACGGGGACCGTAACAGCCTGCACCGTATTCTGCAACACAACCATGGTGCCGACCTTGTCCATGCCCGGGTGACCGCCAGCCTCATATCCAACGATAACTACCGCGTCCACACCGGCTTTCTCCGCTTTTACAGCAAATCTGGCAGCCGGGACCTTGTGGATCACTTTGATACCATGCCTCTTCGCCACTGGGACCAGGTCCTCCGGGCTTCTGCCGGCGGTTTCAATGACAGGGATTTGCTCCTCCACCGCCACCTGTAGATAATCCATCGTTTTTTCTCCGCTGGACACGTCGGGAAGCATGGATATATTCACGCCAATAGGCTTTTGGGTCAGCCGCCTTGCCTTTCGTATTTCCGCGCGCAGCTCCTCCGGTTCCTGAAAGCTGGACGAGGATATAAACGCCAAGCCTCCGGCCTGAGATACTGCAGCCACAAATTCCGCTCTGGAAATCCACTGCATACCGCCCATCAAAATCGGGTATTCGATTCCCAGGAGCTCCGTAATTCTGGTTTTCATTCTGTATGCCTCCCACCTGTTCTCTGCTGTACCGATTATAAGAGAATCCGGTCCGCCTGCCGGAATTTAGCGGCGAGGGCGCCATAGAAGGTGGATGTCTTCGCGCCGTCGAGGATGCGGTGATCGATCGTTGTAGTGATGTAGGCCATGTGTCGAATAACGATATTGTCGTTTTCATCCACAACCGGCTCTTTTTTTATGGTACCCATGCCCAGAATCGCCGCCTGGGGCAGGTTGATGATCGGGAAAAACGCGGAAACTTCGTACATCCCCAGGCTGGACACGGTAAAAGTCGCGCCGCTCATCTCCTCCGGCTTTAATGTTCTGCCGGCAATCTTGTCGATAAAGCCCTTCATTTCCGCCGAGATTTCCGGCAGGTTCTTCTGGTCCGCGTTGCGGATGACAGGCACATACAGTGTACCATCCTTAGAGGTCATGGCCACACCAATGTGGATGGATTTATAAATCTGCACCTCCATGTCGAGCAAAGAGGCGTTCATAAACGGGTTTTCTTTCAGGGCCTCGGCGGTGAGTTTTACCAGGATATCTGTATAGCTAACCTTTTGCCCTTTCTGCTGAAAGGCTTCCTTCACTGCTACAACCCTGCTGCAGTCCACTCTGATAAAGCTGCTGGATCCGATGGTTGTCCTGTGGCTGTTGCCGAGGTTGTCGGCGATGAACTTCGCTGCGCCCCGAAACGGAATTTTTTGCAGAATTTCCTTTCCATCCGGCGTTATTTCGGGCGAGTTTTGCTCCGGCATATTCGCGCTCCTCTCTTTGAAAAGGTGGTGGCCGCTATAGCCCAACGGCCACCACCTTCCGCAATATGAAAGTCCAGAATAAGATTTTATCCCTTTACAATCTCCGTCACGCCCTTGATGATGTCCTGTGTCGAGGGAATCGCATAGCTTTCCTCCGCGCCGGCGGGAATGCTGTTGTCGTAGGCAATGCGCTTAATGGGCTTTTTCAGCTCGCCTAAGCACACATCCTGAATCTGCGCCGCGAATTCCGCGCCGTAGCCGCCGGTAAGGCAGCACTCGTGTACGATCGCGCAACGGCCGGTTTTCTTGACGGATTTACAAACAGTCTCCTTATCGAAAGGTTTGATGGTACGCGGATCGATCAGCTCAACGCTGATGCCCTGCTTCTCCAGCTCAGGAATGGCGGCCAAGGCGAATTTCCTCATCAGTTGATTTGCCAGCAGTGTGACGTCCTTGCCTTCCTGAACCACCTCGGCCTTGCCAATCGGCAAGATGAAGTCGTCAACTTCCTCGATTTCCTGCTTGTCGCCGTAGAGCGCCTTGTGTTGCAGGAAGACCACCGGATTGTTGTCACGGATGGCGGCCTTGAACAAACCCAGGGCGTCCCGCGGGGTGGATGGACACACGATTTTCACACCCGGGGCGTTCAGGGCCCAGGATTCCGTACTCTGGGAGTGGTGCACACCGATGCCTGCGCCTATACCGTGGGCGGCGGTGAACACAATGGGGCAGGTAGCCGTTGCATTCGTCACGAAGCGCATCTTAGCAGCCTCGTTCACGATGGACTGGAAATACAGAGACATGAAGTCGCCGAACATCATGTCGACTACCATGCGCTTGCCATACAACGCCGCGCCCACGGCCATGGATCCCATGGCGTTTTCGCTCAGCGGGAAGTCCCAGATGCGCTCGGGGCCGAATTCGGCCAGAATACCTGCCGTCGCTTGGAAGGTCCCGCCGAATTTTCCAATGTCCTCGCCCCAGATAATCACGTTTGGATCGCGGCGCATTTCTTCCATCTGCGCAGTAACCATTGCCTGTAAATAGTTTATTGTTTTAGCCATGATATTCACCTCCAGTTAGTCCGCATAGACGAGCGCGGGATTGTTGACATCTTCCCAAGTCTTCGCCGGGCTGTTCATGCCGTATTCAAAGGCCTTGCGGATAATTTCGTCCTGCTCCGCCTCTATGGCCCTAAGCTCGGTCTCCGTGGCATGCCCGCCTTTCAGGAGCGTCTGCTGGGCCAGCTTCAGGGGATCGGTTTTTTCGATGGCCTTCTGGACCTCATCCTGGTCGCGATAGAAGTCTGGGTCGCCGATAAAGTGGCCTTTCCAGCGGGTGGATTCGAACGCTGTAATGCTGGGCTCGCCCTTGCGCGCTTTTATAATTGCCTCACGCATGACGGCCTTAACCTCGTACACATTGTTTCCATCTACGGTGTTGTAGGGAAGACCAAAGCCCTTAGCCCGCTCCGCCACCTTGTCGATGCCCAATGTATCAGATGTCTTGGTGGAAATAGCGTATTTATTATCTTGGATGAACCAGGCGACGGGCAGCTTCCAGATCGCCATCAGGTTTAGCACCTCGGACACAACACCTTCGTTCATCGTGCCATCGCCGGCCAGCATGACAACACAGCCATCCACCTTATCAACCTTGTAGGCAAACGCGACACCAGCGGCCATAGTCTGGTAATAGCCCAACATGCCACAATAAGGGCCCATTTTCTTAGACTTGGAAAATAGGTGTGCTGCGCCCGCCAGACCATTGTATGTACCTTTCTGCTTGCCGAGCATTTCTGCTGTGAACTCATTGATGCCCAGCTGCAGCGCGAACAGCGGATGCCCGCGGAAGTGAGGCTGCAGCCAATCGTTTGGCCCAAGTTCCGAGTGGGCGCCGACCATGATTGCCTCCGCGCCCAATGTCAGGTGGAAAAATCCGGCCAGCTTGCCCTGCAGGGCGAGCTCCTCGGTTTTCAGCTCAAATGCTCTCGCAAAATAAAGCTCTCCATATGTACTCAGATATTCCTGCTTGGTGAATTCCATGGATATCCCTCCTGTTTTTCAGTATTGTTTTGTGGAATCCCAAAATTAGTATTCCTTGATCATGGCAATCGGAGCACCGACCTCTGCGGAGCCACCTTCCGGAACGAGGATTTCCTCGATGACACCTGTGTAAAAGGACTCGACCTCACTGCTGAGCTTCTCAGAGGAAATCTCACAGATGATATCGCCTTTTTTCACGGTATCACCGGCCTTGATTTTCCACGAAAGGATTTCTCCCTGCGTCATAGTCGCGCCCAGCTTCGGCATGGTAATTTCGGTCATTGCTTATCACCTCTTTTCAACTATAGTTGTAGTGATATATTTATACAATACCCCAGCCGCCGTCCAGCGGAAGCGTGGCGCCTGTTACATAACTGGAGTCATCGGACGCAAAGAACAAAACCGCCTTTGCGATATCCTCGGGGGTACCAATGCGCGCAATGGGGAATGTTGCAAGCAGAGCCTTTGTGCCCGGGTCATCATCCAGTTTTTCCCATCCTTCGCCGTGCAGCGGTGTTTTTACATAGCCGGGGCAGATGCAGTTGACGCGAATGTTATATTGGCCAAGACGCGCCGCCAAAACTCGTGATAATGATACAATGCCACCCTTGGCTGCCGTGTAGGAGTCGGAGTTGGGTACAGCCATCAGCGCGTTGGATGAGGAAATATTGACGATGGTGCCGCTCTTCTGCTCGATCATGATCGGGATCACGTAATGGCTGACCAGATACATGCCGTTAAGGTTGATGGAAAGCATCTTATTCCAATCCTTCAGCGGAAGCTCCCACGCGCCGCCCCATACCTTGAAGTCGTCACTCTGGAAAGCAGTGGCAACACCGGCGTTGTTGTCCAGAATGTCAATACGGCCGTACTTTCCCATGGTTTTATCCACTAGATTCTTGACTTCGTCCTCCTGAGATATGTCGCACTTGATGAAAATTGCGTCGCCACCGGAGGCATTAATCTGATCCGCTACCGCCTGCCCGGCTTTCACATTCAAATCGGTGACAACAACTTTGGCGCCCTCCTCCGCGAACAACAGCGCAGTGGCCTTACCCATGCCATTTCCGGAACCCGTGATGATCGAGACCTTGTTTTCAATACGTTTTGACATTGTAACATCTCCTCTGCTGTTATAATTGATGAAGCACATCATGTGCCGGTAGCCGTATCATACTATCAATTGATTGCATTATGACCGCACAGATGGACTCCAAGAATCCGTTCGGTACCGACTTCCACAATCACTTTGAAAAGCATTCCCACCTGACCGGCCGCATCCAACGAATCATTATGAACGAACCGGCAGACCATCGCGGGAACCGGACGAGACGCATGCACGTCTCATCCGGGTATTCACCCCACTATATTCTCTTCATCGGCGTATGCCATAAGAGCTTTCCCTTCCGCTTCTATTTTTTAGACACGTCGATGATCACCTTAATATCATCAACCCTGCGGTTCACGATGTCGTCGAAAGCCTGGGGTACTTCATCCAAAGTGATGACCTTACTGCCATAGTTCTTCACATTCAGGCGACCGTCGGCGATTGCCTCCAGGGTTTTTTCAAAATCGTCCCAGCTATAGGCGTAAACGGAAAGCAGGTCCATCTCGCCAAACAACGCGTCGGACAGCGGCATCGGCGTGTCCACGGGTGCAGCGCCTACGAATACGATCTTTCCCTTTCGCTTGGTGATTTTGGTTGTGTTGGCCTGGCATGCGGGGGCTCCCGAGCACTCGAATATCTTGTCGAACCCGATACCGCCGTTGTATTCCATCAGCTTCTCGTTCAGTTTTTCGTCGCTGCCGTCAAAAATGGCGTCTACATCGCCCCATTCCAGTGCTTTTTGCGCTTTCTTCATATTGATGTCAATCAGCGCCACACGCTTCGCACCAGCCAGCTTCGAGAACACAGCACACGACAATCCGATGATACCGGCGCCAATGACGCAAACTGTGTCGCCGACCTTTACATTCGCGTAGTTCACCGCATGCAGACCCGTTGCGCAGGGCTCGGTCATGCAGGCTTCCAAGAAACTCAGCCCATCGGGTATCTTGAACATGGAATCCGCATTGCAAATGGTGTATTCGCCGTACCCGCCCATATATAGCGGCTCGCTTTGACACACATTGCTGTTACCCTCATGACATAAATAACATTTGCCGCAACCGCAGGTGGCAATGGGCACCACTCTGTCGCCCTTCTTGAACTTTGTGTTGGAACCGGGATCCACGACGATGCCGGCATATTCGTGCCCCATAATCGTGCCCTTCATCTGGTCGCCAATATCATACCAGAAATGTGTTTCGCTGCCGCAAATGCCGCATTTGTCAATTTGGATGACAGCTAGATTCCCATCCGGCTTCGGAGCGTCTTTTTGCATAACCTCCAGCTTGTGTGTTCTTTCCAGCGATACGACTTTCATGATACTCCTCCTGTTTCAAAGTTTTTTCACGGGGATTTGGCTATTCTCATTATAAAGTGAATCATTTGGTTTATCATCCGCTTTTTATCCCGTTTGCATTACGACTTATAGCTAGAGAATATCATACCTTTTTCCTACTTTAAATCATACTTTCAGGCGTACTACCGCCCCTGAAATTTTGGCTTTCTTTTTTCCAGAAACGCATTGATCGCCTCTTTGGAATCCTCTGTCTGGAACATTGCGCCCTGTACGTACGATTCCATCTCAACAAGCTCCTTGAGGCTCAGATCAAAGCTCATGTTGAGTATCTTCTTGGTGGCTGCGATGGCCAGGGCCGGCCCCTGTGCAATCTGCTGGGCCAACGCATCGGCCTCCGCGTCCAGCGTGTCGTGTGCAACCACGCGATTGATAAACCCCTGTTCGTACGCCTCCCGCGCATCGACAGTCCGGCCGGTAAATGCAAGCTCTTTGGCCCGTTGCAGCCCGATGAGGCGCGGCAGGTAATATAGACCGGCCATATCCGGTACGATTCCTACGTTTACAAAAGATTGCCCAAATTTGGCGCTTTCCGATGCTAGAATCATATCGCACAGCAGTGCGATACAAAATCCGGCTCCCATGGCGTAGCCGTTGACAGCCGCGATGGTGGGCTTGTTCATGTGGATAAGTTCCATGATCCATTCATGCACGTCGTCCACATATTGAATGCCTCCAAACAGCGTAAAGCCCTGTTGAAAGCGCCTCAGATCGCCGCCGGCACAAAATGCTTTCCCGCTCCCCGTCAGGATCATGCAACGAATATCCGGATCTCTGGCGATGGAACCCGTGACATGGCGCAAATCGGCAAGCAAATCGTCGCTCATGGCATTCATGGTCTCCGGAAGATTCATTGTCACTTTCGCCACGCCGTTCTCATGTGTCACGATCAAAGATTTATACTCCATGCTTTCCCTCCCAGTTCATGCTTTTGTCTTGATGTTCCAAGTATACAGTACGGTATTGATTGCATGAATCGCCCGCAGGTATGATTGTTTTCCTACCATTGTCAGACCTGATCTCATACTGATAAGCCCGTCGTGCAGCACACAGCTGAACCAAGGAAAAACTCCTAGGATTGGTTTTTTTGTTTATATTGACATTAGCAGGCAAACCACATATAATTAATCTATATATAAGTATCAAGTGATAATATGGTAAATGGAGGTTGCGCCTTGATTTCCGAGCAAAACATATTGGATTTTCTCTGTGAGCTGGCGGACTTCAACAACATTCGGTATACCAAACATGTGTTGCTATTGCTGGAAAAGTATTTGGGAATTACCAACAGTTTTTTTCTGGCCAAGCAAAGCCTTTCCAGCGACTGGGAGCGGGTCAATGCCTTTAATGGGTTTCATGCAATTAAAAATATGACATTAGTCTATAACGAAATGGCCTCATCCATGGATTTCATGAGTCCGGCCAATCTCCCGCCGGATTACAGGCAGCGGAACGTAATCCAAGACTGCGAGCTTCCGGCGGCGTATAAGGTCCGGACAGAATACAGCGCTTACATCGCCTTTTTTCAGTCCCATGGCTATGAGTACTTCGCCAGCATTAATCTGCTAAACGCAGAGGGTGTATGCATAGGACGTATATTTATTGCCAATGAGAAGGGGCAAGGCGAATTCGGGAAAGATCAGATTGACACACTAAACAAGTTGGCGCGTCATATCTCGTCGGCGTATGCGCATGTGCTGGAATACAAGATCGTCAAATACCGCCTGGAGCTGTTCGTGAAGAATAACACACTGCTTCCCATCGGCATCATCTCTCTTGACAACAAATTCGGCGTCTACGAAGCGAACAAAGCTTCCTATTTGTACAGCATTGAGATTCTTTCGTTTCTGGAAAAACATATCCCATCCAAAAAAGGATATCATGTGCAGACGCAATTAATCGGGCTGATACTTGAAAACTATACACTGGCGGCCGGCTCTACCAAAATTGAAATCAGCTGCGGGGAAAACACATTTATCTTATCGATTTTCCCCTGCATGTTGACCAGCCAGGGCAGCGGTGTGGAAATCAATTACTTTATACATATTTCCAAGTGCGTCAATTCCGAAGCTCTCGCCTACGACAGGCTGGTTGAAAAGTACAATCTCACCTCGCGGGAAATCAGTATCATCTCTCTAATCGACAAGGGGCTGAACAATCAGGAGATTAGCAATCAGCTATACATCAGTTCCCATACTGTCAAGTCGCATATCACCAATATTTACAGAAAAGTGGACGTCACAAACCGAACCGCCCTGCTGCACAAAATTCGAATGTAAATGAGCGGAGTCGGCGTAAGGGAAAGGCATCCGGATATCGGATGCCTCCATTTTTATCATCGCGCATATTTGCTGGACTGCTTCCATATTCCCATGCGCCCCGCCTCCCGGATCAGATCCTCCCGGAAGTTCGGATGCGCAATGGATATCAGCAGCTCGCACCGATCCCATGTGGATTTTCCCTTTAGGTTTACCGCGCCGTATTCCGTTACAACATAGTGGGTGCATGTGCGGGGCGTCGTGACAATGGCGCCCGGCGGAAGCAGTGGCAGAATCCGGGATTCCAGCTCGCCGTTTTCGTTGACGCGGGTGGAAGGTGTGCACAAAAAGCTCTTGCCACCCTTGGACAGGAAAGCGCCAATGACATAATCCAATTGTCCGCCTGTTCCGCTAATCTGTCGAAAACCGGCTGATTCGGAATTTACCTGACCGTATAAATCCACTTGAATGCAGCTGTTGATGGAAATCAGCTTGTCAATTTGGCAGAGCATCTCCACGGCATTCACGTAATCAACCGGTGCGCAGCAGCACACGGGGTTGTTGTCGATAAAATCATACAGCTTTTTTGTTCCTGCGCAGAATGTGTACACGATCTTGCCACGGTCCAGCTCTTTATTGCCCGTGATCTTGCCTGCGTTGTACAGATCCACATAGGCGTCCGACAGCATCTCCGCGTGGCCGCTCAAATTCCAGGTATCGGACTCGCATAACAGGCTGCCGATGCAATTGGGCAGACCGCCGATTCCCAGCTGCAATGTACTTCCGTTCTCCAGCAGCTCTAGAATATGGCCCGCGATCTGCCGTTCGGCGTCGGTGGCAGGAATGGAGGGAACCTCCATCATCGGTGTGTTGGAGCCGTGGACAATGTAGTCCACATGGGTAATGTGCAGCTCGGATTGCTTGCCAAGGGCGCGCGGCATCGACTTGTTGACCTCTACGATAACGGTTTTTGCGCTTTTCACCAGCCCCCAGACGTCGGATACCTGCGGCCCGATGTTGAAGTTCCCATGCTCATCCATTGGCCCGACCTGCAGCATGTAGTAATCCATCTGTCTGGTGTTTTCGGCCCAGTATTTTGGCAGCTCCCGAAATTGCTGAGGCACATACCAGTTGCGCCCCATCGACGCCATCTTTCGGTCCACCGCGCCGAAATGGCAGGAGGCGAACCGTATATCCTCCTTGTCTTGGCTGGCGATAAAGCATTCAAACGGCGTCTTCCGCATTGCCAGTGTGCTGAAAAACTCCAGATGGTGCAGATCCGGGATCCGCTTTGCAATGGCGATATCCAGGTCATAGACAGCTCCGTGTGCCAAACCGAAGTGAATGCGGTCATAGTCCTGAATCATAGCGGCCGCCTGATCTAACGAAATCAGCTTGCTCTGATAATCCCGTCGCAGATTTGCGCTTATATTCACTATATCCACCCTTTGTCATGTCGCAGCTCACGCGCCGCGCATTCGTTTGATTTCCGTCGTCAGAACTGGCAGCACCTCAAACAAATCGCCGACGATGCCGTAATCCGCAACCTTAAAAATCGGCGCGTTGGGGTCCTTGTTGATGGCGATAATCTTGTCGGATGAGGACATACCCGCCAGATGCTGAATCGCACCGGAGATGCCACAGGCGAAATATAACTTGGGCATAACCGTTTTTCCGGTTTGGCCCACCTGGTGGGCGTAGGGGATCCAGCCAGCGTCCACCGCTGCTCTGGACGAGCCAACTGTTGCGCCGAGGGCGGCGGCCAGTTCCCGGACGTATGAAAAGTTCTCTGCTTTCCCAAGACCGCGCCCGCCGGAAACAATAATCTGCGCGTCCTCCAGATTTACGGCGGCGCCTGCTGCCTCCCTAATCACCTCCAACAGCTTGGTTTTGCGCACGCTTTCTGGAATCACGATGTCCTCGCGGATAATTCGGCCGCTTCGTGTATCATCCTTTGTTCCTTTCTTAAAGACACCCGGTCGCACCGTGCCGATTTGCGGGCGTGTGTTCGGACAGAGGATGGTAGCCATCAGATTGCCGCCAAAGGCAGGGCGGGTCCACGCAATGTTACCACTTTCGCTATCAATATCCAGACCGGTACAATCGGCGGTCAGGCCGGTTTTCAGCCTGCAAGCCAGCCGCGGACCAATATCCCGGCCATTGTTGGTTGCGCCGATCAGGAGCGTGGACGGCTTGTATTTCAGGATCAGGCTTTCAAAGGCGCTTGTAAACAGATCGGTGTCGTAATAATCGAAGATATCACTGTCCACGATAATTGCCTCGTCGGCGCCGTATGCAATGGCCTGTTTGGCGATATGCTCTACGTCGTTTCCAACAACCACCGCTACCAACTTCTCGGCGTTTTGATCCGCGAGCCTGCGGCCGGGGTTCAGGAGTTCCAATCCCACGTTCTTGGCCTTGCCATCCATGACTTCGATATAAACCCAAAGATTCTTGTATTCTTCAAACACTTCGATCCCCTCCTATACCAATGCTTTGTCCGACATCAGTGAAAGCAGCTTGAGCGCGGAGTCCTTGGGGCTTTTTTCACGGATCACAACGCCTTTCTTGACGAACTGCGGTGTAAACGTCTTTTTGACCTTTGTCGGTGACCCATTCAGACCGATTCGTTCCCCGCCAGTTTCGATATCGGCCGGTGTGATCACCGGTATTTCCGCATCCCAAGTGTCGATGATGCTTGCGAAAGAAGGAAAACGCGGCTCGGCGGCGCTTTTCACCACTGTCACAACCGCTGGAAGATACGCCTGTACGATCTCCTCACGGTCTTCGTTGTCGCGTCTGACCGTGACGGCAGATGCTTCTACCGACAAAACTTCCGACACAAAGGTCACTTGAGCGATCTTCATATGCTCCGCCATTTCCGGCCCCACCTGTCCGGTGTCGCCATCGATGGCCTGCTTGCCGCACAGAATCAGGTCGAAAGCTCCCCACTCTTTTTCCAACCTGGCAACCGTCCTAGCCAAAATGTAGCTGGTGGCCAATGTATCTGAGCCGCTGAATTCCTTGCCGCTGATCAGGTAACCGCGGTCGGCACCTTTGGACAGGCATTCCCGGATGGCCGCCTTTGCCTGGGGGGGGCCCATACAGATCACGGTGACGGCTCCCCCATATTTTTCCTTCAAGCGGACCGCCTGCTCCAGCGCATAGCTGTCAAAGGTGTTGACAATGCTGGGAACACCGGCGCGGATCAAGGTGTTGGTCACCGGGTCGATTTTGATTTCGGTGGTGTCCGGAACCTGCTTTACGCAAACTAAAATGTTCATTTCATATCCCTCGCTTTACTATTTTAGCAGCGCGCCGGAAACCACCATGCGCTGAATCTGGTTAGTGCCTTCAAATATCTGGAATATCTTCGAATCACGCAAAATTTTTTCTACAGGATACTCTTTCATGTATCCATAGCCGCCCAGAACCTGAATTGCGTCCGACGCTACATCCACCAAAATATCGGTGGAATAGCATTTTGCGATTGCCGCCTCCTTGCTCATGGGGAGTCCGGCTTCCAAAAGATCAACCGCATGTACACACATCTGCCGCGCAGTGTCCACCTTGATGGCCATGTCCGCTAACATGAACTGGATGGCTTGATAATTGGCAATGGGCTGGCCGAAGGTTACACGCTGCTTCGCATAGGCAACCGCTTCGTCCAGCGCACGCTGCGCCATACCTACCGCGATGTTGCCCACAAAGGGTCGGGAGATATCCAGTGTTTTCATAGCGATTTTAAAGCCCTGCCCCTCCTCGCCGAGCCGATTTTCCACCGGAACGCAGACATCCTGCAGCACAACCTCCACGGTGTTGGAGGTGCGAATGCCCATCTTGTCCTCCTCCTTGCCTACGGAAATTCCGGTGCGATCCCGTTCCACAATAAACGCAGTCAATCCCCGCGCACCCTTGGAAGGGTCTGTAAGCGCCAGGATTGTATACACGTTGGCGTACGCGCCGTTAGTGATAAAGCACTTGGAACCGTTGAGAACATATTCATCGCCATCCCGCACCGCAACGGTTGAGATGGAGGCCGCATCCGATCCGGCATTGGGCTCGGTCAGGCCAAACGACGCATAGCCACCCTCCAAAATTAGTCTGGAAAACAACGCTTTCTGCGCCTGAGTACCCGAAATCAGTACAGGCTTGAGCGCTAGGTTTGTCGCGCATATCGTCAGCGCGAAGCCGGCGTCGATCTTACCCAACTCCTCGTAGATTACAGCGGAGGTTTTATAGCCGACATTCGTGCCTCCAAACTCCCTCGGAATTTCAAAGCCGTGTAGCCCGATTTCAAACGCCTCTTTGTGCAGCGCAACCGGAAACTCGCTATTGCGCTCGTATTCGTTGATATAAGGCTTTACCTTTTTTTCCATAAAGGAACGAACCAGCTTTCGAATTTCCTGCTGCTGATCTGTCAGGATGTAATCCATATCGCACCTCCCAAACTATTTCCAACGAATTGATAAGCTTTTTACAAGCACTAACGCATTCATTGGGACATATCGCAATGTCTACACCATATAGTATAAGAGAGAATCGTGCATAATGGAATCCGATCTTATAGCGAAAAACCGTGCAAGAAAACAAGTCCCCGTCTCATACTTTTTTCCTATTTCTTCTCACCCGGTAAAAGCAATGAGCCGGAGGCTGGCTGCCAATGAGAAAGGACGTGCAGCATGTACGATGAATTGTGGCTTTCTGATTTTTTATATGATTTATATCGCTTTGACTACAGGGAAAGCTTCTCTCGGCATATGCTCAAGGTTTTAATGAAGCACTTTGGGTTTCGAAACATCGGTTTTTTGCGCCCGGTTTGCGATATCCCGAATAATATGGACGCGGGTCATGGCAGCGCTGTGATTGAAATTATTGAGGATATTGTCGGCTTTGAGTTCTTTCCAATATTGCAGTCGAGATACAATGCGCTGTATGCGGTCCGGGACGAAATGAGCTATATACGTCGCTGCAAGGATCTGTCCACCAACTGCACCATATCGTCCAAACAAATCTATGATTTCGATGTGATGGGCGAGTACAAGGAATTTACCGACTTTTTGGACAGCGTGGGCATCAAATATTTTTTGACCCTATACTTGTTTGCGCGCGAAGGGGCCTATATAGGCAGACTAGGCATAAATAACACGGAGGCGGATGGAGATTTCTCGCAAGAAGCTCTGAACGCGCTGAATCAAACAGCAAAGCATATCGCGCAGGCTTATGTAAACGCAACTTCTCACACGCAGGCAACGCATAAGCTCAAGCTTTTGGAAATCGAGACCTCTGCATTGCCTGTCGGCATGATTACGTTTGATCGGTATTTCGAGATATGCGATATGAATCATGCCGCCGTAAGCTATTGCAAAGAGATTCTGGATACCTTAGAAGTGGATACACGCCATGTTGGCACGGAGTTCCGGCGCTTGTTGATCTCCAGAATCTCCCAAGCAGACTTGGGACTGAATGGAAGGGTATGTATTAACTTTCACGGCGCGACGCATTTGTATTCGTGTACTCTGACCCCCTGCATCCTTAGCGGTCAACTGGATAAAAACGAGGTGTTTTATTTCCTGTACATAAACAGGGAAACCGGCTCACAGATGAGAGGGATCAGCGCATTTTGCAATCAACACGGGTTGACGAATCAGGAGCGAAATGTGGCAGCATTGATTGAGCAAGGCTGCAGCAATCAAGAGATCAGTCAAAAGCTTATGGTGAGTTCCCACACCGTCAAGTCCCATGTCAGCAGTATATTTCGCAAGGTTGGCGCCTCAAGCCGAATGATGCTGTTGCAAAAAATGACTGCCCACTACCGCGGCTCGGCTTTCTGATACTATGGACTGTGATATTCACTAAATTATAATGTAATTTTTTATATGTTTATTAACCCCCCACCCAGCTTGTCGCAGGCGCTTTTTTGCCTGTATACTCAAATCATGACATTCCGTTGCCTATAAAAGCAATTCTTTAAAGGAGAGGTCATGATGAAAATATGCGCTAAGAACCTTATCATTACTTCACTGATGGTAGCCTTAGGGTTTGTACTGCCGCCCTTGTTCCACCTGATTGCGGCAGGACCGGTTATGCTGCCCATGCACATTCCTGTGCTCATAACCGGTTTGGTATGCGGATCGGCCTACGGCACCTTATGCGGAGTGCTGCTGCCTATCCTGTCCTGCATTCTGACCGGTATGCCGACTCTGTTTCCTACCGCGATATCCATGACACTGGAGCTTTGCGCATATGGCTTCCTGACCGGTTTATGTTTTCAGGAGTTGTCCTGGCGGCTTTATCCCTCCATGATTACAGCCATGCTGGCGGGGCGGGTGGCATCTGGTATTGCCAACACATTTCTTTACGGCATGACCAACCAATCGTATAGCTTACAGATGTTCATAGGTACCGCCTTTGTGACCGCTTTGCCCGGAATAACCATTCAGCTGGTATTGATTCCCGCTATTGTTGCCGCTTTGATAAAGGCCAAGCTGATCGACAAACCGATTGCGAGGTCATCTATATGACACAACTGCAAATCACAGATTCTGTCCGAACCGTGCAGACATATTTCGACGCCAACGCGTCTGACTGGGATCGGCACAGTAAGCCTGACTACGAAAAAATCAACATGATTTTGCAGATGATCGATATGCAGCCAGATAAGCACATTCTGGATGTTGCCTGTGGAACAGGCGTTTTATTTCCCGCGCTTTTACAATATCGTCCCCGAATTATACGGGCAATCGATGTATCTTCTGAAATGGTCCGCATAGCGGCAGAAAAACATTCTGATCACAGACTGCGGATATCGGCCATGGACTTTTACAGCTTTGAAGAATGCGGGTTTGACTACTTGATGGTTTACAATGCATACCCACATTTTTTAAACAAAGAGAAATTTGCAAAAAGGGCATCCGCATGTTTAAATCCCGGTGGAAGAATCGTAATTGCCCACAACAGTGGTAGAGTGAATATCAACAATAGACATGCCGGAAAACACGTTCAAATAGTTTCCGCACCGTTGAAGCCCATTCAAGAGGAAATACAGGATTTGAAAAGTCATTTTACATTCGACATTATGGTTGACATCGAACATGTTTACATTTTATCCGGAAGGATTTGCACACAACACCTATAGAGGTTATAAGCAAAACATGAAGAAGAAAATTATCGCGGGCGTTTCTGCTGTTACCCTTGCTGGAATTATAGCGGCAACGGCGATTCTGACTGGATTTACCAGTAGGTCAGCGCAAAGGAAAACAGCGTGGAGAAAGCCCAATACAATCTGGAAAGCGCCAAGCAGGATCTGGAAAAAGCCAAGCTGTCGTTTATTTTTATAGTGTCATTAAACAACAAGTTTCGCGCATGACCCATTTCTTTATATTCGTATCGGTATATGGAACCGAAATGTAAGAAAACCGACATTGTAACGTCAAGCCCGTTGGCTGTTCAGCCAACGGGCTTGTTCATTGCACTTCACAGTGAAGTGCAATAAATCACGTATTTGGGAATCAAGGCGCCTTGTTATGCGCTAACGCATGGCGGCCGCTATGAGAAACCCAAGCATCACGACGCCGAACCCGCACATCACTATACCG
>Ga0153937_1000179_pt1 | contig 22411 bp, 33 predicted proteins | sample TSNY021MetaG_FD_104680 | JGI IMG/M metagenome (GOLD analysis project Ga0153937, IMG submission 104680) | Attine ant fungus gardens microbial communities from New York, USA - TSNY021 MetaG | ecosystem: Host-associated > Fungi > Mycelium > Unclassified | place: USA: New York, Robert Murphy County... | reverse complement strand
TCACGTGACTTAGCTTATTAATCCCCTTACTATGCCTTTCTACTTTATTGTGTGCTTGGAGGTTTTTAGGTTGGATGTTCAAATGTTGTGGAAACCTTTTCCTACTCAAGGTTCTCACAACATAGCTGCTCATAATCCAGAAATAGACTAGGAAAAAGGAGAAGTGAAGATAACAAGATGCCCACCTATATGTGGAAGAAAGAAGAAGAAAGAAAAAAATAGAGAAGTTAGAAAGATAGAAGAAGAGAAGATGGTAAAAGAGCTAGTGCCAAAGAAATTTTGGAAGTGGAAAAAGGTATTTGGAAAAGCAGAGTTAGAAAGAATGCCAGTGCAAAAGGCCTGGGATCATACAATAGATTTAAAAAGGGCTTTGTACCTAAGAAAGGAAAGGTATATTCATTGTTAAGGAAAGAGCAGGAGAAGGTGCAAGCATTTGTAGAAGATCAACTACAAAAAGGTTATATCCAACCATTGAAATCACCACAGACATCACCAGTACATTTTGTAGCTAAGAAAGATGGCAAGTGATGAATAATATAGGATTATAGATATATGAACCAGTGGACTGTCAAGAATAGGTATCTATTACTACTGATTGCCAATATCCTGGACAGAGTAGACAGTAAGAAGGTTTTTACAAAGCTAGACCTGAGGTGGAGGTATAACAATGTTAGAATCAAAGAAGGAGATGAATAGAAGATGGTGTTCACAATACATGTCACAAACTTCATTCAGACCATAACTCTGGGAATACTTGACCAATTTCGACAATCTAAATGGCCACCAAAAGTCCCAAAAGTCCTTAAGAAAACCTTTCAAACAGTACCAAAAACATCTTAAAGCAATCAGTATTCACCGAGTTATCAGCAGATCAGTCAGTGATTATGTCACAGTTGTACTATAGACCAGTAGTTACATACTGTATAGTTTACCACTACACCAAAAGGGTGACATTAGCAAGGCTACTTGCTAATGAGGGTCTAGTTATTTATGTAGTTCTTTGAACAGGTATTTTGTTATATCTCCATATCACTATTTAGTAATCACTTTTTTGTGATAGATCACTAAGTCACCAGATACCAAATCACTGATATCTCGAGAACCACTTAACATAATCATTTGTTTCAATGACTATCGTGAAGCTCTCTTCAATGTGCTTTTTTCGGCCATAAATAGATCCTAAGGCAATAAGATCCCATGGAGATACAAGGTCCTCAATGTTTGTATATAATACTGATCTTTATCTATAGATTATCACCTGTCCTTTAATAGAACAAAGGACTGCCCTAAGATGGTTAGGTTATCTCTATTTCAAGAACAATAGCACTCCTATATGTAGAACAATAGGTAGTGATCATGTAGTAGGCTATCCTGGTGCTCACCAACTGATCTGCTGATAACTCAGTGAATACTAATTGCCTTGAGACATTTTTGGTACCATTTGAAAGGTCTTCTTGAAAGCTTTCAGTGGCCATTTAGATTGTCAAAATTGGTCAAGTATTCCCAGAGTTATAGTCCAAATGAAGTTTGTGACATTACCTTCTCTTGTTATGAGAGCCCCAAAAGGAGAAAAGTTTCCCAAGTATTCAAACATTTAATCCAAAACCTCAAGACATACAATAGGGTTGAGATATAAATAGTGTGGGAACTAAGGACATGTGACAAGGTCAAGTGATCACAGAACATTCTGGAAGGACATGTGACCATGGACTAAGAGTACAGCCACTGTAAAAGTAGTATAAGTAAAAGTCCAATCCAATGAAAAACTCTATTGAGTTCTTCTTGAACATCTATCTAGGGTGATCACTAAGAGCATTTACTGCCTATCAATAACATCCCTCTTGGTTCAAGCTCCATTGAGAAGTTATTTCGTTTTTGGTAAACTCTGAAGGTATTTCTGCAGCTTTTCACTTGCATTATGTAGATTCTCCTCAGGTTCCCATGTGTCATCTCCTTGACTGTATTCTTTTCATCTAACAAGGAATTTGTTTTTTCCATATCTTTGTTGCGAATCTAGAATCTTCTCTACCTCCCATTCTTCCTGGCCCTGTGTCAAGACCGGTGGTGTGGGTGTGGATTTCTGTCCACAGATGGTAGACTCAGAGTACTGTGCTAACTTACTAGCATAAAGGATTGGGTGCAGTGCTTGGTAGCAAGGTAGTATCCTAAGCTGGAATATAACCAAGGACAACTTTTCTATTATTTCAAATGGTCCTTTGTACCAGGGTTGTAATACTCACTCCATAGTCCGGTAATCCTTCAGATTGAGTGATACCTTGTTGTCAACTTTGAATGGAACACTTTGGACTTTCTGGTTATAGTACCACTTTATTCTTTCTGCTGCAAGAGTAAGAGCTGTTTTTGTCTGCTCCAAGGCTTCTTGTCATGTATATATCAGGTCATTCAAGTCTCTTTGTAGCAACTCTTTGACTAAAATTGAGCCTGCTTTTGGGTGTCTGCCATATTCAAGGAAGAACAGACTTTTCTTGATGTCTTTATATACTTGATTGTTATATGCAAACTCTGCACTAGGGAGTAGATCTGATCAATTATTGAGATTATAATCCATATAACACTGAAGATATTACTCTAATGCCTGGTTTACTTGTTCTGTTTGTCTATTTGTTTGTAGATGATATGCTGTCAGCATTGTAGATTCTATTCCTAAATCTTGTACTATTCTTGGAATAGCTTGGCTGAGTATTGTACTCCTCAATCTAAAATGATTTGTAGTGGCAGTCTATGCAATGGATAGACCTTGTTATATAGTAACTGTACCATATCTTTGGATGAGAACCGATTGTTGATAGGAATGAAATGGGCCCTTTTGGTAAGCCTATCAACAATAACACAAACAGTATTGTAACCATTTGACTCTGGCAATTGTATGATTAAGTCCATTGAGATTATTTTCCAAGGCCTGTTAGGCACCTTGTTAGGCATGAGTGGTCCAAAAGGTTACTGTGTTTAATTTTTCATCTGCTAACACATATCACAACCTATAATGTATTTCTTGACAAATGTTGTCATCCCAGGCCACCAGTAATTTCTGGAGACCAACTCATAGGTCTTCTACCGACCTAGGTGTCTAGTGGATAGCAAATCATGGTGCATTTTAATGATCTGTTATCGCAAGGTGTCTTCTATACTGTAGGGAATATAAACCTTCCCTCTGTACAGGAGTAGTCCATTCTCATAGTTCCAGTCTTGCAAGGATTTTCCAAATTCTCTTGGACCAGACTTGAGTAATGTCTTATAGTCTTTAGTGACTTTATCTGATAAGAGTGCTGCTTTGACCTCCTTTAGGATTATCTCATCATTTATTGGCATCTCATGAATAGCCTCTAGTGTATTGATAGCAAAGAACTCAGGTTTTAGCAACATCTAGTTTGTATTGTCAAGGTCTGTCCCTATCTCATGGTTTGCTCATCTGGACAAGGGGTCTTCTACCTGTATTGTCTTTCCCGATTTATGATAGAGTACAAAATCAAAATAAGTTATAAAAAGTGCCCATCTTGCTTGCCTTCTGGTCAGCTTTTGAGCTGTTCTGAAAAAAGTAAGGTTCTGATAATCTGACCAGATCTCAACTTTATATGGATATCCTTCCAAATAGTGTCTGCATTCCTCTAGTCCCTGAATTACCACAAGTAGTTCCTTGTCATAGATTTCATAGTTCCTTTTGTGAACATCTGATGACTTGGAAAAGAAAGCTACTGGGTGCTATAGGTTGGTTTGCATGTTCTTTTGTGATAAAACAGCTCCTGTTACAAAGTTACTGGCATCAGTGGATAACTTAAAGGGATCTTTGTCATTTGGTATTCTCAGGACTGGAGCTGTGGTCAAGGCCTTTTTCAGCACCTCAAAAGCATTTTGTTACTCTATTCCCCAAGTTCAGGTACTATTCTTTTTGGTCAAGCTGGAGAGTGGCTTTGATATCTTGTATCACAAAAAAGTGACTACTAAATAGTGACATATAGGTATAACAAAATACCTGTTCAAAGAACTACATAAATAGCTGGACCCTTGCTAAACTAAGGGCAGAATTAGAAGGAAGAGAGGGAAGAATATATTGATGTTGTAGAAAGTTTGGGCATCTGGCCTGTAACTGCAGGAACAAGAAGGAAAAGAAAAAGAGGAAACCAATTCCCCAGAATAAATTTGAGGTGATAGTGAGTAGGGTAATGTAGTATGGGATGAGAGAGGAAGTGAAAGTAAGAAAACAGAAGACAGTGGAGGAAGAGGTACAATGTTTTAGATGTTGGAGAATAGGACACTACAAGTGGGAGTGTCCAAATATTAAGATGGAGAAGGAAAGGAGAAGTAAGGAAGTGGCATATGCAATCAGTCTGCAAAAGATGCAGCAGGAGAAAAGACCAGCATGCTCCTTATGGAGAAAGGCGCAGGAACATAGTGTACATGGGGAATGCCCCCAAGAAGTGCAACACTGGAGCAGAGAGGATGGACAACCAAATGGGAGGTTGTAACATTTGTGGAGTGTAGAGGGTGCGACTACGAAGGCACCAAGACACATAAAAACTAAGGGCAAGGGTTTGTTTCTGGCAAGCAGTTAAGAAATGTGTGGTATGGCAGTTGTCTCAAGGTATGGAAATGGAGAAGGAACACAGCAGGAGAGAGAGGGGCAGTTGTTGTAAAGTGTAGTCAATGTGGAAGGAAGGACACAGTTGAGAGGATACCAGAGAAAGATAGGAAGAAAATTTTGTGCCCAGAATGTGGGATGGGAAAGAAGTAGCCATGGTGGGATTGGAGAGTAGCAGTGCACCCAGAAAAGGAAGAAGCACAGCAAAGTGGCATGTAGAAAGAAATTCCAAAAGGTATAGCAAAAAGGGAGAACACACAAAGAGACGTCAGGAGAACACTCAAAATATTAAGAGAAGTATAGCTAAATATAGGGGTAGAGAAGGTAGACATGCATGAAGGCATAACAGTGAAAGCACTCTTGGATAGTGGCACAACAGGAATGTTCATGGACAAAAGGATGGCAGCAAAACACAGATTTAAGCTGCAGAGGCTAGAAAGACCAGTGGCAGTCAGAAATGTAGATGGAACAAACAATAGTGGAGGGGCTATTACACACCAAGTGGAAGTAAATGTGTACTACAAAAGCCATGTAGAAAGGATGAGAATGGATATATGTGATCTGGAAAAAATAGATGTAATATTGGGGATGCCATGGTTGCAAGCACACAATCCAGAAATTAATTAGGAAACAGGAAAGGTCAAGATGACAAGATGCCCTTTGTTATGTGGGAGGAATATGAAATTGGAAAAGGGGTAGAAAGCAAAGAAAGGAAAAAGAGTAGTGACACTGGAAGGAGAGAAAATAGTGAGATGGACAGTAGACGATAAGAAGGATTGGAGCAGAGAGGAAGAAGTTGAAGCAGACTATAGGAAGATCAAAGAAATGGTGCCAAAAAGATTCCTCAGGTAGAGAAAGGTGTTTGGGAAGGTAGAATCAGAAAGGATACCAACAAGGAAAATTTGGGATCATGCCATAGATCTCAAAGAGACGTTCAAACCATGAAAGGGAAGAATCTACCCTCTATCCAAAAATGAGAGGGAAGAAGTTCAGAACTTTGTGAGCAACCAACTAAAAAAGGGGTATATTAGACCATCAAAATCCCCTCAGATATTACCAGTATTCTTTGTGGGCAAGAAGGATGGGAGTAAGAGGATGGTAATAGACTACTGAAACCTAAACAACCAAACAATGAAGAATAACTACCCACTTCCATTGATTACAGATTTAATTGACAATATGGAGAGTAAATGGGTATTTACTAAAATAGATCTTCAGTGGAGGTTCAACAATATGCAGATTAAAGAGGGAGATGAGTGGAAGGGAGCATTCATGACCCATGTAGGGTCCTTTGAACTGATGGTCATGTTCTTTAGGATAATGAATTCACCAGCTACATTCTAGGCAATGATGAATAAAATCCTAAGAGATATGATCAATAAAGGAAAAGTGGTGGCCTTTGTGGATGACATATTGATAGAGACAGAGACAGAGGAAGGACATGATGAGATAGTAGAAGAAGTGTTGAAATGGTTAGAAGAGAATGACTTATATGTTAAACCAGAAAATTATGTGTAGAAAGTGAGAAAGGTTGGGTTCTTAGGAGTTGTTATCGGGCCTAATGGAGTAGAAATAGAGAAAGAAAAGGTAGATCGAGTGCTAAGCTGGCCAGAACTGAAGAATATAAAAGATGTCAGGAAATTTTTGGGCCTTGCAAATTACTACAGGAGGTTTATCAAAGACTTTGCTTGGATAACAAGACCAATGAACATGCTGACAAGAAAAGACATGAAGTGGCAGTGGGGAGAAGAGCAGCAGAAGGCATTTGATGAGCTCAAAAGGATCTTTACAACCAGACTAGTACTGGTAGCCCCAGACTTAGACAAAGAGTTCAGAGTAGAAGCAAATGCTTTGAACTATACTACTGGAGGAGTACTATCAATAAAGTGCTCTGATGAGTTGTGGAGGCTGGTTGCTTTTATTTCTAAGTCTCTAAGTGATACAGAAAGAAATTACAAAATTTACAACAAAGAAATATTAGCAGTAGTCAGATGTCTGGAAGCATGGAGGCATTTTCTGGAAGAAACAATAATAAGGTTTGAGATTTGGACAGACCATAAAAATCTTGAATACTTTATGAAGGCACAAAAATTGAATAGAAGGCAAGCAAGATGGGTGTTATACCTATCTAGGTTCAATTTTACATTAAAGTATGTTCTAGGAAGTAGGATGGGAAAGGCGCATAGCTTGAGCAGAAGGCCAGATTGGGAAGTAGGAATAGAAAGGGATAATGAGGATAAGACGTTGGTAAAGCCTGAGTGGCTAAAAGTCAGAAGGACAGAAAAAGTAGAAGTAATTGTGGAAGAAGTGGATCTATTAGAGAAAGTAAGGAAGTCAAAAGTAAAAGACAATGAAGTAGTCAAAGCAGTGGAAGAAATGAAACAAACAGGGGTAAAGATGCTGAGAGACAAAGAATGGAGAGAAGTAGATGGAATAATGTATAAGGAAGGAAAGGTGTATGTGCCTAAGGACAAAATATTAAGGGCAGAAATAATTAGGCTACATCATAATACCCCAGTAGGAGGATATGGAGGACAATAGAAGACAGTGGAGTTGGTCACTCGAAACTTCTGGTAGCCAGAAGTAACTAGAGAGGTGAAAAGATATATGGAAGGGTGTGACTCCTACCAAAGGAACAAAAACTGTACAGAGCAACCAGCAGGCAAGTTAATGCCCAATTCAATACCTGAGAAGCCATGGACACATATATTGGCAGACTTTATCACTAAACTGCCTTTAGCTCAAGGATATGACTCCATCCTAGTAGTAGTAGACCGATTAACAAAACTGGTCTATTTTATACCAACTACAGAGAAAACGATGGCAAAAGGGTTAGCTAGGTTGTTTAGAGACAACGTATGGAAGTTACATGGTCTACCTGAAAGTATTATATCAGACAGGGGACCACAATTCACAGCAGGATTGATAAAAGAGTTGAATGGGATGTTGGAGACTGAGAGCAAGATGTCAATGGCATTTCACTCTCAAACAAATGGTCAAACAGAGAGGGTTAACCAAGAATTAGAACAGTACCTAAGGATGTTTATTGACCACAGACAAAAACAGTGGCCAGACTGGTTAGGGACAGCAGAGTTTGTGTACAATAACAAAGTACACTCGAGTACAAAGACATCACCTTTTAAAGCAAACTATGGACAAGATTCTAGAATAGGATTTGAAGTGAGAAAGAAGGGGAAATACAAGGGAGCTAAGAAATTTGTGACAAGAATGAAAGAGGTTCAGGAGGAAGCAAAAGTGGCGCTAGGAAAGGTGTAAGAAGAAATGAAGAAGTATGCAGATAGAAAGAGAGTAGAGGTTGATGAGTATAAAGTAAGAGACTTAGTAATACTAAGTACTAAGGACCTGAAATATCAGATGGTTGGAAGGAGGACAAAAAAGCTGACAGAGAGATTCATAGGCCCTTACAAAATAAAGAAGACCATATCATTGAATGCAGTGGAATTGGAACTACCTAATACAATAAAAATACATTTAGTAGTTAATGTCAGTAGAATACAAAAATATGTAGGGCAAGTAGAGGGGCAGAAGAAGGAACAACCAGCTCCAGTTATAATTGAGGGAGAAGAAGAATGGAAAGTAGAAAGGATCCTGAATAAATGGCAGATATGAGGAAAAGACAAGTACTTGGTATACTGGAAGAGATTTATGGCAGAGTCAGATACTTGGGAAGGAAGGGAAAATCTGGAGAATGCAAAAAAAGCAGTCAAAGAGTTTGAAAAGGAATAACAGCAAGATATAGAAGATGTTAGAAAGCAAAAAAGAGAAGAAGGAACGTTTAAATGAGGAGAATTGCCAGGACAGTTCATGGCAAGAAAACTATTTGGATAGTCAGATAAAAGATACAATAAAGAATACTGGGCAAGATTAGAAAGAAATTGGAGACAATGGAAAGGAGAAAGGACAAGAGAGCAAAGAACCATAGAAACAATAAAGAAAGAAGAAGAAATTGAACAGAAGAGTTCAGGACTTAGGGAGTAGACAGAAGAAGATGACGATGAAATAGGGAACATCTGTGACCTCTACTATGAGTTGTAAAAATCCTTAGGACAAGGAATCTTGAGAGGGGGATGGTGTTATAACATAGCCAAAAATGGCTAAGTCATTATTTATTTTCTTTTTCTTTTTCTTTTCTTTTAATTAGGAAATTGGTAGACATGCAAGATGAAATGACTAAGAAGAGATGCACAGGAGTTTATAAATAGAAGTAAACACAGGAGGTGTATAAGTAGTATACTATAATCAAATAAGAACTCTATCAAGTTCTCCTTGCCAACTCAGACTAGAAGTAGTTCTAAGACATCTCTGTCTAAGATCTTACACCATAACAGGTTGTAAGCTTCCATTATGCTTCTTTACAAAGAAGAATAGAGCTGCTATTGGGCTAGTAAATGGTTGGATATATCCTTTTCTGAGTTCTTCATTGATCTATGTGTCAAGAGAGTTTCTTTCTGCTAGAAAGAGTGGATAGACCTTGGCTTGTTTGGGAAGCATTGTGCCTTTCACAAAGTCAATCGCATAGTCATACAGTTTCTGTATTGGCATTCTCTCTGACTTATTCTTTGAAAACACATTCCCATACTCATGTAGCTACTCTGGCACATGAGCCTTCTAGGTCTTTGTGTCTTTGCAATTTGAGTCTCCATATTGGTCTTGATTGTTGAGTATAGCTGCAATCATCATCACCTGTTAATAACTGCCTGGGTCAGTTGTGTCTGCCCAGCTAAGAATATGGTTGCCAGGGTCCTCATCTCCTATGTTATCCAATGAGGGAGATCCACTGACATCTAGTTTGAGGTGAAGTTCATTAGCTCCTACTTCTACATCTTGTATTTTACAGATTTTACTAGTATATGTATCTGGGCACCTGGTGAACTCCTATTGACCTTTTTGCCAATCAATATTTGGATTATGCTTATACAAGTACAAATACCCAATTATTATCTCTTTATTTCCTAAGTTGGTAACAAAGAGATGCTAGATTGTCATGTACGATCCAATTTCTATATAAGCTTGGACATACTCAGTTATATATCCTGCCTTGTTAGGAGTGCCATCTGCATTGATTACATAATATGGATTTACCAGTTTATAAGTTACCAGGTTATTATTTTCCATAACAACTCTGCTAACAAAGTTTGTGGTAGCTCCCAAATCAACTAAAGCCTCAGTTTGTACTTTCTTTCCATATACCCAAAGTGTAACTGGAATTTTAAAGGAGATAGTCTTGTTGCATGTTATATTATTACAAGATTCCAGTACTACTTCTGACTTTTGCAAGCTAATAGAGAGTATACTTTTCTCCAACTGTAGATCACAGACATTATACTCTACAGTCCCAAGGGAAAATCCAATTTATGCATTCCCTTTCCCTTTCCACTTGAGGGAACAGAATTAGGGATTTTCTCAATTGACACACTATTAATTTTGACATCCTCAGGAGGAGAATCTGGGTTGTCACTATCTTCCTCCAACATCTTCATCAGCTGTGCTCTAAACAACTGATTTTTATTCTTGCTTGGACCCAGTGGAGATGGTTTCTGGGAAGAGATCTTATGAGGATGCTTGTTCTCATTGCTAGGCTTGTCATAACAGTCTACTGTATTATGCATCTTTGACTTATTCTTAAAGCCTTTTCCAGCATATATCTGACAGTATTGCAAGCTCTTCCCTTCCTTTATCTGAATCTTATCTATTTCCATTGCATCCAGGTCCTTTTTTCCTCTACTCTTCTCTTCAATTGCCTCTGGACCAAATATTGCACCCTGGGCCTTGTCTGGATGTAAGGCCTTATATGCTTGCATCAACAATTTGAGATAGTCATCCCATGTTTTTGGAGACTGATTTGTAATTTCATAGATAACAAGTGCATTTCACAGCTCATCAGAAATAACCTTCTTCATTTTGTTAATGTAAACTTCATCACTATAGTTGACAATTCTTGCCAACGTTCTGTATCATTCTGCATACTTGACAAAGTTCTTTCTTGCTAGGTTCTTGTTGACCCAGAGTACTGTTAATTCCTTCTTTGCTCCCTCCTTGTTATCTTGTTGTCTGTAAATATTTTTGAGTTCTTCGGCAGAGTCACCCCAAGAACCAACACTTAATCCTGCCTGAACCTTGTCATAATATGATTTCATATATGTGCTGGCAAAAGCACATAAACAGGTGAGAGTACATATGATTTTCTGATCATCTAATATAATACTGGATACCAAACAATAGAGAGCAATCTGGCTCAACCAATCATGCAGATGCATCTTATTTTCAGAGCCTGCAAATGTTGGTGGCTCTGGCACCTTGGTTTTGGAGACAATGTTTCCTCTAGGGAGCCTTGTCAGCTCTCTTCAAAGATGGGTGACTTTTGCCTCCAAAGTTGCAATCCTGTTGTATATGGTGGTCAAGGTACTATTATAATGGTTGATTGCTCCATTGAGCACCTGGTCAATATAGTTCTTGAGAAGAAGAGAAGTTTCTTGATATGCATTTCACAGCATCTATATCTCAGTCTCATCCTAGGGTATGTACTCAGTGCTTATGCTATCTTTGACAAGTGCATCCTAATTCTCAGCACTAAAATCAGAAAAGAAAACAGTAGTGGTAAAGTTGTTGAAAGTCGACATATCTATTTAAGTAATTAATTATGGTTCTTGAGTATGTTTTTAAGGGGGTAAAAGGAAAAAATGCCCAAATTTAGCCTCTTAATACCATTATATTACACCAAATACCATTCCAATAATATTATGTCTATGGAATAGTGATATTGAGCTCTAGAAGAGCTTTACAAATCTCTGGTACTCTAGTAGCTGGTTTGAAAAAATCTATATCCTTAAGACACTTACAAGTGCCTTTTAGCATTCTCTACTCCTTGGCTATGAGCTTGTGACCAATTTTGTCAAGCTCTATAATTATATCCTGCAGTTGATTGAACCATTTCCACAGTGAGTCATACTGTGGATCCTCAGCCCAGGTCTTGTTTTTGCTCATCTTAGTAAAGAATAGTGATATACAATCCAAGGTAGGTTCTAGAAGTTCTTTATACTCCTTTATATATAGTAACTTCTTGGTTTTGTGAAAATGTAATTCTGGAGGGCAGGATCCAAAGTAGAAATCATCTACTTTGTGCCAGTAGGGGTCTGCTTCAACAAGTCTATCATAAAGTTTAGTGGATAAAGTAGGTTCCATTCCAATTCTTTCTAGCAATAACTTTTCTGTTGCACTCTCCTTTTTCAGTGAGAGGTATTCAGCAAGAGTCTTGGTGTTTCTGATGGCAGGCATAGCTTGGGGGCAAAAGTAAGCACAACATCCCTAGTTTAGCAGATGAAGTGTGGTGGGCAGAAACTATACTACAACTATACTAAAAGTGTTCTTCCAATAATGTAGGTCTTGTTTTGAGGGGAGAGTTTGATGTCATGTCCAGTTTCTTACACTGGCTCATAGAGGAGAAATAGGGGTCTCAGAGTGGTTCTAGCCATCTACAAGGGTTTTTGGAAATATTTACACAAATTCAAAGTCTTTCAGGACCAGCTGTGATACACAAGCTAGTCTGCTCTCAATAGTTTGAGAGACAGACCTTTCCCTTTATCCCTGGGGTCCAGCCTACTATAGAGATAGGTCCTTGACAGAAACCCACTCTGAGCCCTCAGTAAGTCATCTGTCCTGTAACAGAAACAGAGACTCCTCTATAGAGATAGGTCCTTGATAGAAATCCACTCTAAGCCTTCAGTCAGTCATCTATCCTGTAATAGAAACAGAAACACCCTCAGGAAAGTTATCTTGTCCTGTAATAGAGACAAAGAGACCCCCTTATAGCCCCCTAGACCCACATCTGGAATGAATACAACCCTATGTCCTTTGCAGAGACAATAGGGACAGAAAATAGTAGACTTAACAAACTATCACAAATGGCCACTTACTGATTTGTGATTGCTTGATTTGAAAATCAAAGAGCTCAAAAAAGCAAAGTTAAACAAGCAGCAAAAGATATTATTAAGTCTAAGGTTTATCCTCAGACATACAGTTCTTAAATACATAATTGTGGTGGTCTGTGCACCAGGATAGCCTACTACATGATCACTATCTATTGTTCTACATATAGGAGTACTATTGTTCTTAAAATAGAGATAACCTAACCATCTTAGGGCAGTCCTTTGTTTTATTCAAGGACAGATGATAATCTATAGATAAAGATCAGTATTATAAGCAAACATTGAGGACCTTGTATCTCCATGGGATCTTATTGCCTCGGGATCTATTTATAGCCGAAAGAAGCACATTGAAGAGAGCTTCACGATAGTCATTGAAGCAAATGATTACATTAAGTGGTTCTCAAGATATTAGTGATTTAGTATCTGGTGACTTGATGATCACTGACTGATCTACTGATAACTCGGTGAATACTGATTGCTTTAAGATGTTTTTGGTACTGTTTGAAAGGTTTTCTTAAGGACTTTTGGTGGCCATTTAGATTGTCGAAATTGGTCAAGTATTCCCAGAGTTATGGTCTGAATGAAGTTTGTGACAGCAAGAAGAAGTGTTTAGAAGACTGAAAGATGTTATCAATAGACAGTGAATGTCCTTAGTGATCACCCTAGGTGGATGTTCAAGAAGAACTTGATGGAGTTCTTTATTGGATTAGTCTCCTACTTATACTACTTTTCCAGTGGCTGTACTATTAGTCTACAATCACATGCTCTTCCAGAATATTCTGTGATCACTTGACCTTTGTCACATGACCTTAGTTCCCACACTATTTATATCTTGACCCCATTGTATGTCTTGAGGTTTTGGATCAAGTGTTTAAATGCATAGAAAACTATTTCCTTTTTGGGGCTCTCATAACAAAAGAAGTATTCATAACAGAGCTAGTCTTAGCTATCCCAGATTTAGATAAGGAGATGAGAGTAGAGGCAAACATCTTGGACTATGTAATAGGGGAAGTACTATCAGTGAAACATGGGGATGAGAAGTAGAGACCAGTTGCCTTTATCTCTAAGTTATTAAATGCAACTGAACAAAACTATAAAATCTATGACAAAGAGATGCTAGCAGTAATTTGGTACTTAGAATCATAGAGGCACTACTTGGAAGGGATGAAAGTAAAGTTTGAAATCTGAATAGATCATAAAAACCTCCAATACTTTATAACTAGTCAAAAGTTGAACCAAAGGCAAACTAGATGAATATTGTATCTATCATGGTTCAACTTCACCCTTAAGCACATTCCAGGGAAGAGCATGGAAAAAGCAGATGGGCTGAGTAGAAGACCAGATTAGCAGGAAGGGATGGAAAACAATAACCAAGACCAGGTATTAATCAAGCTGGGGTGGATAAAAAGAATAAAAACATTAGTAGAGGAAAATGATCTAAGGGAGAAGATCAAGAATGTATAGGGGAAAGATGAAAAGGTAGTAAAAGCAATGGAGGAACTAAAGAAAGCAGAAATGAAAATACTAAGAAATAAAGAATAGACAGTTGAAGAAGGGTTAGTAATGAAGAAAGGACAAATATACATTCTGGAGGGAGAACTGAGAGAAGAGATGATATGCCTATATTATGACACACTGATAGAAGGACATAGAGAAAGATAGAAGATAACAGAGTTGGTCACAAGAAACTATTGGTAACTAGGAGTAACAAAGGAAGTGTTATGAGACAACTCCCAAGAAGGAAACTATTTCTCATGCATTTATTAACTTAATGGAAAACATCCAAGAATACAATGTGGGAAAGATATAATTAGCATGGAAAAGATTATGTAAGATATATATAGTTATTAGTAAGAGTCTTGTGATTGTGGGAGATAGGTACATAGACCAACAGACATTTGTATAAGTAGCTAGTGCAATCCAATAGAGAACTTGTCATAACTTGGCAAAATAGCTAAGTCATTATTTATATTTCTTTTCTTTTTATTTTTATTTTCTTATTTAGACTTACTATACAAGGAAGGAGTGTGGGAAAGTATTACATGACTAATGTCATATATCACAGTCACATGTCAGGATGTCATAGTGTTATGTCACATGATAAAGTCACATGATGAGTATGGGAGAGTAGTATACAGACCATATAGTAGTTGTATAAGTAGTATACAGAATCCAATGGGAACTCCATTGAGTTTTTCTTGTTAACTTGGACTTGGAGTGTGATTAAGTTATCTTAGGCTAAGTCACTATACCATGGAGTCATATTTTGGCAGACTTCATTACCAAGCTACCTTTGACACAGGACTATGACATGATTTTAGTAGTTTGTGATTGGTTTAGTAAAATGGCCCATTTTATAGCAACTACAAAAAAAACATCAGCAGAAGAACTTACTAGACTGTTTAGGGATCATGTCTGGAAGTTGCATGGACTTTCAGAAAGTATTATATTGGACAGGAGAGTGCAGTTTGTAGCAGGAATGTTATGTGACTCAAGTTGAGTTGACTCAGCAGCTAAGTCTTTGGGGGTTACAAAGAGAACTCAATAGGGTCCTCACTCAATTGTGCCAGCTACTTATACAAGTATGCTATTTGCCCTTGTTTACATTGATAGTATTCTACAACCAGTCAAGAGGCTGCTAGTTCAATTCCCTTGTCTATCATTCTATAAATATATATCTTTGGTCATAGTCAAGGCGGCTTATAACAGTACCTCTCTTTTAAAGGTCCTTGTCCTGAGGACTTTACAATTCATTGTATAGGTCTTATAGATTGCCCATTTTATCTTCTTTGTCCTACTCTTCTATCCTTGGTCTCTCCATTTCTTGTTCCTATTCTTCTTCCTGAATTATTTCCAGTATTCTTCTCCTCTGTGTTTTTTTCCAACATCTCCAATTTCTTTCCAATCATCCCCAATATTCCTGATCAAACCTTTTATTATCCCATCTATACAGTGTCTTTGCTGTATACCTCCCTGGTAATTCTCCTCTATAAAACTCTCTACAATCTTCTTTTCTTGCCTGTCTTAACTCCTCTCCATACTCTTCTTCAAACCTTTCTACCAGGTCCCTTGCATTTTCTAAGTTCTCTCTCAGTTCCCAAGTGTCTTCTTCTACTGTATATCTCTTCCATTGTACTAGGTACCTATCCTTCCCTCTAAACTTCCTTTTATTTAATATTTTTTCCACTTCATATTCTTCTTCTCCTTTGATTATTACTGGGAGAGGCCATTCCTTTTTCTGGTCCTCTACTTGATCTTTATACATATGTACTCTACTGATGTTTACTACTGGATGTATTTTTATTATACTTGGTAACTCCAGTTCAATTGTGTTTGTTGATATAATCCTTTTTACCTTATAAGGACCCACAAATCACTCTGTCAATTTTTCTGAATGTCTTCCCTTCATTTGGAACTTAAGATCTTTTGTACTCAAGAGCACCCAGTCATCTACTCTGTACTCCTCTGGCTTACTTCTTTTTCTATCTGCATATTTCCTCATTTCTTCTTGACTCTTCCTTAGTGCTGCCTCTGCTTCCTTGTATACTTCTTTCATCCTCTTTGCAAACTCTTCTACTCTCTTGAACTTCTCCTTTTTTCTCATCTCAAATCCCATGCATAGATCTTGTCTATTATTTACCTTAAATGGCAACACTTTTGTGCTTGTCTGCACTTTGTTGCTGTATGCAAACTCTGCTATTGCTAACCAATCTGGCCACTGTTCCTGACAGTAATCAATGAACATTCTCAAGTATTGTTCTAGTTCCTAATCTATTTTTTCTGTCTGACCATCTGTTTGTGGGTGATAGGCTGTTGACAATTTGGTGTCGATCCCCAACATTTGATTTAACTCATTATTTCTACTACAAACTATGCTCCCTTATCCATTATAATACTTTCTGGTAATCTGTGTAATTTCCAGACATTATCTCAGAACAGTCTTGCCACTCCTTCTGCTAAAGTCCTTTCTATAGTAGGCACAAAGTGTGCTATTTTTGTCATCCTATCATATACTACCAGGATTGCATCATATCCCTATACTAGTGGTAACTTTGTAATGAAGTCTGCTATTATATAACTCTAGGGTTTTTCTGGTACTGCATTAGGCATTAATTTTCCTACTGGTACCTCTATACAATTCTTGTTCTTTTGGTATGCATCACAAGATTCTACATACTTTTTGACTTCCTTCATTACTCCTGGCCACCAAAAATTCCTGGTGACCAATTCTGTTGTCTTCCACTGTCCTCTATATTCTCCTACTGGCATATCATAGTATAACTGGATTACTTCTGCCCTCAACTTCTTATCTTGTAGTATATATACCTTCCTATCTCTTAGCATTAGACCATTCTCTTTTCTCCATTCTTCATCTCTTAACATCTTCACCCCTGCTTGCTTTATCTCCTCTACTGCTTTTATCATTTTGTCATCTTTTGCATTTAACTTTCTGATTTCCTCTAGCAGATCTATTCCTTCAATTACCACTTCCATCCCCTATATTGCTCTTACTTCTAACCATTTCTTTTTTACTAGTACTCTATCCTTATTATCTCTCTTTATGCCAATTTTCCAGTCTGGTTGTCTACTTAGGCTGTCTGCTCATCCCATACTGCTCCCTGGCATATGTTTCAGGTGGAAGTCAAATCTTGATAGATACAGGGCCCATTGTGCTTGTCTCCTGTTTAACTTCTGGCTGCTCATAAAATATTTGAGGTTTTTATGATTACTCCAGATCTCAAATCTGCCTTGTGCACCTTCCAGTAAATGCATCTACTCTTCTAGACACCTGATGATTGCCAACATCTCTCTATTATGAATCTCATAATTCCTTTCTGCTTCATTCAATGATTTTGAGATAAAGGTTACTAGCCTCCATTTTTCATTCTTACACTTCATCAATAACACTTCTCCTATTGCATACTCTGATGCATCTGCTTCTACTCTTATCTCCTTGTCCAAGTCAGGCACTACTAGCACTAGTCTCATTGTAAATACCCTTTTTAACTCCTTGAATGCCACTTCCTGTTTCTCTCCCCAATTTTACTTTTCATATCATGACACAGCCAAATGGCTAAGTCATTATTTATATTTCTTTTCTTTTTCTTTTTATTTAATTAGGAAATCAATAAACATGTGAGAGAGAATGACTCAAAAGGGATACACAGGACTTTATAAATAGAAGTAAATATGGAATGTGTATAAGTAGTATATAACAATTGAATGGAAACTCTATTGAGTTCTCTTTGTCAACTCGGACTAGGAGTAGTTCTAAGACACTACAGTCTAAGTCCTTATATTTTATCTTTCCTGACCAATCTATGCAGTTGTTATCAATAGACAGTGAATATCCTTAGTGATCACCCTAGATAGATATTCAAGAAGAACTTGATAGAGTTCTTTATTGGATTGGACTCCTACTTATACTACTTTTTACAGTGGCTGTACTATTAGTCCATGATCACATGTTCTTCCAGAATGTTCTGTAATCACCTGACCTTGTCATATGACTTTAGTTCCCATACTATTTACATCTCAACCCTATTGTACATCTTGAGGTTTTGGATCAAGTGTTCAAATGCTTGAGAAACTATTCCTCTTTTGGGGCTCTCATAACATGGCCCCCCTTTCAAGTTTCCTCATCCCAAGAAATTTTTCCGTCAACTCCAGTTCTCATCCTACCTTTTTTCTCTTTCTCTTTTGTATCTCCTTTTTTCCCAACCATATAACAATTTTGCCATGAACTCCCTAGGTAATTCCTGACTGAATTCCTTCTCCTCTTCTTTCAGCTCCTGTTGCCTTAGTTCCTCAACCTCCTCTCTGTATATTCTCTCAAACTCTTCTACCAGCTCTTTCACGTTCTCCAAGTTTTCTCTATTCTCCCAAGTATCTTCTTCCACTATATACCCCTTCTACCTTACCAGAAACATTTTCTTTCCTCTAACCATTCTTTTGTTTAAGATTTTTTCTACCTCAAATTCCTCCTTCCCTTCAATAATGACTGGTCTTGGCAGTATTTTCTTCTGTCCCTCTACCTACAGTTTATAGAGTTGTACTCTACTTACATTAACTACAGGGTATATTTTAATAGATTTAGGTAGTTCTAGCTCTATTGCATTACTAGAGACAATTTCCTTGACTTTGTAGGGGCCCACAAAACGCTCTGTTAACTTCTCTGATCTTCTTTCTTTCATCTGCTATTTCAAGTCCTTTGTACTTAGCAGTACTAAGTCCCCTACTTTGTATTCCTCTTCCTCTCTTTGCCTTCTGTTCACAAATTTCTTCATTTCCTCCTGCACTTTCCCTAGTGCTGCTTTTGCTTCCTCCTGGATTTTCTTTATCCTTTCTACAAATTTTCCTGCCACTTCATACTTTCCCTTTCTTCTACCCTCAAATCCCATCCTTGGATCTTGACCATAGTTTGCTTTGAATGGCAATATTTTTGTTGCTGCATGAATTTTGTTATTGTATGCAAATTCCACCGTTCCTAACCAATCTGGCCACTGCTCTTGTCTATGGTCAATGAAGACCCTCAGGTACTATTCTAACTCCTGGTTTATCCTTTCCATCTATCCATCTGTTTGAGAGTGATAGGCTGTCGAGAGTTTTGTCTGGATTCCCAACAAGTTATTTAGCTCCCTCATTATTGCCGCCACAAACTGTACTCCTCTATCTGATATGATGCTTTCTGGAAGTCTGTGCAACTTCCATATATGATCTCAAAACAACTTTGCAAGTCCTTCTGCTGACATTTTCTCTGTTGTTGCTATGAAATGCGCTATTTTACTGAAGCAGTTGTATACTACTAAGATAGCATTGTATCCCTGGGCTAATGGCAGTTTGGTGATAAAATCTGCCAAGATATAGCTCTATAGTTTTTCTGGGATTGCATTGGGCATCAGCTTTCCTGCTTGTGCTTTGCTTCTATTCTTGTATCTTTGACAAGCATCGTATCCATCCATATATCTTCCTATCTCCTTTGTTACTCCTGGCCACCAGTAATTCCTGGTGACCAATTCTGTCATCTTTCATCTCCCTCCATGTTCTTCTACTGGGATGTCATGGTGTAATCATATTATTTCCCCCCTGAGTTCCTCTTCTGGCATGTATATCTTTTCTTTCTTTATTACTATCCCATCTTCTATTTTCTATTCTTCATCTTTCAATGACTTTATCCCTGTCTTCTTCATCTCTTCTACTGCTTTTACTATCTTTTCATCCCCTTTCTGTGCTCTTTTGATTCTTTTCTTTAAGTTTCCTTCCTCTATTATCGTTTCTGCTCCCCTAACCCATTCTGGCTTTATTAACTTCTGATCCTCATTATCCCTTTCCACTCTCTCCTACCAGTCTGGTCTCCTGCTTAATCCGTTTGCCTTTCCCATGCTCTTTCCTAGAATGTGTTTTAATGTAAAATTAAATTGTGATAGGTATAGGGCCCATTTTGCTTGTCTCTGGTTTAATTTTTGGCTCATCATAAAATACTGAAGATTCTTATAGTCTGTTCAGATTTCAAATTTGAGTTTTGCTCCCTTCAAATAGTGCCTCCATGCTTCTAGACACCTAATAACCACCAGCATCTCTTTATTGTGAATTTCGTAGTTTTGCTCTGTGGCATTCAGCAACTTAGAGATGAAGGCCACCAGCTTCTACTTCCCATCCTCACACTTTGTTGACAACACTCTCCCTGTTGCATAGTCTGAGGCATCCGCTTCCACTTTCATCTCCCTATTGATTTCTGGGATAGCCAGGATAGGTTCTGTGGTGAATACTGTCTTAAGTTTTTTAAACACTTTCTCCTGCTCCTTCTCCCATTTCCATTTCTGCTCCTTCCTGACCAGCACATGTAGTGGTGCTGCTATTCTAGCAAAGTCTTTTATGAACCTCCTGTAGTAGTTGGCAAGGCCCAGGAACTTTTGTACTTCTTTGACATTTCCAGGTGCTAGCCAGTTCAGAGCTTCCTCTACCTTCTCTCTCTGCATCTCTACTCCCTTTGGCCTGATTACTACTCCCAAGAACTCTACTTCTCTTACTTTCCACTTGCACTTTTCTGGCTTTACAAACAGGTTGTTCTCTTCTAGTCCTTTTAGTACCTTCTCCACCAGCTCATTGTGTTCCTCCTCTGTATCTGTAGCTGCTAAGATGTTGTCAATGAATGTTGCTGTATCTCCTTGGTTTATAAGATCACAGAACAGGTCATTCATCATTGTTTAGAAGGTAGTGGGGGAGTTTGTTAACCCAAAATACATGGCTGTGGGTTTATAAGCTCCAATATGCATTGTAAATGCTGTCTTCCATTTGTCTCTCTCTTTGATCCTAACATTATTGTATCCCTACCTCAGGTCTAGCTTCGTGAACACCTTCCTCTTTCCTACTCTATCCAGTATGTCTGCAATGAGGGGTAAAGGATACCTATTCTTTATTATCCATTGATTTATATGTCAATAGTCCTGTACCATTCTCTGTGTGCCATCCTTCTTTGCTATGAAGTGTACTGGTGACATTTGGGGCAACTTGGAAGGTCAGATGTATCCTTTCCTCAACTGATCTTCCATGAATGCCTGTACTTTCTCCCTTTCCTCCCTTAACAATGAGTACACCTTTCTCTTTTTTGGTACAAACCCCTCTTTTAATTCTATGGCATGGTCCCAGGTTTTTTGCACTGGAATTCTCTCCAACTTCTTTTTTCCAAACACCCTCTTCCACTTCCAAAATCTTTTGAATACCAATTTTTTCAATGTTTCTTCATTCTTGTCCCTTTCCACCTTCTTTACTTTCTTCTCCTTCTCTTCTTGCTTTCTCCTTCCACATATAGACAGGAAACATATCATTTTTACTTCCCCTTTTTCCCAATCTATCTCTGGGTTATGGGCTGCTAGCCATGGCATTTCCAGTATCACTTCTGTTTTCCCTAAATTACATACATCCATCCTTGCCCTCTCCACATATCCTTTGAAGAATATGTTGCACTCTACCTGGTACATTATGGCTCCCCCTACATTTACTGATCTATCTACATTTCTAACTAACAGGGGTTTCTTTAGCTTCTCCATTTTAAACCCCTTTTCTTGGGCAAAGGTTGTATCCATGAATAGGCCTATTGCCCTACTATCTAGCAGTGTTCTTACTACTACCCCTTTGTGGTTTTCCAGCTTCTCTAGCCCCACCTTCATCCAGACTTCTCTTAGCGGCCATAGAGTGCACCACACATCTCTTACTCTCTCAGTTGTATTGGTGCAATCAAATTTATTTCCCAGATTTTCTGGGTGCAATACACTGTACAGATTATTGGAGGCCAGCTGTGAGCTCACTGTCCTCCATTTTCTTTTGCTGACTCCTACAGCGTTTCCACTACCCTTCCTTTATGCCTTTTCCAACAATTTTTGGCTATATGGTCCCACTTCCCATACACATAGCATGTCCTGTCCCCTCCTCTTTCTTTGTCTATATCTATTGCATTTGGGTCTCTCCTTGGACCCATTTGAGTTCCCCCTCTATTGAATGTATTTCCTCCTCCTCCTCCTCTGTACCCTCCTCCCATTCTCCATGTTATTTGCCCCTCTCTTCCCCTATATGATCCTCCCCCTCTAGACTGCATATTTCCCCCTGGGCATACTGCATTCCTCCTCAACATCCTCTCTTCCATTCTGCTTTGCCTCTGATTTCTATCCAGCCTTACCACTCTTTCTTGCCACTCTCCAATGGTAGTTGGCAGCTCTTCTACTTCTGCCAGCTTCCTTCTAATACTCCTGTTCAATCCTCTTTTAAATTCTTTGATGAGGGGTCTTCCCTTATAGCCACTCCCCCTAGCAACCTTTTTGAATTCCTGCACATACTTGTTGCAGGTCCTCCCTTCTTGCTCAATTGTTCT
>Ga0153937_1000178_pt1 | contig 22412 bp, 20 predicted proteins | sample TSNY021MetaG_FD_104680 | JGI IMG/M metagenome (GOLD analysis project Ga0153937, IMG submission 104680) | Attine ant fungus gardens microbial communities from New York, USA - TSNY021 MetaG | ecosystem: Host-associated > Fungi > Mycelium > Unclassified | place: USA: New York, Robert Murphy County... | reverse complement strand
GATGCTGTATCTGATCCTGGGTCTTGCTCTAAACCTATGGCACCCGGGCTGGATCATATTCCCCCTGACAGCCGTTGTGGGGCAGCTGATCAATATGATCCGGGTTTACAGGGAGGGGGATGACAGATGAGAAGGGCAACGCTCAGGGTGATCATCGTGATCTGGATAATAATCGCCGTCGCGCTCACAGCTATTCTGGCGTTGGCCATCTTCTTTCGCGGCATTGGTTTTTCGGGCGGCTCGATCTCGGGCAACATGGAAACGCTGCTGGACCAGACCTGTTCGGTGGACGGAATCGACAAGGTAAGCCTTATGATGAGCAGCGACGAGGTATCCCTCCACATCGGTGGCGACGATCAGGTGCGGGTGCTGCACCTGGCCCGCGGCTACGGCAAAAACGAGGCCGCTCGCGTAGACAAGTCGGGCGGCAGGCTGCGTATCACCCGCAGCTCCGGCGCCTCCGTCTGGCGCATTATCTCCTTTGGGAACCGCCGCAGCCGCATCGACATCTGGCTGCCAGGGAGACTTGTGGCACAGCTGGACGTGGATCTGCGGTCGGGTGAGCTGCGCTTTGAGGACGACTTTGCGTTCACCGATCTGGCGGTGGAGCTTTCGTCGGGCATTGTGCGCTGCGACGGAACGCTAACGGCGTCCGAGGCCGATATCCGTGTGATGTCGGGCAAAATCGAGCTCGGGGCCCTGCATGCCAACAGGTTCAGCCTGGCCACCTCCTCCGGCGTTCTGCGGGTGGACGACCTGACCGGCGTGGGCGGGGTGAACGTCACCTCCGGCACCATACAGCTGAACCGGGTGGAGCTGGGCGAGTACCTGGACGTGGATGTGTCGTCCGGCACCGTGAAAATCGGCATCGCGGGGGACCCGGCGTTCCAGTTCAGCGGCAAGCGCACATCGGGCAGCATCAAGGCCTATTTCGATTTGTCCTACAGCGACAAGCTAAGCGGAAACGTCAATGCCGCGGTGGGCGACGACCCACAAAAGCGCCTGAATGTGGAGGTCACCTCCGGTACGGTGAACATCTTTCAGACCAGCTGAACCGCATAATATAAAAGGGAGGCGTTGGGTAAACGCCTCCCTTTTATTTGTCACCCCAGCCCGGGCAGCACCTGGTCGATGTATTCGCGGGTTTTGTTCCAGGCTGCCTCCACCGCGGCCACGTCGCCGGGGCTGCCGGCCTTGTAAAGGGCCTCCTGCTCCAGGGCGGACTGTTGCAGGGCCTTGAGCGAGAGGTTGCCCGCCATACCCTTGATGCTGTGGGCGTGCATGGCCGCGTTTTCCATGTCGCCTGCCGCGCACGACTCCTTGAGCTTGTCGAGGGTATCGTTTCTTAAAAAGGTTTCCAGCAGCTTTTTGTAGATTGCCTTGTTGCCGCGCAGCCGGCCAAGTGCGTCATCAATGTCCACATAGTCCTTCAGTTCCCCGGGGTTCGACATGGCTCTTCTCTCCTTAATTCTTTTTTTCACCTTTTGGAAGCCACTTGTCCAGCGCCGCGTAGAGCAGGTCCGGATCAATTGGCTTTGTGATGTGGTCATTCATGCCCGCCTCCAGGCTCAGCTCCCGGTCGCCGCTCATGGCGTGGGCGGTCATGGCCAGAATCGGCAGGCTCTGCCAGGCAGGATTTTCACGGATCTTGCGGGCGGCGCTCAGGCCGTCCATCACCGGCATCTGAATGTCCATCAGCACAAGGTTGTACCTTTTGCGCCCCATCATCTCCAGCGCCTGCTTGCCGTTGTTCGCAACATCCGTCTGGTAGCCCTCCGTGCACAGCAGCTCCAGGGCTAGGATCTGGTTGATCTCGTTGTCCTCCGCCAGCAGGATGCGCACACCGCGTCCCCTGGCGCCGGTGGAAACAGCCTCCTTTACGGCGGCCCCGTTGCCCGCCTCCGCCCCGTTTGCCACCCGGCCGTGGGCGCCCACCAGGATGTCGTAAAGCGCCGACATGGTGATGGGCCGGCGCAGGATGTCCACCCGCTCGGAGATCGCCTCCGCCTCCTGGCCCGCCTCCTGGGAAAGCGCCAGCAGCACCGGGCACCCCACGCCCGCCGCTTCCAGCAGGTCAAGCGCTCTGTTGGCATCCTGCCCGGGGTGCAACCAATCCATGATCAAAATACCGTCCGCGGGCATGTCGTGGAAATTCAGCATATCGATCGGCAGGCCCACGCGGGTGTCGTCCACCCGGCAGCGCAGCAGCTGCAGGTACAGCTTGGTGGCGGTCAAAGACGGAATGTTGTCGCCCACCAGCAGGGTATCCAACGGCTGCCGCTGCTCCGGCGCCGCCCGCTCGGGCAAGCCAAAGCGCGCCGTGAATGAAAAAACGCTGCCTTGGCCCGGCGCGCTTTTGCACCAGATTTTCCCATGCATAAGCTCCGCCAGGTTCTTGCTGATGGCAAGCCCCAGACCCGTGCCGCCGTATTTTCGAGTCACTGAGCTGTCGGCCTGGGAAAAGGCCGAAAACAGCTGCTCGGTCTGCTGCTTTTCCATGCCGATGCCGGTGTCCCGCACGTCAAAGCGCAGCTTGGCGCTCTCCCCGGTTTGCTCTTCGAGCGCGACCTCCACGCTGACACTGCCCTGGAACGTGAACTTGATCGCATTGCTCACCAGATTGAGCAGAATCTGGTGCAGCCTCAGCGAATCTCCGATCAGCGTTGAGGGCACCTGGGGTTCGATCTTGAAAAGCAGGTCCAGCTCCTTGTCCCCCACCCGCTCCAGCATTAGCCCGGACAGATCGTTGAGCACGTTTTCCAGCCGGAATTCGACGTGCTCCATCTCCAGCTTGCCGGCTTCGATCTTGGAAAAGTCCAGAACGTCGTTGATAATGCGCAGCAGGGATTTTGCCGACTGCTCGGCCATGCCCAGATAGTAGCGCTGCTTGGGGCTGGTTTCGGTGCGCAGCAGCAGATGGATCATGCCCAAAATCGCGTTCATGGGTGTGCGGATTTCGTGGCTCATATTGGCCAGGAACTCGCTCTTTGCCTGGGCGTTCTGCTCGGCGGTGGCCAGCGCGATTTTCAGCGCCTGCTGGGTGCGGTGTATCTCGGCCATGGTGGCCTTGAGCTCCCGCATATCCCGCGTGTAACCCACCACGATGTAGTCGTCCCGCCACCTCACCCGCACAAGCGTGATCTCGGAGGGCACCATCTCGCTGCCGTCCGGCATCTGGTGCATCCACTCAAAGCGCTGATAGCCGGTCTTGAAGGCCAGCTTTATTTTCTCCTGGGCAAATTGCCCCGAAAGCTTGCCGTTGGGCTGAAAAACCGGGGACAGCTCGCCAAAGCGCCTCAGGTACTCCCCCCTGCTGCTCAGGCCGAACAGCTCGGCGGCCGCGTTGTTGCAGTCGACATTGTTCAGGTCCCGGTCCCAGAAATTGCAGCACAAGGGCATTGCGTCCAACATAATGCGGGTGCGCTCGTCAGCCTCGTCTTTCAGCTCTTGATTAATGTGGCGCACATTGCGCAGGTCCTTGGTGTAGCCCAGCAGGATGGGGCGCCCGTCCTGCTCCACCCGCACCAAGGTGATGCCGGCCGGAAACGGCTCGCCCTGCGACGTGCTCAGCATGCATTCGAATTGTTCTCTGCCGCTTTCAAGGGCGGATTTGATCTTTGCTTTCGCAAAGGCGCGGGACGTGGTTCCATCCGGCTGGCGTGTGGGGAAGAACTCGTAGAAACGGTTCATGTACTCCTGCTTGTCGGATATGCCGATCATGTTGTGCATCACACTGTTGCAGTCGATCAAGTCGCCGTTTTCATCCCAGAAATTGCAGCCCAGGGGCATGCCGCCCAGCATGAGCAGGGCGCGCTGTTCGGAGGCGGACCGGTCGCCTTCGGAGTGTGCGGCTTTTTCATGATCTGCCATAAGAATTCCTCTCTTTTTGTGCGTCAAGGCCGGTGCATACCACGTCCGGTTTTATATGAACGTGAATTGGTATTACTTTTCACTTGGCGTGTCCGGCGCCGTGCCGCCCAAGCTGCGCTTTTTGCGCAGCAGGCTGGCGAGCTCCGCGCCGTCCAGCGCCTTGTTGGACTCCTGGGCCTCCACGTTGGCGGCGCGGGTTTCCACCAGCTCCTTGCGCAGGATGGCGATTTCCCTCGGGGCCGTGATGCCGATGGACGCCACCTTGGATTTGCGGCTGCCCGAATTGTCGGTGGCGAACACGTCCAGCACCTTGATCTCGATGGTGTCGCCTATGCGGAGTCCCTCCTCCACCTTCCTGCTGAGCACCAACATAGCAGCGTCCTCCTTGCATACTAATTCATCGATTCCTTGTCGATCTTCTCGTAGATCAGCGGCGGGTTGGCGGGCGGGCGGGAGCCCAGCGCGAACGCCTGGGCAAGCACCCACTTTCCCTCGTCCAGCCGCCCCTGGGCGGAGGTGTACAGCCGCGCCAGCGGCTCGCCCTTTTGCACCCTGTCCCCGGTTTTGCGCAGCAGCTCAATGCCCGCCGCAAAGTCGATGCGCCTTTCCTCGGTCTCGCGGCCCGCGCCCAGCAGCATGGACGCGGTGCCCACCCTCCTGCAGTCCATGGATGTGACATAGCCGTCGGCAACGGCGCGGAACACGCCCTGCACCGGAGCGGGGCGGAATTTGCTCGTGTCGCTCAGGCAGGAAGCGTCGCCGCCCTGGGCCCGCACCAGCTCCGCCAGCTTTTCCAGGGCGCTGCCGTCGGCGATGGCTCTCTGCGCCCGCTGCCGGCAGGCATCCAGCGTGCCCAAACCGGCCAAATGCAGCATGTTGGCAGCCAGGTCCAGGCTCAGCGCGGCGACATCCGCGGGGCCCTCGCCGCGCAGCACGCTCACGGCCTCGATCACCTCCAGGCTGTTGCCCACATTGCGGCCCAGCGGGGTGTTCATATCGGTGATCAGCGCCACCGTGGGCTTGCCCGCTCCCTCGCCGATGCGCACCATTTCCCGGGCCAGCTTTCTGGCGCTGTCCAGCGTGCGCATAAACGAGCCGCTGCCGGTCTTCACATCCAGAACGATGGCGTCGGCCCCGGCCGCCAGCTTCATGCTCATGATGCTGGCGGCGATCAGCGGAATGCTGTTCAGCGTGCCGGTCTCGCTGCGCAGCGCGTAGAGCATGCGGTTGGCGGGGCCCAGGTTCTTTGCGAGCTCCGCAATGCTGACACCCACGGTTTTGACGATGTTGACAAATTCTTTCTGCGGCAAACCCGTGCAGAAGCCGGGGACGGACTCCAGCTTATCCAGCGTGCCGCCCATATACCCCAGAGTCCGGCCGTTCATCTTGGCCACCGGCGCGCCGCAGCTGGCTGCCAGCGGCCCCACGATCAGCGAGGTCTTGTCGCCCACGCCCCCGGTGCTGTGCTTGTCGACCTTGACGCCCGGCACCGCGGACAGGTCCACCATCTCGCCCGAGCGGGCCATCTCCAAAGACAGCGCCCTGGTTTCGGAGATGCTCATGCCCTGCAGGCAAATCGCCATCAGCAGCGCGGACGCCTGACAGTCGGGAATCCTCCCCTGGGTGTACTCCTGCACAAAGAATGCGATTTCCTGCTCGCTCAGCGAGTGCCCATCCCGCTTGCGGGCAATGACATCCACCATGTGCATACCGCTTCACTCGCTTTCCCGTGTTGTATAGACGCGGAGCTCAGGCCAGCGACCGCGCTGTTTCCAGCGCGATCTCCATCATCTTGGTAAAAGAGTTCTGCCGCTCTTCGGAGGTGGTCAGCGTTCCCTTGAAAGGGCAGTCGGAGACTGTGCAGATCGCAAGCGCGTTTTTGCCCGCCCTGGCCGCGTTCATGTACAGGGCCGCGCTTTCCATTTCGGTGGCCAGAACGCCCATCTTTTTCCATTCTATCAAGCTTTCTCCGTCGTCGTAAAAGTTGTCCGAGCTGTAGAGATTGCCCACTTTCACCCGCTCGCCGCAGGCTTCGGCCGCCTGCACCGCCGCGCACAGCAGCTTGTAGCTGGCAACGGGCGCGAAAGTGCCGGGCAGCTTGTACTGGGCGGCGTAATTGGAATTGGTGCAGGAGCCCATGCCGATCACGATGTCGTACAGGTCCACGTCGTCGGCAATGCCGCCGGCCGAGCCCACACGGATGATGTTCTTCACATTGTAGAAGTGAAACAGCTCGTAGGAGTAGATGCCGATGGAGGGCATGCCCATGCCGCTGCCCATTACGCTGACCGGCATGCCCTTGTAGCTGCCGGTGTAGGCCAGCATGCCCCGCACCTCGTTGACACAGCGCGCGCCCTCCAGGTAGTGCTCGGCGATAACCTTGGCCCGCAGCGGGTCGCCGGGCATCAGAACAGTGGGGGCGAAGTCCCCCGCTTTTGCTGTGTTGTGGGGTGTTGGCGTATTCATATGCGCACTATCCTTTCCGTTGTCGGTGTGCAGGTTCTTATTTTGCGTAGTCGCCCGCCGTCTGGTGGAGGATATACCCCCCGCAGCCGGCCTGCTCCACGGCCTGTATCTGGGAGAGCAGCTGAAAGGAATCCAGCTGCATGTTGTTGATGGCGGGCTCCGCGCCGCCCTGCAGCAACGGGATCACCACCGTGTCCTTGTGCTTTTCAAGCAGGGCCAGCTGGCCCTGGGCGTACTCCAGCGCGGTGGCAACGGTGGCGGACGGGAACTGGTAGGGGGAGTCGATAACCAGCCCCTCGGCATCGTACCCGCCTGCAAACTGGTAGGGCAGCAGCCCCAGCGCCAGCGTGTTGCCCACCATGTGCAGCGGGCTGCCGCCGTAACGCACCTGGTTCGCGTCGCTCTGAGTCAGTGAGACCGCCGAAACATACACCGCCAGCCGCCCGCCAGCGGACTCCACCCGGGCGGTGGTCTCCTGCACGAAGTCGGCCAGCGCCTTGCCCCGTGGGTTGGCGGTGGTGTCCACGCCGAAGCTTGCGTTGGGGGAATCGCTGCCGGCGGGGAACTGCACCTCCTCCAGCATGACGAGGACAGCGCCTGCCTCCACAGCCTCCACGGCCAGATCGGCGATATATTCCCTGGCGCCTGCGGCGTAGGGGTTCAGCCAGGCCTTGCCGCCCGCATCGGCGGAGGCGTCCAGCCAGCGGTACTCGGTGCCCTGGTACAGAATGGCGATTTCCCGGTCGCCGGCCGCGGCCAGCTGGTCGCAGAAAGCGGGCATGCGCGCCGCCAGCTTGAGGCCCTTGCGTTCCAGATCAGCCGCCAGACCGCTCAGGCTCAGCGGCTCGGCCACCACCGCGCCCCAGCTCAGGGCGCTTTCATTTTTCGTGTCGAACAGCACGTTGCCCTGCCTGTCCTTCAGGTCCACCATCACCGTGTCCACCCCTTCGGGCAGCGCGGCCAGGAACTGCTCACGGGCGGCGGAGTCCTTGGCTTTGTCCATGGGCAGGTACGCGGCTTTCAGGTCCGCTATGGCCACCGCGACCGGGTCGGGGTCGGGGTCAGACTCCGATTGGGGCTGAGACACGGGCTCCTGCGCCGAGATATCCGGCTGCGAGGGGTCGGGTCGGCGGCTGGGCTCATAATTTCCCATAATGAGATTATATACAGGCGTGTAGATGCTGATGCCCACAAAGACCAAAAGGCCGATCCCGAGCAGCGACAAAATCACCGTGATCGGATGGGGTCTTGCCTTAAAGGTGTTCCCGTTCCGATAGTAGCGCCGGATTTTGTGTTGTTTTGCCATTTGCATTCCCCCTAAAGATGTTGATGGCGCGAGAGGCCGCCCGAAAACGCGGGCCGATGTTTTTTTAGATCGGAAGTCCGTGGCCGATCAGGCCGTACAGCGCCAGCGACAGCAGGCCGATGTACACCAGCAGCACCGGCAGCCCGCGGAAAGAGCGGGGCACCGGGCTGATCGCCAGCCGTTTGCGCGCGTAGTAGATGATCAAGATCGCGATGGTGTAGCCCACGCCGGTGCCAAGCGCGTAACCCACGGTTTGAAACACGCCGTGGGCATTGGCGGCCGAGACATAAAATGCCCCAAACAGCGCGCTGTTGAACGTGGACACGGGCAGCGCCCTGTGAATAATATTAAACAGCTGCCTCATCCATTGCTTCGTGCACAGATACGTGCACACATACACCAGAGACACGCAGGCCAGGAATCCGGGAAAGCGCAGCACGCTGACATGGGGATTTCCGGTCAAAAATCTGTTTAGCCCGGACACAAGCAAAGAGGAAACGGTTATCATCCAAGTGAACAGCGCTCCATATAGTATTCCCGTTTGAGGGCGATTAATGAACAGGACGGTTTTGGAAAGTCCAAGGCTTCGCGCAAAGATTGCGTTCTCTGCCGAAAGCGCCGTAAGCGCCGCCATAAAAAACAATAGCATATTTTCCAAGCTGGGGCCTCCTTGTCAGAAATCGGGTGCGGCGGTGCTCAGCCGCTTAGCGCTACGGCTCTTCCCGCGGCTTTTTTGTGGTGTCCTTGGCAGGCGCCGGCGGCGTAAAGTGCTCCAGCGTTTCCACCGAATCCACCACAATCCTGGTGTAGCGCGTATCCTTCCTGGCGGCTTCGAGCATCACGAACGCCAGCAGCCGCTTGTTGAGAAAACGCGCGCCCGCCAGCAGAAAGCCTGTGAGGATAAAGCCGAAAAACGGGATCAACAGCCCGTCCAGCTTGAGCGGAACCGGAACCGCCACGCCCCAGATGGTGCCGCTGCCCATGTACTCCCGCAGCAGGGCGATCAAAAACGCCACCAGCGAGAAGCCCGCCACATTGCCAAGGGCGCCGGTGATCACCGGCCACAGCTTTGCACGTTTGTCAATGCTGCTCGAGAGCAGCACAGTCATGCCGTTGACCGCCATCAGGTACAAGTACATACCCAGGGAATTGGTAACGCCCGGAAACAGCGGCACCACCAGCGCCCGCGCCGCCATCATCATGCCGGTGGACACGCAGGTGTTTACCAGCACGCGCAGCCAATAGGGCAAGGCGCGGCAGGTAAGCATGCCGGCCAACATGGTCACCATGTGGATCATCAGCATCTGGATCGACATGGCCGCCGCGTTTTTCAGGCTGACAGCGCCCGCGATCACAAAGGGCAGGTCCAGGCCCATTACCAGCACCGGGTTGCGGATCAGCAGGGCGCTCAGCAGGCTATGCTTTTTTCTGTACTTTTTGATCCTTGAAAACTTCACTGCGGCGCCTCCTTATCACAGAATACACGTGCTCGCCCAGCATATCGAAGCCCCAGACTGTGGCGTTCATCAGCAGAACGGCGAAAGGCATGCCCTCCTCCAGGTTGCCGAAGCGCCGGAACAGCATGACCACCACCCCGGACGCCACGCCGAACGCCACCTTGGAAAGATCCCTCTTGGGCGTGGTTACGGGATCGCCCAGCAGAAACACGCCGCCGAACAGCAGCATGCCCGACATGAGCTCCAGCGCCACCGATTCGAGCCTGCTCACATCCGCCCTGGGAAAGCAGTAGGCGAACAGCGACACGGTGGCGAAGAACGCCACAGGCATCTCCCAGCGCACCGTGTTGCGAAAAACCAGGTATAAAAGACAGGCAAGCACCACTAAGATATTAGTGGCGCCCATGGGGCCGGGGAAGCTGCCCAGCGCCATGTCCACCAGCCCGAACTTGGGCACGCCGCCCAGCTCCAGCGTAAAGGCGGGCGAAACGCCCAGCAGCACCTGGGCATCCCCGAGAAACACCGGCAGCTTGTCCGCCGGCAGCGGCTCCGGATATTCAAACAGGGCGGAGCCGAAGCAGATCGCCGCAAAACAAAAGCCGGTGGCGGCGGGGTTGAACACGTTGTGCCCCACCCCGCCAAAGGGGTGCTTTGCCACCGCGACAGCCACCACCGCCGCCGCCGCCACCACGCTGTAGGGGATGGAGGCCGGCATCATCAGCGGCAGCAGCATGCCGGTCACAACGGCGGAAAAGTCGCGGATATTGGGCCTTTTGAACGCGATCAGCGTGCACAGGATGTCGGTGGCCACGCTCACAGCCACCGACCAGGCCCCCAGCACCAGCGCGCGGGGACCATGGTAGAAGTAGGTCATGGCGTACACGATCAGCAGCACCAGCACCGCGTCCAGCATGACGGTTCGGGTGTTTTCCTGGTGGCGGATGTGGGGCGCGGGACGCGCTTCAATCATCAAGCTCATCCACCTCCCCGTCCGGGTCGACAAAGTGGTCCAGCGCGTACTGCCTGGCTTTCTGGACCGACACCGACACCCACAGCTTGGAGGGACATACATAGCTGCAGGTTCCGCAGCCGGTGCACAGGTGCGCGTCGAAAGGCAGCAGGTTGCGGTAGTAGCTGTTTTGCACAAAGCGGTGTATATACATGGGGTTGAGCCCCACGGGGCAAGCCTGCTCGCAGCGGCCGCAGCCGATACAGCTGTAGTGGGCATCCCGCTTGTTTTCGCGGAACGCCAGCACCGCGCGGGTGGTGTAGGTGATCAGCGTCTTTTCCGCGTTCATGATGGCGATGCCGGTCATAGGGCCGCCGCAAACCACGTGGGTGGGCTCGGCCGCCATGCCGCAGCGCTCCAGCACCTGCATGACGGTGATGCCCAGCGACACCTCCAGGTTCATGGGATTCGCGATGCAGTCCCCCGCCACCGTGATAAAGGCCGTGCTTTGGCGGCGCTGCTCGGTCACGGCGCGGTACAGGTGGATTAGCGCGCCCGCGCTCACGGTCAGCTTGCGGCCGGGGCCCACCTTGATTTTGGAGGCGTGGGATTCCGCCGGGTAGCCGCCCCACAGGCGCACCACCCTGACGCCGCCGATGCTCTTGGGGATCTGGGTTTCCAGGTCGCCTGTCATCCTGTACACCATTACAAGGCAGTTGTTGGTGCCTGCCACCCGCATGCACAGGCGAAGTCCGCCAATCGCGGCCTCCTGGCAGCGCAGCATCGGCGTGATCTTGCTGGAAAGGTAAGGCTCGTCGTCCACCGCGTCGGCGATTACGGCCACCGCCCTGCCTTGGGCGCGCAGCAGCTTTCGGTACAGCATTTTCCCATCCCGCTCGTCCACGATCCGGGCGGCCTTGGCGATTTCTATGATTTCGCCGGCCTCGGCCCGCATGGGGTCTTCCAGCGGCGAAATACCGGTGCCGAGGCTCTCTGTCTGGGGGTTCACAAAGCGCACAATGGCCTTGGAAAAGGCAGGCTCCTTGTGCTGCTCCAGTATGATTCCCTTGGTAAACATCGCCATTTGTATGTGGTATCCTCCTTGCGGGTGTATATCTATCCTTGTATATTTGCGAAAGGCCGGTGTTGCGATATGGATTTTACGATGATCACGGCGGATAAGCTGAAAGTGGCGCTGAGCGCCGCGGATCTTGCGGCGCTGTGTGTCAGCTACGACAGCCTGGACTACGCCGACCCCGCCTCGCGGCAACTGCTGTTGTCGCTGCTGGAGCAGGGCAAGGAGCGCACCGGCTTTTATCCGCGCAAATCCCGGCTGTATATCGAGGTGTTCCCCAGCGAGGACGGCGGATGCATCATCTTTTACACCCGCCTGCGCAACGGACAGCACCCGCCCGGCCTTGGGGAGAGCGTGGGGCCCGAGGCGGTGGTGTTTGCTTTCGACGATGCCGAAACGCTGCTGCGGGCCGCCATAGGGGTGTGGGCACGCTGCGGCCACCGCATCTACAAGAGCTCGCTCTACCTGCTGGAGGGCGGCTACCGCCTGATCCTGTATCCGCTGGACTACGCCGACGGTCTGAGCGCGCTGTTTTTAAGCGAATTCGCCCGAAAGACCGGCGAAGGGGAGATCGTGGCCGCCTTTGTGGAGGAGCACGGCTCCCCTCTCATTGAGGACCGGGCGCTGGACACGCTGGTGGAGTACTTCAGCTGACACCGGACCGCCAGGCGGCGCGCAGCGCCGACACAGCCTCGCCGTAGTCGGGCTGCCCGAACAGCGACGAGCCCGCTACCAACACATTGGCGCCGTGGCGCGCCACAACCGGCGCTGTGGCCACGCCGATGCCGCCGTCCACCTGGATGTCGGCCGCGAGACCCAGCCTGTCGCACACCGCGCGGATGGCGGCCACCTTGGGCATCATGTCCTCCATGAACCTCTGGCCGCCGAAGCCGGGCTCCACCGTCATCACCAGCACCATGTCCACCAGCTCCAGGTAAGGGTTCAGCGCCTCGGCCGGAGTGCGGGGCTTCAGCGATATGCCCACCTTTTTGCCCAAAGAGCGGATCGCCCTTATGGTCTCCAGCGGGTCGGAGTCGCTTTCGATGTGAAACGTGATCAGGTCCGCGCCCGCCTTGGCAAAGGGCTCCGCGAAAAACAGGGGGTCCGAAATCATCAGGTGCACGTCAAAGAATATGGAGCAGCTCTTTTTCAGGCTTTCAATCACCGGCACGCCGAAGCTGATGTTGGGCACCAAATGCCCGTCCATTACGTCCAGATGAATCATGTCCACACCCGCCGCCTGCATGGCCGCGGCCTCTTCGCCCATGCGGCGGAAGTCGCACGCCAGAATGGATGGGGATATTTTTCCGATCATCTCCATATTTGTACACCTCATGTCTCTGGATTTCCGGCAATCTCCCGGATAAACACATATGCTCCATTCTATTGTAAACTAAAACGGCATAAAGTTCAACCGTGGCCCAAAACTGTTTGCAAAAATTGGATAATATTTGTAAAGCATATTCTATTTTGCTTAAAGTTGTGGTATTCTTGACAGGTATTAGGAAGGGGGATTTCAAATGTATGCCACCGCACTGGAAAAGCTGGGAGTTCGCGTGTCCCGCCTGGGCTTTGGGGCCATGCGCCTGCCCACGGGCGCGGACCAGAGGATTGACCGGGACGAGGCGGTCAAAATGCTGCAATACGCCTACGACCACGGTGTAAATTACTTTGACACCGCCTACGGCTACCACGACGGCGAATCGGAGGTGGTGCTGGGGCAGGCCATCAAAAAATGGTCGAGGAGCAGCTTTTACCTGGCGGACAAGCTACCCCTGTGGCTTGTGAGCTCCGTGGACGACGTGCAGCGGCTGTTCGACGAGCAGCTCCGGCGCACCGGCGCCGGTCACTTCGACTTCTACCTGCTGCACGCGGTCAGCAAGGAGCGCTGGGACAAGCTGTGGGAGCTGGGTGTCCTGCGGGAGGTGGAGCGGCTCAGGGAGCAGGGGAAAATCCGATTTATCGGCTTTTCCTACCACGACAAGGCGGAATACCTCGCCGAAATTCTGGATGCCTATGCCTGGGACTTCGCGCAAATTCAGATCAACTACGTGGACGACATACTGCTGGAATCCGGCAGCATGTACCGGATGCTGACCGAGCGGGGCATTCCCTGTATCGCGATGGAGCCGGTGCGCGGCGGCGGGTTGGCAAAGCTGCCTGGCGCGGGCGCCGATATCCTGAAGAAAGCGTCCGAGAGCTGCTCGCCCGCCGGATGGGCGCTGCGCTGGTGCCTGGACCACGAGAACATGCGTGTGATCCTGTCCGGCATGAGCACCATGGAACAGGTGAAGCAGAACGTGGCGCTTTTCCGCTCCGCCGCCCCCATGGCGGCAAGCGACCTGGCGCTGCTGGGCCAGGTGCGGGACGCGTACCTCGCCCTCAACACGATTCCCTGCACCGGCTGCGGCTATTGCAGGGGCTGTGATTTTGGCGTGAGCATCCAGGAGACCTTTCGCATCCACAGCGTTTACCAGATGTTCGGCAGCGCCGAGTGGGCCAAATTCGACTACAAGAGCATGGGCGCGGAGCACACCCCCAACAACTGCACCGGCTGCGGCGCCTGTGTGGCGCTCTGCCCCCAGCACATCGATATCCCCGCCCGGCTTGCGGAGGTTCACGGAGCTCTGTCGGCCCTGTAGCACTGGCAGATCACTCCCTGGCACCGGATTCGCGGTATTTCACAACGCGGCGGGCCGCGGAAAGCAGCTGCTTTCCGCGGCCCGCCGCGTTGTGAAAATGAGAGATGCCCCTATAATCTTTCCGCAGGCGTGCCACAGCCCGCTCCGGCTCAGGAAGGGATTGAGGATTGGTGAATGGGGGCGGCGGCCGGAACGGGGCCGTCGTCCTGCAGGGCGGCGTAGCCCTCCTCGCCGGTGCGGACCTTGATTACGTTGTCCACGCCGTATAGGAATATCTTTCCGTCACCGATGTGGCCGGTGTAGAGCACCTTTTTAATGGCCTCCACCGCTGTTTGCACCGGCACCTTGCACAGCACGATCTCCACCTTGATCTTGGGCAGCAGCGTCATATCCAGGGGCACGCCGCGGTAGTATTCGCCCGCGCCCTTCTGCATACCGCAGCCCAGCACATTGGTCAGTGTCATGCCGGTCACGCCGATCTCGTTCATGGCGGCCTTGAACTCTTCGAATTTGCTCTGCTTAAACACCACCGAAAGCTTGGTGATCTCATTGGCGTGCATAGCCGCCTTGTTTCTGCTGTCCTCCACCGTCACGGCCTGGCGCACCGGCACCTTGCCTCCCGTGGAAACCGCCAGCGGCGTGCCGGACACCGGCATGAAGTCGGCGTAGCTGCTCTGCAGGCCGTGCTCCTCAATGTCCAGGCCCATGATCTCCTCGGCCTCCGACACCCGCAGGCCGATCGTGTGCTTGATGATCTGGAACACCACGGTCATGGTGACAGCCACCCAGGCCATCACGACCGCCACACCCAACACCTGGATGCCCAGAAGGGATGCACCGCCGCCGTAAAACAGGCCGCCCTCCAGCGCGAACAAGCCGGTCAGGATGGTGCCCAGCGAACCGCAAACGCCGTGAACCCCTATGGCGCCCACGGGGTCGTCGATCTTCAGCACCTTGTCGATAAACTCAACGCCGAACACGATAGCCACGCCCGCTATGGCGCCGATGGCGGCCGCGCCGACGGGGGAAACCACGTCACAGCCCGCCGTGATGGCCACCAGGCCGGCCAGAGCGCCGTTTAGCGTCATTGAAACGTCCGGCTTCTTGTAGCGCAGCCAGGTGACGACCATGGTCGCGTTGGCGGCGGAAGCGGCCGCGAAAGTGGTGGTGACAAACACGCTGCTGGCCGCCACAATGGAGTCGTCGCCGGTCATGGATACGGTGGAGCAGCCGTTGAAGCCATACCAGCAGAACCACAGGATAAACACGCCCAAGGCGCCTATGGTCAGATTATGCCCGGGAATGGCGCGTGACTCGCCGTTTCTTGAGTACTTGCCGATGCGCGGCCCCAGAATTTTGGCGCCCACCAGAGCGGCCACGCCGCCCACCATGTGCACGGCGGTGGAGCCGGCGAAATCGTGGAATCCAAGCTGGGAAAGCCAGCCCCCACCCCAGATCCAGTGGCCCGAGACCGGGTAGATCAGCGCGCTGATGACCAGACTGTAAATGCAGTAAGCGCTGAATTTGGTGCGCTCGGCCATGGCGCCGGACACAATGGTGGCCGCAGTGGCGCAAAACACCAGCTGGAAGATCACAAACGCCGAAGACGGAAAGGTGCTGGAGTAATCGCCCCGGATCAGAAAGTCGGGGGTTCCGATCAGCCCGCCGATAGACGTACCGTGCATCAGACCGAAGCCGATCAGCCAGAACACCACCGTGCCCAGGCAAAAGTCCATCATGTTCTTCATGATGATGTTGCCCGCGTTCTTGGCCCTGGTAAAGCCGGTCTCCACCATGGCGAAGCCCGCCTGCATAAAGAATACCATCGCCGCGCCCAGCAGCACCCAGATCGTGTCTACCGATGAAAACACCTGTGTTGCGGTTTGCATGAAATTACCTCCTCATTATCGCAATAATTGGAAAGCGAGCCTTCTGCTTTGCCGTATGCTCTTTTATAAAGCAAACGGCGCGCCCCGCCCCTTTGGGGCAGCGCACGCCGTTGTGCCGCCGTTATGATCCGGGAATACCAACCCGCCGCTACACGCTGAACAGCAGGTCGCCGTAGGTGGGCATGGGCCAGAACTCCTTGCCCACCAGGGGCTCCATCTCGTCCGCCACCGCGCGCAGCTCCTGCATGGCCACAACCACATGGTCGCGGTACCTGCGGCCCTGACACTCAAGGTCCTCGCCGCACTCCTTGACTTTCAGCAGGGCGCTTTCCAGCGCCATGCACTTGTTATACAGGCACTCCTGCAGCCCCGAAAGCTTGGTGATCAGCGTCTTTTCCACCATACAGGACGCCTCGGGGCACACCGCCTGTTTTTGGGCGGTGTGCCTGCTCAGCTGCCCCACATAGTCGGACACGGCCGGCAGAATGTCGCGCTTGACCATCTCCGCCATGGTCAGCGCTTCGATGTTCAAGGTCTTGCAGTAGCTCTCCATCAGAATGTCGTAGCGCGAGTGTATCTCGTTTTCGGTAAAGATACGGTGCTTTGTGAACAGCTGGATATTCTCCTTGTGCACAAAGGCGGGCAGCGCGTCCACGGTGGTCTTCAGATTGGAAAGGCCGCGCTTTTCAGCCTCCCGCAGCCATTCGCCGGCGTAGTTATTTCCGTTGAAGATAATGCGTTTGTGGGCTTTCACAGTGTCCCGTACCAGCTCCAGAACGGCGGCTTTCATGTCTTCCGCGCCCTCCAGCCTGTCGGCGAACCGGCTTAGTTCCTCGGCCACGATCGTGTTCAGGGCGAAGTTTGGGCCCGAGATTGAAAAGGCGGAGCCCAGCATGCGGAATTCGAACTTGTTGCCGGTAAAAGCGAAAGGAGAGGTGCGGTTGCGGTCAGTGTTGTCCTTTTTAAAGCGGGGCAGCGCTTTCACGCCCGACTGCATCTGCTGGATGCCGTGCTCGCCGTAGGGCTTGCCCTGCTCAACAGCCTCCAGCACGCCGGTGATCTCGTCCCCCAGGAATATGGACACAATGGCGGGCGGGGCCTCGTTGGCGCCCAGGCGGTGGTCGTTGCCCGCGCTTGCCACCGATACCCGCAGCAGGTCCTGGTAATCGTCCACGGCCGCGATCACGGCGGCCATAAACAGCAGGAACCGGATGTTGTTCTCGGGCTCATCGCCCGGGTCCAGCAGGTTGTCGCCCGTGTCGGTAGACAGGGACCAGTTGTTGTGCTTGCCGCTGCCGTTCACGCCCGCGAAAGGCTTTTCGTGCAGCAGGCAGGCCAAGCCGTGGCGGTCCGCCACCTTCTTCATCATTTCCATGGTGAGCTGGTTGTGATCGGTGGCGATATTGGTGGTGGAGAAGATGGGGGCCAGCTCGTGCTGGGCCGGGGCCACCTCGTTGTGCTCGGTCTTGGCCAGAATGCCAAGCCTCCACAGCTCCTCGTTCAGTTCGTGCATAAACGCCAGCACCCTGGGCTTTAGCGCCCCGAAGTAGTGATCGTCCATCTCCTGGCCCTTGGGGGGCTTCGCGCCGAACAGCGTGCGCCCGCAGAAGCACAGGTCCCGGCGCTTTAAAAACAGCGCCTTATCCACCAGAAAGTATTCCTGCTCGGGGCCCACGGTGGTGGAGATGTGGCTGGTGGCCGTGTCCCCCAGCAGCCGCAGCACCCGCAGGCACTGGGTGTTGACCGCCTGCATGGAGCGCAGCAGGGGAGTTTTTTTGTCCAGCGCCTCGCCGCCGTAAGAACAGAAAGCGGTGGGGATGCACAGGGTCCCCTCCTTGATAAACGCGTAGGAGGTGGGGTCCCAGGCTGTGTAGCCTCTGGCTTCGAAAGTGGCGCGCAGGCCGCCGGAGGGGAAGCTGGATGCGTCCGGCTCTCCCTGGATCAGCTCCTTGCCTGAAAATTCCATAATGATGCTGCCATCCCCGGCGGGGGAGATAAAACTGTCGTGCTTTTCAGCCGTGATGCCGGTCATGGGCTGGAACCAGTGGGTGTAGTGGGTCACGCCCTTTTCGATCGCCCAATCCTTCATGGCGTTGGCCACCACCCCGGCGATGCCCGGGTCCAGTCGCTTGCCCAGCTGCATGGTCTTTTTCAGGGCCTTATAGATGTCCTTTGGCAGCCGTTCGCGCATCACCCGGTCCCCGAACACCATTGAGCCGAAATTGCCCAGTGGATTATTCTGCATCATTCTCTTCCTTCCCTCTATGTATCGGTTTGCGCCGAAATTGTTTGTCCTACAGCAGTGTCACGCCCGCCGTCTGACAGGCCGACTTGGTGGCGTCGTCCCACTCGGACACCTGCACCTCGCCGATGTGGGCCTTGCCCAGCAGCAGCATGGAGGTGCGGGACTGGCCGATGCCGCCGCCGATGGTCAGGGGCAGACCGCCCTGCAACAGCAGCTTGTGGAAAGGCCGCTCCGCGCGCTCGGTACAGCCCGCCTTATCCAGCTGCTCCGCCAGCGAGACAGCGTCCACGCGGATGCCCATGGAGGACACCTCGAAAGAGCGGCCCAGCACATCGCTCCAGAACACGATGTCGCCGTTCAGGGCCCAGTCGTCGTAGTCGGGGGCGCGGCCGTCGTGGGGTTTTCCGGATTTGAGCTTGTCGCCGATCTGCATGATAAAGGCGGTTTTGTGCTGCTTCAAATAGGCGTCCTCCCGCTGTTGCGGGGCGAGCCCGGGGTACTGGTCCTCCAGCTCCTGGGTCGTGACAAAGCTGATCTCACGGTTCAGGGAAACCGGAATTTCGGGGTACCGGCTCTTCAGGGATTTCAGGGTGTTGCAGAATACACTCACAATGGACCGCACCGTATCTTTCAGATACTCTACGTCCCGGCGTCCCGTGGGCAGCACTTTCTCCCAGTCCCACTGGTCCACGTAGACCGAGTGCAGGTTTGTGAGCTCTTCGTCCCGGCGGATCGCGTTCATGTCGGTGTACAGGCCCTCGCCCGGCGCAAAGCCGTACTGGTAAAGCGCCATGCGCTTCCACTTGGCCAGCGACTGCACCACCTGGGCGTCCTTTCCTGTCTCCTTGATGTCGAAAGACACCGGGCGCTCCACGCCGTTCAGATCGTCGTTCAGGCCGGTGGCAGGGTCCACAAACAGCGGCGCGGAAACCCGCTTTACGTTGAGCACTTTCATGAGGCCGTCCTCAAAGGTGCGCTTAAGCATGCCGATGGCGGTCTGTGTGTCGTACAGGCTAAGCGCGGATTTGTATCCCGCGGGAATGGTGGTTTTACTCATAACTGCTCATCCCTCTCATTTTCTGAAAAATTAAAAGACGCCGCGGGCTCTCACCCGCAGCGTCTTTGCTGCCATGAACACAGTATAGCGCGACAGCGGGGATTTGTCAAGTGTCATTTTGCAGTTTTTTGCAAGCCTTATACTTTTCGTTGCATCAAGCAACAGATCATATGACATTTTATCCGAATCCCATTTGGGACATGCGGTAAATTTGCAGGATTTAGTTCTTTTCTTTCAAATATTATTGACAATGGCTCCGCGGTCGTGTATTGTATTATATGGTGAACAAAGGCGTTCACCACGAAGCAACGGCGCTTTCATCCCTTATTTGCGTCCGCTTCGTGGTGGATGCTTTTTTCAATTTGCCGCATATTCCGTTTGCACGCGGAAAGTGTGCGGGCTGCAATGTGAAAATGAGGAGGAACCATCTATGATCAGGGAAGGCCAGGTGCGCATCCCCTCGGGCTGCGCCATATCGGGGATCTTCTCGCGGGAAAAGCGACGGCTGAGCGGGGACGCCATCATCCGCTCCATCGCCACCATGCACGACCGCAGCAACGGCTTGGGCGGCGGCTTCGCGGGATACGGCATCTACCCCGAATACAAGGACCTGTACGCGCTGCACATCTTCTACGACGATTCCGACGCCCGCCAGCGCTGTGAAAAATTTCTGGACCGCAGATTCGACGTAATCAACCTGTCAAAAATCCCTGTGAAGAAGACCCCCCGGATCACCAACGAGCCGCTGATCTGGCGCTACTTCGTCACCCCGCTGCCCACCCGGCTGACCGAAAGCCACCTGGACGAGCAGGAGTTCACGGCCCGCTGCATAATCCGCGTGAACACCGGGATCGAGGGGGCCTACGTATTCTCCAGCGGCAAGAACATGGGCGTGTTCAAGGCCGTGGGCTTTCCCGAGGACGTGGGGGAGTTCTACCGGCTGGGGGATTACGAGGGTCACTGCTGGATCGCCCACGGCCGCTACCCTACAAACACGCCGGGCTGGTGGGGCGGCGCTCACCCGTTTTCCATGCTGAATTACGCGATTGTGCACAACGGCGAAATCTCCTCCTACGACGCCAACCGCCGCTTTATCGAAATGTATGGCTACAAGTGCACGCTGCTCACCGACACCGAGGTGATCACCTACATCATCGACTACCTGAACCGCAAGGTAAAGCTGACGCTGGAGGAGGTTGCAAGCGTAATCGCGGCGCCCTTCTGGTCCAGGATCGAAAAGCTGCCGCCGGCCAAACGCGACCGCCTTTCCTACTTACGCAACATGTTTTCGAGCCTGCTGATCACCGGCCCCTTTTCGATCCTGCTGGGCTTTGACGACGGTATGATGGCCCTGGGAGACCGGCTCAAGCTGCGCTCGATGGTGGTGGCGGAAAAAGGCGACATGTTCTACGCTGCCAGCGAGGAGTGCGCGATCCGGGCCATTGAGCCCGAGCTGGACCGCATGTGGTCCCCCGAGGCCGGCGAGCCGGTGATTGTCACAGCCAACCCATACGCGGGAGGTGAGCGGTAATGGAATTTTTGTATCCGGAGTACGAGATCATCCGCGAACAGCACCGCTGTATCGCCTGCCGGGCCTGCGAGCGCCAGTGCGCCAACGAAGCCCACTTCTACGACAGGGACCTGGAGCTCATGGTGGCCCAAGATGACAAATGCGTCAACTGCCACCGCTGTGTAAGCATCTGCCCCACAAGGGCCCTGAAGATCGTGAAGACCGACCACACCTTCCGCGAGAACGCCAACTGGAAAAACCGCACCATCAGCGAAATCTACCTGCAGGCGGGCACCGGCGGCGTGCTGCTCAGCTCCATGGGCAACCCCAAGGACTACCCGGTGTACTTCGACAAGCTGCTGATCAACGCCTCCCAGGTGACAAACCCCTCCATCGACCCGCTGCGGGAGCCCATGGAGACCCGCACCTACCTGGGCAAGCGCCCCGGCGGCGTTGAGCGGGATGAAAACGGGGCGCTGATCAACAACCTGCCCCCCCACCTGGAGCTTACGGTGCCGGTCATGTTCTCGGCCATGTCCTACGGCTCCATCAGCTACAATGCCCACGAGAGCCTGGCCAGGGCCTCCAGGGAGCTGGGCACCTTCTACAACACCGGGGAAGGGGGCCTGCACGAGGATTTCTACGCCTACGGCCCCAACACCATCGTGCAGGTGGCCTCGGGCCGGTTCGGCGTCCACCGCAATTACCTGAGCGCCGGGGCCGCAATCGAGATCAAGATCGGTCAGGGCGCCAAGCCCGGCATCGGCGGCCACCTGCCCGGCGCCAAGATCGTAGGGGATGTGGCCCGTACCCGCATGGTGCCCGAGGGCTCCGACGCCATCAGCCCGGCGCCCCACCACGACATCTACTCCATCGAGGACCTGCGCCAGCTGGTGTACTCGCTCAAGGAGGCCTCCGACTACAAAAAGCCGGTGATCGTAAAAATCGCGGCCGTGCACAATGTGGCGGCCATCGCCAGCGGCATCGCGCGCAGCGGCGCCGACATCATCGCCATAGACGGCTTTCGCGGCGGTACGGGCGCCGCGCCCACCCGCATCCGGGACAACGTGGGCATTCCCATTGAGCTGGCCCTGACCAGCGTGGACAGCCGCCTGCGGCAGGAGGGCATCCGCGGCGACGTGTCGGTGGTGGCGGGCGGCAGCATCCGCTCCAGCGCCGACGTGGTCAAGGCCGTGGCTCTGGGCGCGGACGCGGTGTACATTGCCACCTCCGCTTTGCTGGCTCTGGGCTGCCACCTGTGCCGCAGCTGCCACCTGGGCCGCTGCAACTGGGGCATTGCCACCCAGCGGGAGGACCTGGTGCGCCGCCTGAATCCTGATATCGGCGCCCAGCGCCTTGTGAACCTGGTCACGGCCTGGGATCACGAGATCAAGGAGATGATGGGCGGCATGGGCATCAACTCCATCGAGGCCCTGCGCGGCAACCGCCTGATGCTGCGCGGCGTGGGGCTGACCCAGAAGGAGCTGGATATCCTTGGAGTCATGCACGCGGGGGAATGATTTTTTTCCACGACCTTACTGTAATGGGGGAACTTCCATGAAGCGGATCTATGTCAACGAGAAGTGGTGCCTGGGGTGCCATCTCTGCGAGTACTACTGTGCGTTTGCCAACTCGGGACAGACCGACATGGCGAAAGCGCTGCAGGGGGTGCGCATTCACCCGCGCATCCAGATTGAGGAGGAAGGCGGCGTAAGCTTTGCGGTATCCTGCCGCCACTGCCGGGAGCCGCTCTGCGTCAAGGGCTGCATCACGGGGGCGCTTACGGTCCGGGACGGCGTGATCACGGTGGACCAGAACCGCTGCGTGGGCTGCTACACCTGCATCCTGAGCTGCCCCTACGGGGCGGTGATGCCCTCCGAGAGCGGCACGGCGGTGCAGAAGTGCGAGCTCTGCCTGCAAAACGCGGGCGGCAAGCCGGCCTGTGT
>Ga0153937_1000176_pt1 | contig 22535 bp, 16 predicted proteins | sample TSNY021MetaG_FD_104680 | JGI IMG/M metagenome (GOLD analysis project Ga0153937, IMG submission 104680) | Attine ant fungus gardens microbial communities from New York, USA - TSNY021 MetaG | ecosystem: Host-associated > Fungi > Mycelium > Unclassified | place: USA: New York, Robert Murphy County... | reverse complement strand
ATCAAAAAAGGAGAAAAAAATAGCAAAAATTAACACTTTTTTATAAGAAAGGGCCCAGGGAGACGCGCAGCAAAAAGAAAAATAAAATAAAATTAAATAAAATTTACAAAAGTAAACAAGCTGAAAATCAATAAATTAAATAAACAATAACAGCAGTAAATATTAATTAACACTTTTTAATACAAAAGTTCAGCAAGTGTAAAGGTCAAATGCTAGTACCTAGTTGAATGAGTAATTCTTTGCACAACATAAATAAAACAAACAAAATCTATGAACAGAATAACAACAAAAATAGCATAAGCCTAATAGCATCTGCGCTAGCTTTAAAATAAAACTTAAAATTACAATGATCTCAGGTGTAATATGTTATAGCGGTTACAAGATAAGGGAAAGTAACATATATAATCTTATAATAGAATTATGTATAAATATCTACATAGGTTTATCACATGATATAAAATATCTAACTTCTTGCGGAAACATTAAGGAACACTTTAAAACCTATTAAATATATTTCGAGACAATGATCATCAAAGGCAGTCAAGCTTCTATTGAAATAAGTGCAGAGTTATAAAACTACCTAATAAGAAAAGGAGTAGCTTTAGATGGTTAAAAATATTCTCTGGGAGCTATCGATAGCTTAATAATGGAGCAAATCTTTCCACACGCTTTCTTAATATTTCTAACAGCCCTTTTTCAAGGTGAAAACTAACAGCCTGAAGTAAAAACTATATAAGTTATTAAGCCAATTTTATTATTTCACGTAAAAATTTTATAGTGCCTACCCAAAGTGACGAACCTTAGATATTTCTAAAAAAAGGTCCTCAAAAACAAAAAGAAAAAAGCTGTGCAGATCATAAGATGCGAATAAAGATAACTGCAATCATTCCTGTTAATATCTTAAATTCGCTATAGAGAATCACAATGACTCCTTATGAAACACCGCCTCATAATTCCAAGACTAGAAGCCAATCCTGTATGCTTATCAATCAAAGGCACCAAGCAGTTAAAGTTTCAAAAAACCACTTAAATCGCCCTTAAATATATACCCTCTGATCAATGTTAGTTCCCCGTTACTTTTTATCGTTCTAAACAAAAATAATTAGAAAAGGACAACAACCTCTTTCTCCAGCCAACTCAATTCAGCAATTGGGATTCTAAAATAATAAAATACCCGAAGTGAAGGATTGGATAGTCTTCAAAAAGCATATAAATTTCTAATAAATAGGCACAAAGAAACAGGGTCCCAAACCCAATTCACTCTAACTAAGAGTAGAGCAGACAAGAACCTCCTTTACAACAAAAATTTGAAGATCCCAGCCTTAATGGTATGTCTATCAAAGGCAAGATCTCGACACAGGTGGTAAAAGCAAAATACATTTCGTGAATGCCATTCCTGTAATTAAAATCGGGATCCCTTGGTTAAAGTCCTAAAATATCAATAAAACTTTAAAACCTCGCATGTGTTAATTATAAATTTTGGATTAAACTTAAGATTTAAGTAGTTGCGTAATATCTCCTTATTTTATAAAAGTTAATATTTAATATAATAATATAAATTAGTAAATTTTAACATTAATTTTATTTAATTACTGCCGTAGTTATTTTAATTATTTGTAAATAATCTTTAAATAAGTCTTTGGTTAATAGCGCAATTAATTATTCTTTTTAAATATTTTATTTTTAATATTTTAATAATTTAATTAAAGGTGTATCGCACTTTACCTTATTTTATAAATTAATAATTTATTTATATTTTATATAATAATTTTATTAAGTATGTGGATTAAATTGTAAGTAATTACAGAGCTAAAGAAATTTAAACATGAAATATGGAACTATAGTCAATAAATACTTGTATAACAAATCAAACAATATTAGTTAATATACAGTATACTTGAGATACTTAGAGTATAATTCTTAGCTTATTTTTATTAATTTTAATAGAGAATAGAAAAGCTAAAGTTATGACAATATTACTAAGATATGATAATATTTATTATTAAATTTAATTATAATTTACTATAGATATTTAGAATATTATTAATTATTAGTTTTTATTATTTTTTTATTTAGTTTTTAGAATTTTTAAATTTATTAAAAGAACTTCTTTTCAATGAATACGCGGATAATTCCTAATTTTACTTAATAAAGAATTTTATTTAATTTGTTTCAATAATTTACTTTATTATTTATTCTGTTTACTATCTTAATTATTTATATAATATATCTTTTGATTAATTTTAACTAATTTTCAATTACTTTATTTGAAATTATTTCGAGAAAGGGATTAAAGATACGGTTATCTAGCTAGAAGGTGCAATAACAATGAAAGATTAAAATATATGAATATAAAGAATATATATGTAAATATAAATTATGAAAACATAAAAAAATATCACAAACAGTAAAGATTACTGAGGTTAAATACTTTAATCATAATTAGTAAAGAATAGTAAGATTACTTGAATTTACTTATAATACCTAATTTACTAAAATTTTATTTATAATATACAAAGAATTTGTAGCTTGTTTTCAATACGGTGATTATACCACAAAGTATTATTTATTCTAATTTTTTTAATTCATTACGCAGAGAATACCAAAAATAACTCAGTTTTGATTACCTTTTTATTTTTCATTCGGGTGCTAATACCGAAAATAATTCATATTTTCTTAATTTATTAAAATTTAATCAAGTTTAATGAGACGCGCAGCCTTTAATTTCTTTAAAATATTTAAATTAATTTTTTATCCAAATTTTTAATAAGACGCGGAGTTTACCAATCTTTAAAATAAGTATTATTATTTAATAATTTTATTTAAATTTATATTTTGTATATGTATTAAATACGGAATTTTATGTAAATTAACTAACTTTAATAATTTTATTTATTAATTTAATTTTTAAATATTTTATTAGAATATTTCTTGAATACGCGCATAATACCTAATTTAACTATTTTAATATTTTTTATATATTAAATTTTTATTTATTACTTTCTTTTTTAATTAAGAGTTGGACTATACCAAAAATTTAGACAGGAAAAATAGCAAATTTAAGTACATAAATATTTTTATAAATTATTCTAAAATAGAATTTGATTTTCTACAAAGGATCCAGTAAATATAGTTAACGAGTATTTAGACACATTGATTTATGAAGATGTTGATATAAATAATAGTAAACCTCATATTGATATGATTTTATTGGTCAAAAATGTTTTTAATGAAAAAAAAGTTTTAATTAGATTTAATAAATTTTAGTAATAAAAAAAATATGAGTAATGAATTGAAAAAAATTAGTAAAATATCTGTGGATAAAAATAATATCAATAATACAAATGTGAGAAAAAATAGTTTAAATAATTATGATTTTATTTCAAATAAGAGAAAATATTATAATTTAATTAAATCTGTTGAAAAGGAGGAAAATAGATTAAGTTATAATAATAACAGGATCGATAACTCCGGTACATCAATAATTCAAATATTTAATTATATTACAACTAATCCTATGTATGTTAAAATCACTCAAATACTAAAATCATCAGTGGATAATCAAAGAGTTCTTACTAATAGAAATAAACAATTACAAATAGAAGAAACATTAAAATTTTTATGGAATGAAGAATTAAATAGTATGTTTCAAGGTAAAAAAAGTTTATTTAGTAATTATGTAGGAATTAATATATTAATGAGTAGTATCTCTAAATTAGACAAAGTTTTAAATTTATTTAAAAAGGATAAACGTTATTTGATGAATAAAACATACAGAAATCATATTATTTTGAGTCAAAATGGTATTATAGTTTCAATAGTTTAACTAATATTATTCCTCAGATGAAAAAATATAAATTAAATCAAAATACTGCTACATTATTTATGTAAAAAAAATTATTGGTATGGAATTACATAAAATTTTATTAAAAAATCAATGGTCTTTATATATCAATATTAATCATAAGAATTCTTCTTAAACATTTGAAAACTTAATTTATTCAATCCAATTAAATAATAATTATTATACAATAGAAAAAGGTTTATCTAAACTTGAGTTTAATGTTAGATTAAATGAAATACTAGGAATTATTTCTGATGATGTTTATTTTAAATTAGGTTGCGATTTATCTTAAATTATTTCTGAATATAGTCATTTATATGAATTTATTAATATTCCAATGAAGGATAACACTGTTCAAATAGCTATAGTTCCAGGTAAAATCTAGATGATCAAATAGTTAAATTATTATCTGTAGAATTAAATAATTTTCATAGGGGTTGAGACCGCCTAATTGGAATGTAAGTATAGACGAGAAAAAGAAATTTAAGAATAATGAATATGGTGGATATTTACTCAATAGAAAAAACAAAATAATTTTATTTATGTAAGCTACAAAATAATGGTAAAACTACACTAGATTACTTAAATTTTAATTATTTTATAATTTACTTAGGAAGTATTCCTTACACTATAAATTAAAAGTGATTAAATCACAGAATAAATTTAGTGAATGCTAATGAATCAGGTGTTTATAGTAATGATAAAATTTATGATATAATTAAATTATATTTGCATCCTAATACTATTAATCTTTTTTATTTTAAATATGGGGAAATTACTAAAATTCAAAAACACAATAGTCAGTTTTATAGTGATAAATCAGTGATAACTTTTGCTCTTATGTTTTAAGATTGAGCTCAATCTAGTGATGATGATAATATTTATTTTAATTACTTTATTGACTGAAGAGGAAGATTATATACTGATACTAAATATTTATCTGTTCAAGGTGGTAATTTAGCTAGATCATTATTAATGTTTAAAAATGGTTCTATCTTAAATGATAGAGGATTAGAGCATTTGAAAATTTATACTGCTAATTGTTATGGAGTAGATAAATTGTCTTATAATAAAAGATTAGAATGAACTAATAATAATTTAATTTTATCTGTGCCTAATATATTTAAGTATAGAATTTTTAGTTTCGATCAGAATGATACAAATTTGTATGATTTTGTAATGAAAGGGTTATTTTTAACTTGTTGTATTGAACATAAAAATTATGATTTAAATAAAAATAATTTTATTAGTAGATTACCAATATATTTATATGCCACATGTAGTGGTTTACAACATTTAAGTACAATAATAAATGATACCAACTTAGCTAAACATGTTAATATCAAAAAAAAAGTAATAAAGAAGATATAACTATGGTTGTTTATTCTCATATGATTTTTTTTAAGTAATAAAATACAAGAATATATTAAGATAGATAATTCTTTAGCTATATTAAAGAATATTAATATTACTAGAAGCTTTATTAAACCTGGTATTTTGACTATTTCTTATGGGGCTACTAGTAAAGGTATAGCCGACCAATTAAAACTAATCATTTTAAACAACTTGATTTAGTTAAAGGTAAAAAGCTTACATATATCTTTAAGAATAAAAGTTCAATAAAACTGATTAGGATCTTCTTATAACTGCTAAACAAATATTTGTTTTAGGTAAGGCTATTCATTATGTATTATAAAATGTTTTCCCTAATTTAATTTTACTTGTGTAATATTTGAAAAATATGAATAATTTACTTAAATATTTAAATTTTGTCTACTGTATGGCTAAGTCCTGCTGGTTTAATCAATTAAAAAATTATGCACCACTAAAAAAAAGAAATTTAGAAACATTTATATTAGGTAAACAAAAAACTGTTACTATCACAGAAATGGATAGAAATTTAACAGATCTTAGAAAACAAAATAATTCTATAGTACCTAATATTGTACACTCCTTTGATGCTAGTATTATAGCATTACTTCTTGAAAATATTTCTTCTAATTTTACACTTAATAAAATGAATTTAATAACAATTAAGGATTGTTTAGCAAAATTGCTAATGATATAGTTGAAATGATTTTTAAAGTCTTATTTTGTCTTATATAGCACTATCTGCCGATAAATCTTTTTTATACTTATCATAAATTTATTTTTAACTTTATTAAAAAACATAGGATTCATTATAGAATAAGTATTTACACCTGGTGGTAAAATTAATAGTTATGTTAAAACCGATGTAAGTAAATTACTAATACCTACACCTCCATCATTTTCTATTAATAAAAACTTAAGGTTTGATATTCTATCTTCTCAATACTTTATTAACTAAACTATATATTTAGTTTAAATTTTCTAATAAATTATTAGAGATTATTATAAATTATTTTCGATTAATGGCGAAGAATAAAAAAACCTCTATTATCCTAATAATACTGGATACTAAAGTAATTATATAAATATAGCAACTGAATACCCTTTAATAAAAAAAGCTAATTAAATTAAAATTAATTATAATAAGTGGCTCTTATTAATACCTATTAGTTAAACTAATAAAGTTAGTTACTATACTTTTTAATATAAAACTATTAAGTTAGTTATACCTTAGTGATTAGCTAAGGGTTTTGGATTAGTTTTTTATATAAACTATATTATTAAAGCGGCTATATATAATAGTAGGGTTTACTTTAGCCTTTTCCGCTTATTTCTTACGGTTGTTAAGTAAGGATTATTCAATTTAAAATTAAATAGTTAATATAATCTATACTTGTATAAATAATACAGTTTAGTTATATAAATGTTATTAAACAATTTTTATATATTATAAATTTTTATTATTTGACTAAATATAAGCATTATAAATTATTGTACCTCACCATCTATTACGCGATAAGGAACAGTTTCATAATTTAGCTCATTTTTCTTAATAACTTTATTAGTCATTATCTCAGGTTTTATAGTTAAGTTAATTGAATTTAGAGCTCCAGAACCTTTCTTAATATCTGTTAAAATTTTACTAGTATCTATGGTTACATTGTTTCCACGTAATAATTCTTTAAATTGGTTTTTGTTAAGTAATTTATTATCTAATCCTTTAAATTTAATAATGACAGTATCATCTTCCATAATTAAACAATATGCTTTATGAGAAATAGTATAAGCTCTTTTAGCAATACCTTTGAAAGAAAAATTACCTAAATCACTAAAAATAAATTTATTATCTAAAGAATATTTAGTAAATAAGCTATCAGTATCAGTATAATAAGTAGGATTATTAGGTATTTAAAAAAAAGGATTCATAATAATAGAAGCATGTGAAGTTATCATAGCCGATATTGTAATAGCTCTTACAACATAAGGAGCATCAAAGTTTGTTTTAATTTTTAATTTATTGTATTCATTTCTATTTAATTTTTTAAGTAATTCAGAAGGTGCTGTAGTATATTTAATATATTCAATATCATTACCAATATATATTCTATAAAAAAACTTTATGGATAAGAGATATATGATCATCTATACTAGATTGAACAAAATCAATAGTATAAGGTTCATATTTGAATCCAAATCTACCATATAAACTATTAAGTTTTAATTTAGCAGTAGATCGTTTGCTTTATTACCATCGCTATCTGCATTAATTTTACTATAGGTTTAAAAAAATTTATTAAATAATTTTGTTTATTTATACATTATATGTTCGTAATGTACCTCAACTTTAACAAATTGTGTCTCTCTAGCTTTCTTAAGAATTTCACTGCTATACCAACCTGTTCAATTACCTGTAGGGTATATTAAACCACCATCTTCTTTTCTAAAAGCTCAAATAGGAGCTCTGAGACCTTCGTTAGCAGGCACTTTCACACTCACATAACAGAAACCAAAATAATTATCAAGGTTATTGTCAGTACTCTTAATAAGATTACCTATAGGTAATTCCTTTAACATACAAAAAGGATATAGAGATACAACATTATATATATTTTTAGCATAATAAGAAAATACTTCAACTCTTCCTCCAAAATAAGCAATTTTAATGTAAAAATAATTAGGTTGTCTAGGAATATGTATTGGACACTTATTAATATCAAAATAATTAGTTAAAAAACTCTTTAACGACAAACTACTTAAAGTAGAAAACGCTAGTTATATTTATGTTAAATAAATCAAACATATTTTGACTAAATCTATCTACAATTTGATATAAGGCAACAATATCTTTTTTCATATACTTCATTAATTCTTCTTTCAAATTCCAATTTTTATTTTAAATCCATCTGCTATTTTTTTTTAGTCTATATCAGAGATATTATCATATTTTGTTTTAGCGGGTACTTTGCCTTTATAATTTATATTATATTTTTCAATAAACTATAAGGGAAATAAAGCTTCTGTGTTTTTATATCATTAGCTTTAATTAAATTTCTAATACTTAAAGGTTTTAATTTATAACTATCTTTAAATATAATCTTTTTATTTTATAAATATCTTTATTAGTTTTAGAATGTTTAGTCATTTTTATGACTTTATTTGATAAAGGTTTACCATCTTTAATTTGTAAATTAGTATTGCTGTAAAAATCAAATAATGTTTTAAGTATAAAAACAGAATCAAAAACACATAAATTATGTGTATACCAAGTATAAATTTTAAACTCAAACATATCATCAAAACAATTATTAAACATACTCTCTACTGAGTCATAATTACTAATAATATAATCTGTATAGATTTCTTTATTTTTCCACCATAAAAATACTGGGATAAAATGAGTATTGTTATCTAAAGCTGTTTCAATATCAAATGTACCATATTTATTATCTCTAACTAACTCCAATTTTAATGGCTCAACATTTTTACTTTTTATTTTAGTATCTATGTATTTGATTTTTTTATTTACATATTTAATTGTAGTATTTAAATTTATTATTAAAATTTTTATTTTTTCTTTTCCTTTACTTCCTGTAGTAGAAACATTTATATTAGTAAATCTAAATTATTATTTATCATGTTTATGAACTATACCTTTTAATTTGTTACTATTCATCTCAAGAATTAATAATTTAATTTCATTAAAATGATATAAACTACCACTATTTCCTGATTTATCAATGTATGTATCATCAATAAGACTACCAAAATATTTTAATAAATTACTATTAGGTAAACTGTTAAATAAGGCTTTTAATTTATTATTTTTTAAATTAAATAATTATTTTTTGTTATGATCATTACTTTTTTTCTATATTTTTTAAAAAAACTTTTCTTTTTTTTTTGAATAAATTCATAACTTTTGTATCGAAAGATACAGATCTTAATAATAATATTCTTAACCTCATACCTATTTCTAAATCATTATCATTTTCATCTACTTCAATATCTCCACTATTAACAAAAGACTTTTAACTAGTATATTACCATTTATTCTAGTAATAACTGCATTAATATTAAACTATTTATTAAATAAAAAATGTTTACCGTAAGTGATATATTCCTTATTTAAATTATCTTGTCCTATTACAGCTATATCATAAGTTACACCTGGTATTAAATCCTTATTAATATTTTTTATGATTCTAGTTTTTCAATCACAAATATTTTAAAATATTACGTATTCGGAATAAGCTGGATATAACTTACCTTTTCCAAATTTAAATTTTTAATTTTATTTACCCTTTGACTAACCCTTGTTAGGGGTTAATATGACTTACCTAACTTAAAGTCTAAAAAATCACGTAAACTCATAATTGGTGTACCCTTATTAGTTGAATAAAACTTATTATTTTTAATATTAATACTTTTTATTCTATATTTAAATTAAGGCCTGATTTTAAAAATTTATAACCTTTATTATATGTATCGTAAGCAAATAATGTAAAATTTCTTTTTTGTATTTTCATTTTTGATCAATTATTAATTAACCATTAAGAAAAATTTTATTTATACTGTTATAATCCTTATCACAGTTTGTAGCAAACCTTAGCAAGCAGCATAGAATATATCTAGATATTAAGTTTTATTAGAATAGTGTGAAACAAATTTAATTAACTTAGTTTTATATTATATATATTTTATACTTTAATTTTAATTTAAGAATGATAGGGGGTTTTAATTTAAAAACAAATGTAAAGATTGGTAAATATACCACTTAATGTAAAAATTAAATGCGAGATTAAATAAAATTTGATAGTGGGTTTTTTAAAGAAAAAACATGTAAAGATTTCCTAATAAACTGGTTAGTACTAAAATTAAATGCACTATTAAATATAATTTAATTACTTTTTTATTAATATTATTTCTTATTTGAATTAATTTCAGTATTCTAGGATACTTTTCTAAAAAGGTTAATTTATTAATAATATTTTCACTTAACATTATATTTAATACAGTAACGAAAGAAGATAATATTAAACCATCTATAGTTATATTTGTTAAACAAACAATTTTATCCGGACCTAAACTATCCAAATAATCACTATATTTATTGTATAAAGTAACTAAATATTCACCAATATCTAATTTTTCAATTTCATCAAAAGCTTCATTCATTTTTTCAAATGACTTATCTTTTTGAGATTTATTAAAATCACTGGGATCTTGGTTATATTTAGCTTCAGCTTTTTTATACTCCTCGGCAGCCTCTCGGCATCTACCTAAAGTAGCCTTATTTTTAACATTATTAGCTTGCTCTTCAATAAGTCTAACATATTCTCTTCTTTCTGCTTCCTCCATTTTACTTTTTTCTTCATTGATTTGTTCTAAAATCTTACTTCTATGGTCATTTCAAACCTGTCTTCTATAACTATCCATAGATACAGCATATATAATTAATCCTAAACCATGTTGTTTTACTAATTCTAAGAATTTTTTCATTTTTATGTGTTTTTTAAAAAAATTTTACTTAGTATTGAGCAAGAATAAGGATTAACTAAATGAAAAGAAAAATGTTGAAATTTATTTATTGTTTTAAATTGAAGCATTATTTAATTAATAATAGTTTCATCACATTCTATCTTAAAACTTATAGCTAGTATTTAAATATTACCTAACTAAAAAGTTTCATTAGGTTCGATATATTATATAAATTTTGGTTTATATATATAAAATATATTACTGCTTTAGTAGCAGTTTCAATTTACATAATAAGATTTTTAAAAACTTTTAAAGGCATTGCCTATTTAGAAATAATCCAAAATCGAACAAAAATTAAAAATTGTATTTTTAACCAGGACTAGAATAGCTTAAAATATATTAACCTATAATTATATTAGTTTTTTATAATTTATATCTTAATACATTATTCTTATATACTAATTTAGTTTAAAGATTAAAAAATTAATCATAAATAAAATAAAAAAAGTTTTTTTATAAATAAACTTAAAAACATACCTAATTAATAAGTATGCTTCTTAGTATTTGATTCCTATAAATTATAGAATAAGATATATTATATATATATTAAACAAAAGTACCGAATGATGTAAGGCCTAGCACAATATATTCATATAAAATAAATATTAATAAATTAAGCGTTACTACTAGAGAGGAGATAAATTTGGTCTTTTTAGGAGTCCTGGTTGTATTTTGTAAATTTTGTATAACTTTTTTAAAAAAGTTTTTTATACTTTGTAGTATTTTATATTGATTTATTTATGAAACTTATTTTTGGGTTTATTATTTTGGTTTGGCTTTTAGGAAATTAATTATTGTAAATTTAACATAGTAAGGTAGTACCAGTATTTATTTTTATATTAGATATGGGGGTTAATTTTATGCCTGTGTACTCAATGTTATGTTATTTATATATAAATTATAGGAATTTATTTTATGCTATTTTGTTAATTTTATAAAAGGGTTGCACTGAGTTTTTCTATTTTTAACTTGACTCTGTATAGCTTAAGTTTGGAGTTATCGTTATAATGTTTTGCTTCATACTTGACATAGGGACGTTAAGTCTTTATATTAGGTTATACTGTTAGGTTCGTATCGTAGCAAATTAACAAAAGTTGTATCTCTGTTGTCATATTTTAGTTCAAATTACTGTTGATTTTTTTGTTTTTTACTCTAGACAAATTTATTCTTAAAATTGTAAGTTCTTTTGTTAAAATGAAAAATTCATTGCTATATAAGATTCAAACGTAGAATATTGTATGATCAAGATAGTGCCTGTTTGGTGTTGTAGTAACGCTTAATTTAAGAATATTATGGTTGTTTAACCTGGTAGTAGAACGAGTATACTCGACATAAAAATGAATACCTTGTTTTAGATGTGTTTAGCAAAAAACTCAAAAATTAATTTCGCTCCGCTTCTTTGATAAGATTAAAATTGAATAGGTATAAATACCATAACTTTATGTGATTGAAAAGTAAAATTTAGAAAATAACTTCGACCCTCTTGATCAAAAGGATCAGTATAAGGCCTAAAAACCAAAGAGTGACAACTGGCAGACCTAAAAAAGGAGCTCCCGCAATATAAAGCTTGAGTTACCAGTGTAATCAAAGTTAAAATATTCCCGGTAATAATTAAATATATTAGAAGAATTAGCTATATAAAGATATAAATATTTAGACATAACCCAGTAGGGCACAAAGTAAGAAAACCTCGTTTATTTATTAAAAACAAAAAGGGTAAAATAGATAGGCTTCAACCGCTGCGCTACATATAAAAATAGTATGAACCACACATACGCTAAACCTCTATGTATATCTGCGTTCGTTCACTACATTTTTTGAGAAAGAGAAAACGGTAACTTCAACTTTTTCTAAAAACGCTATTAATACAGTGGGGATTTAAGTAATTTCATTAAAATTAAAATAGCTATTAAAAAATAATACCTTCTAACATAACAAAGAATAGTTCACTATTTTCAAAATAGTTAATAATTTTTATTAGTTTTTACTGGTAAACTATTTACATTAATAAATAATTTATATAATATTATTCCTAATAAAAAAAGCTTTAAATGCACTATACTAGGACTAAGTCATTTATACATTTCAATTTTATATTTAATTAATGAAACAATTATTTTTAATTTATTTAACATAAACTATATTTATTATTTCTTTTTACTGTTTATAATTAATTTAGTTATATTATTATATTAGTTTTTTTGACTCAATTTAGTAATATATAATCTTATTACTTGTGTAAATGTAAATGAAGGTAATATATATTTTGAGAAAAGGAAGATTATAGAAAATAATACAACAAATGCAAATACTAATTGATTAAAGAAATAAAATGGTATTAATTGTGGCATTAGAAACTGTTTTTAATTTAAGGGTTCTAGATAATTTTGTATTTTTATAATGTAAGAACTATCTCTGCTAATTCATGCTTATATAGAAAAAGCATATATAGAAAATGAACTATATTTTGTAATTTTGATAATATAACTATATATATATTGAGATATTAAGGCTATCTGGTTATTTTATATAATAATTAAGAGTTTTTTATTTTAAGACTTGAAAACATCAAAAAATGAGTTGAAGATTTAGCCAACAGCTTCATATTTTATTATGCTTATTTTTTATTTCTTAGTAAATCTTTTTATATTTTTGAAAAAGGTAGCTGTATAAACATATTACTTGAAATGTTTTGTGAGCTATTTGATTTCAAGAAAAAAGATAGAACAATAGAATAATTTTAAGGATCTATAAGATTAGCATTGAGTATTATTTTATAGAAAACCCCAAACCAAACCTATTTTTTTACGTTAAATAAAAATTAAATTTTAGCTAATTTTATTGATAATAGCAGATTAATTATGGATGATTTTCTACACATTTCTAATTTAACAAAATTTTGTTTTCTTTTTCTAGATCTAGAATAATACCAAAAATTACTTTGATTTAAATTGAATATATTTGATTAGATTTGCAGCTAGACTCAAAAGCTATTTTTATTAAAAACTAATTGCAATCAAATTTTACACAGTAGTAATTTACGAGTAGCCAGGCTCGAACTGACAATATCAACTTGGAAGGCAGAGATTATACCAATTTAACTATACTCGCGTTTAAGCTAAGGGAGAACCTTTTGTTATTACTATATTTATGTTTTTAGCTGTTTATCAACAATAGCCTTAACTTTATTTTTAAATTATTTTTATATTCTTGTTCTCTTTTAATATAATCATTATTTATGTATATATAAATAAAATAATTATTTACTTTCAGATAAGTTTAATTTTAAATAGCTTTGTTTAAGCTAAAAAAGCAGCATTAATGATAACTCTACAAGTAAGTTACAACAAATTTACCTCCCATAATAACTAATATAACTTATAGCTTAAATATATATATAAATTATATTTATCTTTATCTATTAATCCAATACCAATAAATAGCTGTTGTAAACAAAGTAACATTATTCTATACTCAAATAATCCTTATCTCAGATTTTATCTTAAAAACTCTAAATCTCTAATTATTTTATTATCTTTTTCAATAAGAATAGAATTAAAATAGAAAACCCTATGCATAATTATTCAACAGTTAACTGATTACCCCTTTTCATTTTCACTACAATTTATGTGAACAAAAATAAATTAAAATAAATAAAATTAATAAATAATGTAAATAAATCTAAGGAAGTAAAGGGATAAAAAAAGATTTATAACTTGTCATAAAATCCCACAATAATAAAATATATATAAAATATATTATTTCCATCGGTCAAATTGTTACAAATTATTAACAAATTTTTAAAATAAAAAAGGTCTCAAAATACAAACAGTAAAAGTTAAAACTTACTTTGTTCAGTAGCGTAAACTTTGAATATAAAGCTATCATATAAAGTATGTACTATAATTATGGAATAATTTAACGTAAAATAACTCAATTATCTATATAAATAAAGCATAATCTTAAAAATAACTATTAAAGCAATAAAAACATATAATAAAAATCCATATTCCAAAAAGTATTATCAAAAATGATATAAACAAAATTTGTGATACAAGCAGGAAATAAATCCTGAAAACAAAATAACGTGAATAAAAAATTACAAAATTTCCAAAAATTAAACAAATTAAAAATTAATTAAGTCTTATAATGTGGCCCCCAAAACTCTTTATCTCATTCAACTGTTACTAATTTAATTAAAACAAAAATTCCAATATTCATCCATAATATAAAAAATATAATACCAACTTCACAAAATAATAAACAATATGGAATAATGTACAAAAAATTTTAATTATAAAATAATTTGGCTAATATTAATATAGTAGGGCTCAGGCTTACCCTGCCCTCAGAACCATACGTGATACTTTATCATCCTCCGGCTCGCCGTCTAAATCTTCAAAAGGGGTTTGTTTTATAAGTTAATTGAAATAGTTACGAATAACTTTCATGTCTGCGTAATTAAGATCTCTTCTATGTAATAAATCATGGTGGTAAGCACATAGGGGAACTTGTTTCCGTTTGTATGCTCCGACCCACTGTGCATAAGTGTTATTACCAGTTCTTATTCTTCCTCTTACATCTTTTACTTTTCTAATGTGATGCATTTCTACTTGATTAGTAGATTGACATAATGCACATTTTTGTGTAGGGTAGATTTTTTTAAGTTTAGAGAATCAGGATATTCTTAGATTGTCACCTGGCTTTTTGGCTTTGAGGCCTCTTAAATTGTGTTATACTTTAAGTTCAAATGGCATGCTTAATTTAACACCTGTTTCAGGATCTGCTAGTTTTTTGTCAAATTTTCTGAATGTTTGTCTTTTTGTTCTTACTTTGTATTTCACCCCAATGTGAGGGCGCAGGACATTTGTAGAAACATGAAAATGCTTCATAAACTGGAAAGATTAGCGGCAAAGCTGTAAAATTGGAGTAGTTAAGTGATACGGTGGTTGTAAAAGGTTACTATTTCGTAATGTGATAAGTTAATTAGGTCTTTTCTTGCGGTAGCTGTAGGCATTTCATTAAAATCAGTCTTAATATATTTGTTGATTTTAAGTTTGGCAATAAGGTCCTTGATAGGTATTTCTATTTTCATTCTCATACGGTATTTAGCAGGATTTCCTGCTTTATTTTTGGATAAACCGGCTTTAGTGGCCGAGATTCTTTTGCACCACGCACCGAGGAATTTGAAGCCATCTTTGGTGGCGGTGATTATGGTTTTATCCTTATGCAGCTCTAATCCACATTTTTTGTTTAGAATATCCGCAACTTGGTGTTTTATGTGTTTAGCTTCGTTTATAGACCCGATTACTAGTATGACAAAATCGTCAGCGTATCTTAAATACATGAGACGTTTGAAGTTGGAATCAAAAGGGTCCAGACTTGGATGATATCTTCTTGTGGCCGCTAGCTTTTTAATTTCGGAAGATCCTTTTTTATTTTTTACGTAGGGTTTGCATTCGAGATGTGATAGCGTCATATTCTTTATTTTTGGCTCTTTTTGCTCCTTTATTGAAGGATTTCTTGATGTCTTCCATCTTTTGATCTAATTTATTTAATACTATGTTCACTAATACTGGGCTAAATATGATACCTTGACCTTAAGAGGTTTTGTTGTGTTTCCCGGTGTCAGGCTCAATGTAACCTACAGTAAGGGATTTTCTAATTAATTGTAGAGTTTTGTCGCATGCCATATTGGACTCTATACATTTTATAATAATTTGATGAGGGATTCTGTCAAAACATTTTGAAATATCACCCTTTATCACTCATTGATATGCAGATCCATTTCGATATAGTTGATATAGTGCTTGTTGTAAAGATTTTCCGGCTCTAAAACCATATAAGCTGTATGATAATTTATCTTCTCAAATAGCTTCCATTAGTGTAGTTAGTGCTTTTTGTACAAATTTTTATATGGGGTTTCCCACACTCAGTGGTCTAACTTATTTGTTGGCTGGTTTGGGAGTCATTACTTTTATGGAGGGAGAGAGTTTTAATTTACCTGTTTTGATCTCTTGGGCTATATTTTCGAACCAACTTAGATTTATTCCATCCAATGTTTCGTTAATTACACCTTTAGACATGTTTCCTGCTTTGCTTTTATTTCAAGGCTTTTAAAAATAAGGGGTTACCCAGGATATTGATTATTCCATTGTATTTACCGTGTTTACTCATATATTTGTTTAATTCATTCTTTGTCCACGAACTAACGGACAAACCTTTTTGTATAATTGGGTTATTCGATTTGCTGCCTTTAGATAGGTTAAGTAATTCGATGTCTTTCATGTTAGAGTCACGGTTTTCCTGAATGAACGATTTTCGACTGTTTTCCTTTGCTTTAACGCTACTATGAAAACTCCGTCCCCGCATTATATATAATTTATAATTATAGGCGGTTAGATCCCGGGGTTGCTGTGTGCATATGTTTGAATTGGTACTTTTAGGACTTTGCGCACTTTGCTCTTCTAGATTGAAGTAAGTATAGGGTTTTGGCCAATTATTGTAGTTCGCTCTACCTATAATAACATTTAGGTTCCCTATTAAATGCAGCGATATTCTGCTTAAACAATTAGGCCATCCTGACCCACTTTGTACGTATCAAATTTGTTATCCTGTCCATAACTACTCCCACTAACAGAAATATCAGAAAGGGGCACTCCTATCTTAATTCTGCTTTTGTAATCTGCTATGCCGTCTGAGTAGTTGTTACCTGTCTCTGGAGCAATTACCCGTGGCAGATATCTTAAACTCCTTAATTATAATCGTAGGAGGATAAGGCCAAATATACCTGATAGTATAAAATAAACCATTGTTGTGATTCTATATACCTCCTCTGCACACGCCTCGCCCGGCGCACAATCAAATGATTGTAATTCTATACTTAAATACATACTTAATAAATCATAACTACTTAATAATAAAGAACTTCCTAATATACTAAATAAATCTATTAAATAATAATTTTTAAATTCTGGAGTAATACTTAAATATTATAAATATATAATAATCTTTATTAGAACTTATAGAGTTACTTGTAATAAAATTATTAAAATCAAATTGCTACACATATAATACAATTACTTTAATTACCCTAAAAACAAATTATATAAAATAATACCAAAATCCCACAAATTATCAAGATATAAAATAATTATATCAAATAAAGTTTACTTCTAAAAATTGTAAAAACAAGACAAAATCTCATTCAAAATTAACACATCCAAATTAACAAAAGTTTTCTTTATTTTTTATTTTTTATTTTTTTTATTTAAGCTAACCTCAATGTTAAGTTCAGCATTAAGACTATTTTTTATACATTTAAAACCAAAATATTAAAACTAATTAAACACTAAAAATAAATAGTATAACAGATTACACATAAAATAAAACCTCCAAAATAATAAACTACTTTAATTTCTCAAAGTTATAATTAAGCACAAAGTGTTTACCAACCTTCGTTAAACTACCAAAATTAGAATCCGTTACAAACTAACAAACAGTACACTAAAATATAGTAAAATTAATTAAATCAAATGGTACAAAACAAACTATTAAATTTGGTGATAATGTACAAAAGTGCTTAAAAATATAACTCTAAATCAATAAAAATATATAAAAGATAAAATTATCTTAACTAATTCGATCAACAAATTCTCAATCTAAAGCTTCAAACACTAAAACTTTAAAATAATATATAGTTTTATTGGAGCTAGAAGTAAGAAAATTTATCAAATTTGTTAAAACTTGATTTTTAAAAACAGTTTCAAAAATGAAATTCGCTGTTAAATTCTCTTTTTACTCTTACCTAAAAGTTTTGTACTCTTAACATCCTTTTAGTAAAACTATATCTCCTTCTAATAATGTTTAAAAGTCTTAAATAAACTCAACATCAAAATTATTTATCTCAACTAGTTTATAAAATTCTCAAAAAAACAAACACAAAATAAAACTATCAAGAAAGAATACTCAAAAATTAATAAAAACAAAAACAAATATAAAATATAAATTAGGCAACTCGCTAAAATAAAATTGTAAAATTTGTACAAACATGAATTTAAAAACCCTCCTCAAATATATAGTCTCAAAAGTTAAAGTTTAAATAAACCCTAAAATTTATTTTCCAATGGTAACTATAAAACTATATGTTCTAATTAAAAGTAATTTATCAAATAAAATATAAGTAAATAAATACTATAACTCAATATCTATTTATAAATAAGGCAAGTTAATAGCATAAAATAAAACATAAACTTAGTTCAAATTGGTAAACATTATACTCTCAAGGCTCCTTTTAAAAAGAAAGTATATGTCCTTCTACTAAAATTATTACATTTTCTAAAAACAATCATAAACTAAAAAATTAAAACAAATACTAACTTAAAATTATTTTGAATAAAATTTGGAATAATCTAAAATTAAATAAATACTCACACTAAAATTAATTAAACACTAAAAATAAAAAATAGTATAAAAAATATATAGAAAATACTGTAAAAATACACATAAAACTAAAACCTTAAAATTAAATAAAATATGATAAAAATAACAGAGTACCTAAAACTATACTTGATATTTTAAAACAATTAATTAATAAAATTATAAAATTATAAACATAATAATCACTTATAAATTAGTAAATTGATAAACAAATCATAAATAAATTATAATATTAATTAAAAAGTAAGCTCCGCTTTTAAACTAGTAAATAAAAAACTTTGTAACTGAAAGATCTTAAGAAATTAGATGCGCGTCCTATTAAAACATTAGTAAGTTTAGATATTATAATTAAACTTTAATAAATAACTCCTTAAAGTTAAAGGGCTTTTACGATTTTAAAAAGATCATAAAGTTTATTTCTCAAGAAAGGTTGTTAATTTAATGGTATAGGCAATCCATTCAGTAACGCAGATCTTTCTTTTTTTATAGGAGTTAGTATATCGCTTTCGTTTCAGACTTATCGCGTATATTCATTAAGGAAAGCTGTCGTATTTACCGTGCTGTCCTGAGTTATTACTAACTTTTTATAAGTAGTTACTATCTGAGGATAAAACGAGTCTCTCTTATGACGTTTTTCAATTTGTTCAAAGTTTATGACACGAACCTTATTTATTATTTAATAGAGACGAGGCTGAAAAGGTAGAACTGTTTAAGATGGTTCATTTTAGCTCTTCACCGGAGATAGTTATTATTTTTTGTGAAGATGTAGCTCGGAGTGAGGTAGTTGGACTATACTTTATTGACTTGTAGATCCCTTATTTCCTCATAGTTCATAATGAAGCCCTGCTCTATTCTATGTTGTCTAAGTTCATTTCACCATTGTAAATTCGAGATATTTAAAAAACCCGTGATATTTTTTGGTGATTCATATATACTTTATACTGGTGAACTCGGATTTTTTGTTTACTCTTATTCGTGACCTTGCTTTATTACTCTACCCCTTTTTAATTGGAATGGTTTGGTGCTAGCATTCGTGTAATATCCACTTTTGGAGTACCTTGAATTTGGCTACTTTAATTAAGGCTATACCCATGATCTTATTATCCCTAGAAATTTTATCCTCCTTTTGCTGTTCACATCTTTTCTTATTCATTTACTTTTGCTTCAATTTACGCTTTTCATACTTAACGTTCCGCATGAAACGGTTCATTGCTGTAAAATATTCCTTTTGTGGCTAATTTATCACTATTAGTGTCTCGTTTTTGTTTGTTTCTGTAATAGGATTTTATTGTAAGATTCGAGAGAATTGGTGATAGGAAAAACCTTGACTTACACCGTGATAGTAGCAGTAAGGTTTTTTGAATAAGTCCCACGATAATTGTGGAAAGTTCATATCGGATAGATACCTGTATCATAATAGATGATATCTCAAAACTCTATTGATTTTCACTCACTTTCCTTTTTTAACCAAAAGACATACTAATTGACATTTTTAATAAACAAGTCTTCTTAATCTAACTCCTTTCTTCTGTTTAAAAGCAACTATATCTCCTTATTATTTAAGACATAAAATTATTTACTAATATTTATATTGAATATATTTATAATTATGAATATTTTATTAGATCAAAATTATATTATTTATAGTGATAATACTTAAAGTATAAACATTAATTTTTATTTTGTTCTACTTGGTTTTAATTTAGTTAAAAAAGCAGCACCCATCACTTATCATAAATGATAATAATCTAATGTTTGACTCTCAACATTTTTCTCTCAAGAATCTTAGTATTTCAATAGCATATAAAAAAAAATATGAACCAAATGTGGTATATATGAATCAAGTTCCAACATATATTTAAATAAAATTTAGGCAACTAATAAAAGAAAAATGATAAAATTTACACCTTCCTCAACGAAATACACGTAGGAAACCAAAGTTTATAACTAACATTCTTCAACTGCTCAAGCTTTAAGCGGAATCCTTAAGTTATATAATAGATACTGTTCGACTGTATGTTTTAAAAAAGCTACAATATAAAACACTAAGACTGTCATCAAAGTATAAGAAGGAGTACACCTACGAAGATAGCAATATAAAGTGAACGGTAATCCTGAAAAGAGGTAGACAGTTTAAACCCACACATCGTTTAAATCTACACAAGACCCTGGGACTCGTTTAAGAAAATCATTAAAAAACTCCTTGAATTAAGATTTTCCTCTTAAATAAGAACCCAAACCTAATATTCAATTGATTGAGTAATGTTCACCTCGACCAATATATCCATTGAGTAATAGAATAGTCCAACATCTTGGTTAATAAAGACATGAATTTCCAATAACAAGTAACTGAACCCTTCAATAATTATAAAAAACAAGGTAGCAATACAAATGGATACCGCTGCACAAATAGCAAACTGCTAAGTTAAAATTCTGTCTTACCCGTCTATTTCAAGAAAAAACAAAATGGATAATAAATATCCAACATATTTAGCTAAGTTAACAATAGAATTCTCTTAACACTGGAGAAGCTTCTAAGAAGTACTAATATGTAAATTTCTAATATTACTAACCATAAACAAGATAAGGATTCATAGATTTTTGTTAACGTAAAGAAAAGCTCGTATCAAGCAAAGGAGTTTAAGAGTAAGCCAAACTAATCCCCACACCCGAGATAAACCATTTTTATAAATCCCCTGTTCACCCCACTCACCGTACCTGATAAATTTTATCCAACAGGAAATAATAAACTTACCCCTAATAATCTTCATTAATCTCATAATTAAATACATATAATAATCTAAATCCTAATTATATAAATATAATAAATATTATTAATATAATAAATATAAATATATATAAATATATACTTAATAAAAACTATTATAAAATAATTAATAAAATTATTAAAATAATTAAATTATAACAAATAACAATATAAAAATAATTAATATTAAATAAAATAAATAATTATTAAAAACTAATAAAAAAATATGAAAACAAAATAGATAGTTATATATAAAATACTAAACTAAACCTAATCTAAATAAATTCTAAGTATTTCAATTATAATGTTTTTAAAAATAAATAATATTGTTTGTTTACTAATTTATTACTTTATTTCCATATATTCAATTATGGTTCTTTTGTTTGTTGTTTTGATTAAATTAAACCCACCCCCTCCCCCTTTATCTCTTTAAAAGCTTTTAAGAATACCAACTATTCTAAAAGTGTATTAAATAAATTAATATGTTAGACACTATCATTAACAGAAATAATTAAAAAAAGTATTTAAATTGTAGCTCTTTGGCAAGGGATGGGGACTGAAGTCCCCCGCGTCTCT
>Ga0153937_1000174_pt1 | contig 22673 bp, 22 predicted proteins | sample TSNY021MetaG_FD_104680 | JGI IMG/M metagenome (GOLD analysis project Ga0153937, IMG submission 104680) | Attine ant fungus gardens microbial communities from New York, USA - TSNY021 MetaG | ecosystem: Host-associated > Fungi > Mycelium > Unclassified | place: USA: New York, Robert Murphy County... | reverse complement strand
CTGGATACAAGAATAGTATGGATACTGACGAATGGGTACGCAATAAATACGTTATCTTCCCTACAAGTGTAATGGATTCGGCAGGCAACATATGGCGGTCCGGTGAACGTATTGATTTATTAAAACTTCCGGATGCCAATAAGATTTACAAATTCACCAATCTACTGGCGAATGATGAAGCTTCATCGGCGACGGTGCAGTTCCTAACTGTTGCTAACAATGCGCCAGAAGTTACAACGTACAATGATGCCAAACGAGATACTAATAGTGTCAGAGGCTCTAATTATGCGGCTGAAATGTCTGTAACCAAAATACAGAATATCGACGTTGTTGGATCTATAGGTGCTCTGCGTATTGAGGATGTTGGTGATTTACGATTCGCAACGCTGTTTAAGCAGAGCAAGAATAACGGTAAGTGGTTAATTCCAAATGTTGTCCCAGAAGTGGACTATGCTCTACCTAACAAGATAGTTGCCGATAATATTGATGCACGTCTTGAGGATGCGCGCTCTACCAGATACTATCATGCTGTCTACGGTACAACAACCCTACCAACCGGTGGTGTGGCATTTGATTACGAAGAACTTCCACTAACGCCGAAAATAAATCCTATTAAGGCACTACAAGAAGAGCCTATGCGGCCTGGATATAAATTGATGATGGCTATTGAAACAATAGGAAATTACTACGGCGAAAATTTACACTATGAAGGCACAACGGCAAAGCACTACACCAGAACAGAGAGTAACGGTAATGGAGCATTTTCTTACAAAATGCAGATTCTACCGAGATACTATGAGTTGAATCTGGATACCGGTGTTTACAAAGAAGTTGATGTGTACATGTACAATAATTCTACCTACGTTCCAATTTACAAGGGGTATGAGGATATGAATAAGTGTACAGAGTATTATGCGTATCTAAACTGGCTTGAAGAGGCTCAGCGAAGAAGTTTCACGACAAAAGAGTCACAAATAAGTCTGGCGTACCAAACATACGTATCATCAAGTGAATATCAATTTAGGCTTCCTACTAATGAGGTTGACGTAATCGGGACCCCGAATATGTTGATTCTAATCGATTTAGACAGAACACTGATTGGCAGTTCTACGAGATATGGTGTTAGTTATGCAGCAGGGAACGCAGAGCTTGGTTATACGAGCAATCGAATAACCGAGTTGGGGTACAACAATAGATCGCAGAGATGGCACTGGACGTTAGGTCTACCATCGTCGTCGGTGTTTGTATACGCAGACGAGGCATGTAATGATACTAACATAAAAAAGATGCAGTCCCACAATGCAGTAATTGTTTGTGCTCTAAACATTAAGGTTCGTGGAAATGTGTGGACGTTGCAATATGATGGAAGCAATATCAACAATGATGGATTCCAGATTTATCCGGGTGGCAAGACCTATGATCCGCCACCAGCAACCACCAACACACCAGATGCGCCTACTGATCCGGTAGTAGTTGTCTACACCAATGATAAAACATCAAAAGACGACATGACGACAACTGGAACTCATTAATATCAAACAAACTTGGTCCCTGCTAACCTAGGTTGGTGGGGATCGATTTTATAAAAAAGTGTGGAGACACCGCCATATATAAGTGGAAGGGGGAATGGCAAGGAAAGAGGTTTCAACGGAACAATTACTATAGTGTAGTGATTGTAAGAGTCAAAGAAAAAGAAAAGATTGTTACCACTAAAGTTATCTCATTACCTTCTCTATGTCTTTGCTGCTGGCCTTTGACTTTGGGTAATAAATTATGTATAATGAAGGAGAAAACATGAGTGATACAAATGTTAAATCTACGATAAGAGCTACTGACCCTATCATTCGAGGAAAAGAGAGAGTCAGCGGTGTTGATAACGCTACGCAGGTAGACCCTATACTTGAGAAAGCAGAGGAGAAGTGGGCTGCTGCCGGGATAGCTGATGACTACATATTTAGTATGGTTATGCGAGAGACTGATATGAGTGGAGAGTTATTGCGGATTATTTTGCCGGATTTATCAATAAGGAAGATAGAGTATGTGCAATACCAGAAGACGATAGAGGAAGGTAGGGATACCCATGGTGTGCGGTTAGATGTTTATGTTCGAGACGAAGAAGGAGCGGCGTACACAATTGAGATGCAGGCGGCAAGCAGAGATAATCTGGAGAAGAGAAGCCGGTATTATCAGTCACTTGTAGACACGCAACTACTTGAGAAGGGACAGCCGTACTCTTCTTTAAACCAGAGTTATATTATCTTTATTTGTCCGTTCGATTTATTCAAGAGAGGCAGATGTGTTTATACTTTTGAGAATATGTGTAAGGAAGATACCACTTTATTGCTAAATGATGCAGCAACAAAGATATTCCTAAATGCAGGAGGGGCTAGTGATAACATTAGCGAGGAATTGCGTGCATTTCTTGATTATGTATTAGGCATCAAGTCTGATAACGAATTTGTTAAGAAACTTGATAGAAGAGTTCAAGAAGTAAAGCAAAGCGGAGAAAGGAAGCGTGAGTTTATGATGACGTGTATGAGAGATTTAGTGAATAGGCAAGAGGGTGAGCAAGTAGGTGAACAAAGATTAGCTGCACTAACAGAAAAACTATTGGAGGATGGAAGATACGAGGATTTAAAGATTATGACTAAGGATAAAGACTATCGACAAGAACTCTACAAGGAGTTTGGTATCGAATAAAAGGACAGAATAACAGAGGATTATCATAGCACCAAAAGAGGGATTAACTGCCCCTCTTTTTTTAATGCAGTTTTTGAGAGATTATTGGAATCAAAAAGAGTAATATTTAAAAACATTATCTCGCTTTTGGATTGTTATTAGCAAATAGTGGGAGAATGGTGTTTAAAATATAGAACCGTCCCAGAGTAGGACGAAGAGAAGGAGAATTTAATAATGCTTAAAACTTGTGGAGTATGTTTTAATTCAATGAACAGTGTGGTTCTGGTTGTCGGTGAAGGTTATCAAACGGACGAAGATGAAAAAGTATTACTGTACAATGATGAGGATTTTGGCGTTGTCGAAGTATCCGGATTACAGGGTGTCGTTATCAACTACTTAGAAAGAGATGATGTAAGTACAGTTGAGTCGTTGGCATCCAGTTTAACTAACGGCGCGTTTTCACTAAGAGCGAAAGCCGTAATCTTAGTCAAGCATAATGGCACTACGAAGTACTTGGTGGCGTTGGATGACATTCAGAATGATACATGGGTAATCACCGATGGACCGGGACTTAGCACAAGGCCGATTACTGTAACTACGTTCACCACGGAGTGTGGTGACTATGACGTTATCGAAGAACTCTTCACATTAACTGACGAAGGAGGCTTCTAAAGCTATGTATCGATTTGACAGAGAAAAAGGTATCCTATATTCCGGGCAAATTAACATTGAGCCGGTATTTGAAGGCTATCAGCCCTCTGACCATTACACCGCCTGGAAAAAGTATCTCTATACCGATCCAGGCGGAGATACTAATATTGTCTGTTTGCAAAACGATGTGAGGATGTTGTCAAATGCTGTCGAGGTAAAAGTGGGTAAGCTCCCTAAAGGTGAGAAAGGCAATCTATTTCGCCTGGAGGTAACAGACATAAGACAACATGATAGTAACTCATCCTCGGGTAATACGGAATATTGTACAGTCAGAGGCCGGGCATATATAAGTGGAGCACCAACTCCTGAATTTAATATTTTACAGCTGCCGCAAATAACACGGGCCGGTACTTTCTATAACGACGGGTTAGAATACGCGATTGTTTGTTCAGCAGAACCCTCAAAGTTTATAACGTTTGACGGTAGAAGCACGCTATCCATTGCAACAAAAGCAAAAAAGATTAACGTGAAGAGTCCATTCAATAAAGAAGCGACCATTACCCTGAATAGTAAGGATGTAGCGTTGTATGATGTTATCTCTAACTTAGGCATAAGATTGAATGATGCTTACGAGGAGTATATGCATACCGGCGATGTAGAGCTTAGTTGTTTCCGTGAATGGGACGGAGTAACCTATAACGATACCATTTATAACATTCCACCTAAGAATCTATGGAATCTCATTGAGCAGGTGGAGACTCCGGACAATGTGAAGTATTGTTATAATGGCTTGAATGCAAGTGGAATTGGGGAAGCCCTCAACAAGGACATATTTGGGCTGTACAGCAAGAATTCACAGAAAGTAAATGATTTGGGCAAGTATCCGAAGCCGTTCTATGAAACTTTTGGAATGATTAACGGGTATAGCAACAATGGTGTCGAGCCGTCTAATCTTGGTGATATACGTTATCAACTAAATGAATTGATGAGCATCAGCAGAGGATTAGGTCGTGTTCTATCCCGCGATGTATATGACTCCAGTGATAATTTATTAGCCAGAGAAGGGGATTTGGTCAACAAAGGAATGATCGCTAAGTTTAACAGTAAGCGTATCAACTGTTATTACGTTAAGACTAGCCCAGTATTCCAGCCAGGGTCTGAATTAGCTATTATGATTCCAATCTGGGAAATTCCTGAAGGTGTTTATGTACCGGCAATGCTACGTGACCAGGTACCTAAGCGGTATATGAATGAAGATGGCGTAACAAAGTGTCAGGTAGTCTACCCTGACGGTGAAACAACAGGTGATTTAGACTTCAAAATCTGCCATCTCTTGTTAATCAAGCAAGGGACTATAATTACTCGGGAGTTATTGAGGTTCATTAATAGCTGTTTTATATATGACACAAAAGAAGTCATACCAACTCCCAGCGATCTCAATGCTCCGCAGAAGCTTAGTGAACATAATACAATAGCATCGAATTGGAACTTGAAAGCTACGAGGCACAGAGTCCCTATCGTGAAGAACAGGTATGCTACGGCTGCAGAGAGTGACGATGGCGAAAAGCAGGATGATAGCACTCACTATTTACTATTCGAAGAAGAAATACTGGGTAACAGGCATTTTGCAGCCAACGATGGTTGGGTGTTTGTCTCAGAGGACGGACAAGAAGCTCCGGCGTCCCCTTACCTGACAGTCTTTGATTTGGTTTGCCTGCTCTCTATAACATACCGCTTACAAAATGGTCAGTACATAGACTTGGTTGCAGATAAGGATTTAGGAGTTCGTAAAAAGTTCTGTTTGATTGATGACCATATTCATGAGGCATTAGTCAAGGGCTCAAGAGCCTACGGAAGCTCGGCATACGGGTATATCTACAAGAAAAAGGGTGATACGATAACTGATAAGTTTGCCTATAAAGCATGCAGTGACATCATAGAGTATATGGGCGGCCGGGGAAAGAAAGTAACGATGCTTGTAGATGTTACTAATCCGGCAGCTTACGTTTCCTCAATCAGTCGAGTGAATACTGTTGTTGCAGACAGTCATGCAACTACAAATACGATGCGACTGCTCTCTATGGGTTACTATGGCAGAATATGTCCGTATGAGACACCTCAATCGCAGAAGCTGGGTCTAACTAATTCGAAAGCACACAGAGCCAGGATAGTCAACAATGAGGTATGGACTCCGTACTACAGAGTAACGCATGTAGGGAATCGTCACAAAGTTGATACATCCAGGAAAGTTTGGTTCACGATACAAGATGAGGAGAAGTATCGAATTGCAGATTTACTCTCTCTAAAGCTTAATGAGAATAATGTCATAACGAATACAGGGTTAGTTCTGGCAAGAGTACCAGCAGTCAATTCGCTGGAGAAGATGGAAGTACAGAACATAAACATAGCTCTGATTGAGTACGTGAATTGTTACCCCGACCAAACGTTGTCTGCTACAGCAACCACCATCCCGTATATTGGTTCTAATGATGCAGTGCGCGTTTCCTATGGGCTCTCAATGGCGAGACAGTCCAGACCGTTGATGTATCGGGAAGTCCCTACAATCATGACACATGCTAATTTCGATATGGTGCGGATGAATGATAAATTTATGGTTGTTGCAGAAGCAGATGGTGAAGTGGTGGATGTAATGACAAATGACTCAAGATCTAAACGTAATCAACAGCAGTTGACTATAACCGTTGCCTACAATAGTAAAATTGAGGAAAAAGTAGGTCTTGAAAGTAAGTTAAGTCACGAGCCCTACAACAACATGGAAGTGAGGTATGAGTACCCTCTGGTTGAATATAACCACCAGTCGGTAATTATCAGAAAAGCAGAAGTTGTTCCAGGACAATTTGTGAAGAAAGGAGATATCTTAGTATCATCTAATTTCACGAAGGATGGGTTTATGACTACAACAGTGAACGCATTCATTGGAATTTGTCCTGCCGGTTACAACTATGAAGACGGTGTTTTAATGTCAAATGGCTTGCGTAAAAAGCTTACTTCATTTGGACACACAGAAGATGAGATAAAGGTAAGTGGGAATACTCGCGTTGAACACAGGAATTACCTGAATTACCACTACACAAATGTCTCGCGACTTGTAGAGTGGTCTGTAAAGTTGCCAAACGGAAGTAAATATTCTTCATCTGACCATATAAAAGGATACCTGGTCAGGTTTGTAAATGATGTGAAGAAACAAGGCCATAAGGGAGGCAAGGTCAGAGTATCTAAGACATTTAAGGCGCATGGGATATCATTCAATACACTATCTGGTGGCGATAAAATTGCCAACCGGCACGGCAACAAGGGGGTTGTCCCCAAAGTGGTGGATGATGAGGATATGTTCTATCTTGCGAACGGTCAGGTGTTGGATATCCTATACAATCCGGTAGGTATGGGTTCCAGAATGAATATAGCCCAGATAAAAGAAGCGCATATCACATTAGCTCTCTATGTACTCGGTTTGAAAATGTGCACGCAAAGTTTTAATGAAGTGTCATGGAAAGAGAGCACTCTATTACTGGAGTACGCTTGGGATTGTGCTAATTTGGGTGTGGATACCACAAACGCTGACAGCAAGTACTCTATCTATCCGGAATCAATGCGTTCATACGTAAAAGAGAATGAACTTCTGGTTGCGATGTGGAAGGGTATATTTGAGAAGGATGGAACTGCATATCTCTATGACCCAAAGACCGGCAAAAAGAAACATGGTAGGGTTGTTATTGGGATTAATTCAATCTATAAGTTAATTCAGGAGTCTGAAGATAAACTGAATGCACGTGGCGGTATGATTGCTAATAGCGATTATGTGGCGGGCAGTGGTCGACCAGTCAAAGGCGCAAAAGTAAATGGTGGTCAGACAATAGGTCATATGGAGCTTCAAGGTTTAGTAGCACATGGTGCTAAAGCTTTCTTAAAGGAGATGTTCCATTGGCGTGGTGATAATGTTTATGAACGCCAAACAACCGTAGCAAAGGCGTTGGGTACTTATGATGAGCTTGGTCCGGCCAATGTTGAGATTATGGAGACAAATAAACCGCGACGGGCGACCGAAGAGTTTTTCGCAACGCTGAAAGCCCTGGGGCTGGACGTAATAGTTGAGGAGCCAGAACCATATCTGCCTGTCAATACCAGAAAAGTAAGTGATAAAAGAGTGATATATCCTACGAGAGTAATAGTCGGGGAGAGCAAAATCCCCGTCAATAAAGAAACTATGGAACAAGCAGAAGAATTTGCTAGCTCTAGTGAAAATGTCATAGACAGCTATCAATTCGAGTAAGGAGGAATATGCAAGGTTCATCACATTTCATGATTGGATGTGCTTGTGCTGGAGCTATGGTGGTTATTGGATATCAAACAGGTGACGCCGGTTTAACAGCTGGCGCCATTTTGTGTCCAGTTGGTGCTATGCTGCTGGATATAGATCACAATTCCACAAAGCTTGGAAGAAAGCGTAGTGCAGTTACGGATATTATCGTTACCGTTGCAAAAGTAGCAACGGTAATATTTGCTATCTCAGTCGCTGCAAAGACTACAAGAAACACCGGAAATATGCAGATTGGCCTTCTAACGGGGTTAGCAAGCAGTCTGCCAGCTCTGGTATGTATTCTATTGGCCAGTAATGAAAAGATAAAGAAGAAGTTTAAATTCTTTACTAAGCATCGAGGAATTATGCACACACTGATTCCTGTAATCGGAATGCTATACGCTATTCCAATGGTTGGTGGTTTTATAGGCGCTTTATTAACAGGTCTGTCCGTTGGTTACGTAAGCCATTTAGTAGCGGATATGGAGACTGTTATGGGGTGTCCGGTGCTCTGGCCGCTTACTGACAAAAACATATCTCTACTACCTATCCGAACAGGCACTATCTGGGAAAAACTAATTCTATTAATTGATTTGGGGGTAATACTATGCTTGACAGTTCTGTACTTAAATCTCTAAGTGAGTGTATAGTAAAAGATTCAGTTATTCATATTCCAGGATCTGTACTGGCTCCGGAAGTTCTACAGGAGTTTAAAGTAGTACTGCGGAGATTGGTTTTAACAGGCAGAGTACCTCACTGTCGCCCTATCAAGGTTTTAATAGAGGGTGTGAGCACGAACACCGTTATTGAGTACCCAAAAGGTTTGTCAAATTCCTATCTGGATATGATTACTATCCTGAAGAATACGGTAATAGCCGATGAACATGATGGGTTTGATATTAACTTAGCTGGTTGTAATTGGCCTAAGTCAAAAATGCCCCGTCAGTTTGATGCATCCATTGAGTTAGAGAGGAGACAAGCGGAGAAGCGTAAGGAAGTAATATCAGAGGTAAGTCTGTTTACTTCCAAGAGTAATGAGTATGGAGAAATCTACGTCAGTGATTTGAGAGTTCTATCAGCAGACTACACCGATGGTAAAAGTGCCGATGACTACTTAAGTGTAAAACTAAAGACGTTATTGGCAAATCCAAAACCTATCAATAAAGTGGTTAAAGGGAGTAATGCCAGAATAGCTATAATGTGGGCAAATATCTTGGGAGATGTAAGCTATGAGGTGATTGACCGTTCCACAAGAGAGATAAATGGCGGCGTGAGTATTGAACAAACTTCGTCCCTGTCTGATCTGTTTGTCCCCATGCTTAGCGAGAGCGAAGGTAATACTATCTATCTTTTGTCTAAAAAGAAGATGAATGAGGATGTTTTACAATCTATTTTGCGAAGTTGTGGAGCGTGGTACTTAGGGTTCCTGGAGTCGACGAAAGAAGATATAGCTTTTGCAGAAGAATCTTTATATGGCAGGAGGCGTACATGAAAGCAAGAATAAAGATTAGACCGATGTCTCACGAAAAAGCCAGAAATGAGGGTATGGGTATCCCAATCACACAAAGCGGAAGTACTTTTCAAGGTCTTGAGTCTATAGACATATTTGGTGAGCTGCATTCTAAACCAGACAGGGCAACAAAAGCGAAAGATGTAAAGGCGTATAACAGGGGAGGGTACATAAGACTTCCGGCATCATATGCAAATGAATTTCTATGTGATAACGCATATGGCGTGTTGAATAAGATAATGCCCAAACCTTATATCCATAGTATGTATGGTAAGGAAGTGTGTGTCGCTGACATTGTTAACAAGCCCTTAATCTACGATATAGTAGGAGAAGAATTTGTTGAAATGGCAGGCGGGAATTCTTCGAATAACTTCAATATGGAAGTATTTAACAAAAAGCGACATCTTGTCGGTGGTGATGTGATTAAGTATTTCTTAAGTCAAGTCAATTTCAAAAAGGAATTGGAGATTGAAGTATTTGAGTTTGCCAGGAAAACGTTAAACATGGCTTCTAATACAATGGGGTATAGTCGCAGTAATAAAGAGTTTCAGAGGGATATGTTGAAGCTGGTTACTCACAAAACACATTTTCACGTAATTGATGATTATTATATGGAAGTTACTCCCCATGAAAGTCGGTCTGGTATAGTTGAGTCGGAAGAGTTTCAAGAAGTGTACAGCAAAATCACCGAAGGGCGATTTGCGGATGAGATATCTAACAGCAGAATGTCGTACCTATTACCGCTGGTAAGGTCGGATGAGCATGTAGAGGATTTGTTTAACCTGCTTCAGGACTTTATCATGGTATTACCAGTTGGGTATCGACCAACAACTGAAGATGGCGTTCATCCATTAACTCGCCAATACGAAAAAATCCTGAGGGCGGCAAGTTCATTAGAAGCGGTTATGAATAATAACTCATCGTCCTATCAACAGGTAGCCAATAACTACAATGAGATGCTAAAGTGCATAAAGGTGCTGACCACCAATAAAGACGCTGGTGGTAAAAAGGACGTAAAAACAGGGTACAAGACGTTAAAGGAAACGCTTACAGGTAAGGAGGGGTTAGTCAGAAATAAACTCCAAAGCTCTATTTTTGATTATGCGGCTCGCTCGGTAATTATTTCTGACCCTAATATGTCCATTCGCAAAATTGGGGTTCCCTATAAGATACTCCGAAACATCTTCGAGATATATTACCTGCAGCAGAGAAAGTTTGATAACAGGTCTGCAAGAGAACGTATGAGGGCCTATGAGGATATCAAGAAAGATAGCAACAGCGAAGCAATGAAAGAGTTCATCGACGAGATGGTGAAAGATGTTCCGATTGCTATAGGCCGTCAACCCACACTTTATGCACTTGGTATCCAGGGATTTGAGATACAGCCGGTGGAGGGTAATTCAATTGTGTTATCTCCATTAGTTACACCAGCATTTAATGCAGACTTTGATGGTGACCAGGCATATTTATCTCTACCAATATCCGAAGCAGCCCAAACAGAAGTAAAAACTGTGATGAAAAACACAAACAATGTTTATCTGCCTAAGGATGGTGAATGTCATATTGCTCCGAGACATGAGATTATTTATGGCCTATGGTTGGCAAGTAAAGCTGAACCTACAGGGAAGGTTGTGTTTGATCAATCCGGCGTAACTATAAATATATCATTCCTGAATAAGGTTATTGAGGCCGTAATAAACGACACATACGATATTACAGACATTGTCAGAGTAGGTGGTCATGAGTGGTCTCTCGGACAATTTGCAGTAAAAGCGTGTGCAGGTGTTAGTTGCTGTAGCTATGCAATTGGCGATATGAATTTAGCCAGAGATGGTAAGTTGGGAAAAGGTAGAGAGTCCGATCAGGAAGGAAAGGAGAAATACAAGTCAGATGCGGAGTGTACGGCTAAGTGGTGCGCAAAGTTACTTACCCACGTACGAGATACTTCTATGACGGACGATTTATTTGTAAATATTGCAGACAATTACACCAAAGTAGGGTTCGCTGTTGCTGGACTATACCCACCTAATATATCCGTTGTAGACACTCCAGACCTGTCCGACTTGGTAGACGGTTTTGAGGATAGTATAAGCAAATCACAGGCGCTGTATGAAGTTGGTATAGAGACAAGTGCCGATTACAATAGGGTGTTTACAGAATCTTACGACAGGCTTATGAAGTCTGCAAAGACTAGGGTTGATAATTACTTAGGACCAGAAAACGGATTTATTAAAATGCGTGATTCGAAATGTCGGGGGGATGCTTCTACTGTAATGCAGATTCTTGGATTAAAAGGTAGAATGCAGAGAGGTTCGGGAAGAGCGTTTAATGCGATTGTAGAGCATGGGATGGCGCACGGATTAACTGGCCTTGAGCATTTTGTAACTGCCTATGGAGGTCGACAGGGTCAGATTGACAAATCTATTGAAACAGCTACACCTGGGTACATTTCGCGAACAATGTCTCATGCTGCCAATGAAATAGTTATAACTGAGAGAGATTGTGGTACACACGAAGGGTTGCTGTTAACGTTTGACAGATTGGCACGGTTCTTAAATTATGATGCGGATGATGCATTATATGGTGAGGTAGAGAAATATTTTGTTTCTATTGTAACAGGACGCTATTTAGTGGAAGCAATTAATAAGGACGGACTCCCGGACCTTATTGATGAAACAAAAGCCGAGGAAGTATTCACTGGTATGGTTGCTCGATACGACGATACGACCAAAACGATTACAAGGCTGCAAGGCATTCACCTACGTTCCCCCATTACATGTGCTAACCCATGCTGTCAGATGTGTTATGGGGTGTGGCTCCGGAAACATAAAGCCCCAGACATTAAATTTGATTGTGGTATGGAAGCAGGTCAGTCTATTGGGGAACCCGGAACACAGCTCACCATGAAAACATTTCAACAGGGTGGTGTTGTGTCAGATGCGAACCTGACATCCTCATTTGATACAATGCAGAAGTATCTGAATCTAACTAATCTGGATACATATGGTCCTAAAATCACAGATGTTATGGCGAGCGAGGATTGTGAAATCAAAGAAGTGTTAATCAGCAATAATCTCAAGAATGTGTATTTAGTCAGTAACGGGAAAATGTTAAACAACAAACCCTATGTCTACTACAGAGGTGTAAAGTTCAAAGAGGTAGTAAAAAAGGGCGAGACCATCATGCGGACTCCCGGAGATTTAAACATGAGGAACATAATAGAAGTTGCTAGTGTCGATGAAGCGATCTTCTATTTAACGATGAAACTCTATAACATATTTTGGAACGAAAGTTTTGTGGATATAAAGCACTTCGAGACGTTGGTATCTTCCCTGGTGCTCTATACTTGTAACAGAAGTTTCGGGGAATACAAGTCAGGGCTTAATTACACACGGATTCAGTACTTAGCTGATGGTGGAGACTTAAAACCAGAGAATTTCTACAAAACGCTGGTTGGAGTAAATGCTATAACGCATAAGGGTACAAGTCCGCTTCGAGGTGTGATGTTTGAGCGGATGCAGGCGAATATTGCACAGCATATTATAAAATCAAATGAAGATACACTTACGTCCCCGTACGTAAGATATTCGCTTGGTTTATTCGATTAAGGAGATACAAATGGTATACGATGGGTTAATTGGCCTAAAGTACAGCGACTTCAAAGAAGAAGGAGTTGGCTATATTGATTCGGCCAGAAAAGGAATTTCATTAGAAGCTGAGGACGTTATGGGCTATACGAAAACAGGTACTGTGTTCGTGCTATTCAACATTCTATCAGAAGATCCTATGGTAATATCGGAGAAATTTGAAGTTGCCAGGGAGGATGAAGCTTCTATAAAAAAGTCTGTTGAGAAGTTTAATGAAATCAACAAAGAGTTTGTTTCTGTTATTGAAGAGACTGGCGGAAAGTATTCAACTGTAGTTACTACCAGACGAGATATCTACGATATAGTGTCGAAAGTATTATAAGATTTGTGGAGTGGAATTACTCCCACCACACAGTAAAGAGGTTTCAATGAAGAGACTAATAACTTTATTATTGATGTCATTAATAGTGTCGGCGGATGTTTATGCGGACACAACATCAGACCTGATAGCTGTCTACAACAATAGTATCAGGATTCCTACTTCCGAAGAAATAACATCATTTAATCGGGAGTTAAATGAGTACAGCAAGTTACTGCAGAAAGATAAGAGGATAAAAGAGTTCAATGCCTCTACAGATGATGCAATCAAATATCGGGAGCAGCTGATATTTGAAGCGCAAACACAGGTGTCTGAATTACTGGTGAAATCAAGAGAGGAAGCTGATTACATCACTATGAACATATATGGAGATTTCAAAGAACTTGCATCAAGGGACAATAACTATAAAAGAACTGTAAGTGCAGCAGCGGCCACCTTGGATAAAATAAACAAGTATACGATACCAGTGAAGTTGGATTCAATTGAGTACGACTTGGAGAGTATGCGTCAGGAATTAGAGACAAAGAAGGAGGCTTTGGAAACCCCAGAGGTTGAAAAAACAGACTACGAGTACGAACTGGGTGATGTGTTCCGGATACAAAACATAGTCGGAACACCCTATGTGGTCTCTTCTCCGTGGGGTTCCAGATTGGACCCGGTAACGAAGACAACGATACAATACCATAATGGGGTTGATATACATTGTCCGGTTGGCACAGCAGTAACAGCGATGTTTAATGGAGAAGTATTAGAGGCCGGAGATAACTGGGCACTGGGTAACTATGTGCGGGTGAAGCACGGTAATGGAATTGTTACAATCTATGGTCATTTATCTTCGTTAAGTGTTATAAGCGGCGATAGAGTCAGACAGTATGATTTGATTGGCTATTCTGGCCAGTCAGGTAATAAGTGTTCAGAGCCAAAGATATTCATAAGTCTGTTTATAAGAGGGCAGTCAGTTGATCCGGATTTAATTCTACGGAATGGGGCGAGGCAATGAGGAAGATAAAGAAAGAGATACACCCTACATATTGCTCCTACAAATGGTTTGGCAAGTACTATGGTAAAAAACCACCGTTTACAGTCGTACGATATTATTTAGTTGATGAACATTCAGATGTAGAGGCAAGGTTGAGATTCCGATTCTTAATCTTGCCTATTTTGGCAATTGTCGTATGTTATTTGTTGTATATAACAGTAAGTCAGGTTCCTGTGGCCACCTTACAGCTACCAGATTATATGACCGCTAACAATGGTGTCCTATCTGTGGACATAAATAACGTAGGAGAATGTTCAGCCACTGTCAAGATATACGAAGAAGTTGGTGATAAGCGCGTTGTGTGGCTGGAAGAAGAGGTAGTGCCCGGGAGTTCTATCTCTAACGTCTCTATTGCTCATGATTTTAATGTAGGCGAGAGAACTGTAAAAGTAAATATAGTTGTAGAGAGTGGAAACAAGCAGTCATCCTACAAAAATGACATGATAGTCAGGGTGTTGGATTGAGTATATAAAGAAGTTCTATTCCTACGCCATATATAATTGAGAAGAAGTTCAAGGAGAATAAGATGACTGTAACCCCAAAAGATTTAGAATTAATGAACAAGTACATTATAATGCGGTGGCAGTATAGCCTTGGTGGAAGTAACAGTGACGATGCTGTGTATAACTCCCTGCATGATTACCTGAAGAATGCATATCCGGATTGGGAGTATGTAAACAGGGATTGGTCTAGTGACCCGTGTCCGGTGGAGTTGCTGAAAGAAAAGGGGCTTGGGCATCTAATTAAGAATGTTGTCACGACTTATCGTTCTGAGTCAATGGCATCTTTACGTTCCGATGATGCGGTGGCTGCAGCATTTAGGTATTTAAATGAGCCGACGCGTGTTTCCCTAAAGATAGACGGCTGGAATCATCAGGCTAACTATTTTAACGGTGCTCTAGTGAACGTAAATACAAGAGGCCGGGAAGCAACACCGCAAGAATCCAAAGTGGTGGAAGCGGTTATACCAAAACAAATACCCTTACTTGGCAAAGTAAAGGTGATTGGGGAATTAGCTCTAAGCTCGAATAGATGGAATGAGTTCAAGGAGTTAACATCTACTACGGACCAAAGAGCTGCTGTATCTACTGCTATAGCAAGAGAGCTGTCAGAGTATGTTGAGTTTATCGCTTTCAATATAGTGTCTGATACCCAGAGCGTAGAAGATAAGTACAGCGCCCTACGAGAATGGGGTTTTGACACACCTGCGTATCTTATGGTTAGTAACTATGACGGACTGCTAAATGCTGTAAAGATGCTCGGCTTTATTAAAGAGAAGTTCAAATGCATAAGTGACGGCTTGGTTGTAGAAAACTCGCACGCCCAGATTGCATTGAGAATTGGTGAGTGGGCAGAGAAAGAGTTGTATTCCTATGTGACCGGCTACACGGAAAATACAACACCGTACGGTCGTTCATTAGTTGTTAACATAAATCCAATCACCAGTGAGGGAAAAACAATATCCCAGCTCGATGTTACAAACGTTGGTCGTATTGTTTCTAACAATTTAAGAATCGGGCACCCTATCGTGTTTTCAGTTCGGTCAGGTTCTAATCCGGTATTTAATGATGCGTTAACCTTGGAAGTTCAAAGCCGGTACAGTAGCGAAGAAGATTTGCGGGAGTTTATTCAGTCTGTCAACAGCAGATCACAACAGGGAGGCGGTGATGGATATTAAAGTAATTACCAAAATTATTAATGCGGATGAGGTAAGTAATTATGAGATTGGTGTGTCAGCAAGGCTATACGGAGATGACTCTGTTGAGGAGTTCATTAAAGCTGTTATAGAAACGTTCTATATACAAGTTATTCCGGGAAAGTATAATTTGCTGAACGTCAATAAAGTACTGGTAATCTCTACTTTGGCGGACCAGAGTAATAATGACGTTAAGATGCTGCGGCAGGATAAACTTGAATCTGCAAAACTCTGTGTTGCAGTTATGCGTTCTGTGGCAGGATCTATACGTACTACAAGCAAACACCTATCTGATAAGTTACTCTACTGTGCAGAGAAAGGGTGTCCTAAGTGCTATCTAAAGCAGAATTGAAGTTTGGAATCAATAATTTCATACATAGCATGAATCATATTCAAACAGATGTGGCACTACAGGTAATTGACGACTACATTATGCCTGACAGAGATGTTGTGTCCAACATCTATTTGCTCTACGACGTCCTACTGGATATAAGTAAGTCTATTATATATGACGAAAATCTTGTGGAAGTCTATCTGATAAGAGCACTTCTAAGATGGGATATCGAAGAGTCCAGGTACAGAGAAAGATTGAACTACATCCCGGAGAAAGATGATGATTCTATTGCTGAGTACGCAGAGACTATATTTAAATGGCATTTGCACACTCTGGAAGCCCTAAACAATGGTGAATCGGATATTCTACCAGATGAGTATAAAGACGCTTACGAGCGACTATTAAAAACTTAACAGGGTGAGGTGTGTATGGATGCAAGAGAAGTAAGATTACAACTATTAGAAAAAGATGCGAAGAGTTGCATATCGCACATGACACACGAGCAAAGAATACAGGCTTTTAGTTACTGGAAATATGCAAGAGAGCAGTTTACACGTAAAAGCAGTGAGTACTATCGCTTTGTAAATAATTCAGCACTTGCAATAAGTGTTCTGTTTGCAATACGGAGCAGGAAGTCTATGACCAATATTGCTGTATATCATTTGGAAACCGTGTCTGATTGGTATTCTGGTAACAATACAATTTACAATGAATGGAAAGATGAACCACAAGATTATCACATGGATGTAATACACGACAACATAGAGAGTTATTTAGAACAGGCAATTGACTTTGTAGGCTCTAATTATCCATGGGTTAAGAAGAGATTCAATGAAACGTATTAGGAGGAACGGGTTATGGTTTTTGGAATTGATTTAGGGACTACGAATAGCTTGATTGGAGCAGGAGACATACTCTACACCGACTTAGTTTCTTCAAACGTAGATTTGGAGAGGAAAAAGCAAGTTGGCAGAGACATGCATGGAAAATCAATAATATCTTCCTACAAGACGGATATGTCTATCGGGGAGAGTGGAGAACTTTCACGTGTGTGTTCCTCCATTGTGCTGGACAAGCTGGCGATGATTGCGGAAAGAGTGTCTGGTGAAGATGTATGTGATGTATGTATTTCAGTACCAGCATACTTTGCTACTACACAGCGAGAAGCTGTAAAGAAAGCGGCAGAAGATGCGGGTCTTAATCTCCGGCGGATTGTAAACGAACCAACGGCCGCAGCTATATGTGTCTGTCGGCATAGGAAAGACTTCATAATTGTATATGATTTGGGTGGTGGTACATTTGATGTTACCCTGATTGATGCGAGAGATGGTTCCTACCAAACTATTGCCACTGATGGTCAGATTTTAGGTGGAGATGACTTAGATGCCGAGTTGGTTAATTATGTCATAAAGAAGGCTGGAATAAAAATGAGATATCGGACACCAGAAAACAGGGCGCATCTACGTTCCGAAGTGCGACTGGCCAAAGAGTCGATTCAGAATACGGGTGTGGATGCGTTGGTTGATATCCCCTATATGGGTGTTTTGGAGCCGTGCAAGATAACGGTAGCCGACTACGAAAGCATAGTGGAAGAGGTATTTGCCCCTACGATTCAACGGACGCTGGCAATCATTGATCAGTATGTTCCGGCTTATGAGCAGCCTAAGATTATCTATACGGGTGGCTCTACGTATTGCCCATATCTGATGAAGTTGCTGCGGAGTGAGATTACGTTAGAAGAATTGACATACGACTATCCAAAAGACAAGTTGGTGGCCTATGGGATCGCATATATTGCGAAACTCGTAGAAGAGGGTAAAGACACAATACTAATCTCAAATGTCACAAAACGATTGTCTATTGAGCGTGATGACGGCAGTTCGATTATCCTTATTGAGAATAATACAATTATCCCGTGCAATACAAGATACCCTATCTTCAACATCAGAGAAGCCAGTAGCATAAAAATCCGGCTCTATCAGGGAAACAACTACATGGCAAAGGAAAATGACTTCATCGGCGAGATGGAGTACGACTATGGGGAAGTTGTTCCGGCTCATATAGGTGTTGTTAATGTCGACATTCGTGTATCTTATGACGGGTATGTTGTCGTGAAGGCATTTGGTCTTGCAGAGGATGAAACGCAAGCAAGAGAGATGAAATTGCAGTTGAGGTAAGTGAAATGGTTAAGAATGAAATGCAAGATAACCTATTGGAATTTGATGATACCGAGAACTCCGGAGATAACGAGGAAGGTGTCTGTGCAGAATCTGCGGATGATGTCTACAGAGTCCCTATACGAGCTTTAGCTACTGTCCTAATTATTGTAGTTACAATTATTTGTTGTATAGCTGCGTATAAATTTATGTTCAGTAGTATGGGTACAAGGAACTCTAAAGAAGTGACAGGAGTACACTTATTAGTGGTAAGGAGAACATTATGATCGTGGGAACTTCATCAGTAGACGAACAGGAGTTGTCCAGGCATGTTGATACGATTACTGAGTTCTATGCATACTGCGATTCTCTTGTTCCCAGAGAATTTCGGCATAATAAAAAGATTCGAGATAATCAAAGGTACGTATGTGCGCTAATGATTAGAAAGAATAACGAAATTAAATGGGATAGGAAGAAATACTTAATCAATCAGGTGATGCGAGAAAGTAAAGTTACAGGATACACAGACACCTTGCATGATGTAGAAGAGATTTTTGAGTTTGCATCAAAAAAGTTAATGGATAAGTATAACGGGAGAGGACTATGACGGAGTACAAAAACAGTGTACAAGAAATATTTAATGCTGCTACAAAACTAATCGATTGTGGAAGTATGTACAAAGAGCGCGTAGACATAATGAACGCTGCGAAAGAGTTGCTGGATTCTCTAACTCTATTACGGGAACTCTATGAAGAGGAGTTATTTGATGGCGATGAGTTAGCCAGACTGAAAGCAGATACAAATGAAAATTACATCCGATTAGAGTACTGTGTGGCGGTGTGGGACAGCGAATATCGCAGTATCTATATCGCAAGAACAAAGGCTAATACGTTAGTTTCTAAATTGAGGACGGCATTACTAACTGATGGATTTTGTGAGCAATATGGGAGGGATAAGTCAGTAGATTTGAGCAACAGATTAACCAAAGAGCGCTTGTTTTCTAAACAAGCTACGTATGAACCTGATTATCAAATAATAAAAGAAAGCGAAGAGGTTTTAAATTTATATGAAAGAGAAAAGGAATAAGGTAATTCGATGGACAGACAGCGCAACACTTACACTTACTATGATGTTCGCAGGTATCTTTATCTGGTACGCGGAGAGTACCAGCAAATTACCGGTAGCAGTGTCTTTCGCCGCTCTACTTATGATATTGGTGCTACCTACCTGTGGGATGGGGGTACAACGCGATTTATTTAGGGCGCTACTCAGCTTAAGCGATGCATTTTGGCCGTGCTGTCTAATGATGATTGGCTTTTTAGTCTTCGCAAATTCGACGGAGCACCTGGTAGCTGGGAGTGCAATGGTTTCTTATCCAGCAGCAGGGTTATACAGTAAAAGCCTAGTCAGAAGAAAAAGTATTGATGACGTAGGGCGTCTTGACTACAGAGTCAATAGCATAGCGGCTGGTGGGTTAATATTAGCTCTTTGTCTTACGATTTATATTGGGACGAAAGAGGGCATACTCGGGGCGATAATGATGTTGGGTATGGCGTTAGTGTTGCAGGTATTAATGGTGCGGATATTTGACAAACAACGTGGTAAATGGGTGGATAACAATAATAATGAAAAAAAGAGATTATCTGACCAAGGAACTTCAGATGCTAACGGGTATTGTGACTGAAGATATTTCTTATTTGTGTTATCTAATTCTTAAAGGCGGTTGCTATTTTGGTAACGAAGAGGAAGAGGAGGTATCTGCGGCTACCGACCAGGTATCAAGTTTTGACGAATGGTTTGGTAGCCTGCAGTAAAAACATAATGAGTGGGAAACAACTGTATAGCAGTATATACAAAAAGAAGTACGCACAGTACGATGAGCAAGTTCAATCGTGGGAGTCATTCTCCCTGACCATGAATTTGATTGAATGGGTCGGATATTATCTCTACGAGTGGGCTTCAGCGCCATATGACCGATTTGTATTCGACGTATCGCAGTTGAACATACCGGTGCATATGTCGGGTAGAGTTGACCATATTTTAAAAATACTCATACAAGATTAGGAGATGTCAAATGATATTTAATAAAGATCGCAAATTGATATATCCAACGAAGAAAGCTATAAATGATGCAATAGCTCATCCAGTGGCAGACGATGACGCCTATACCAATCTTGGAGGCGTGGTATACGAGTTTGTTAAGGAAAAAGCAAAGAATGAACCGGACTTCTGGTTTTTTGTAGACCCTAGCCGATTTCTTGAGCAGACTAAGTCGGCAGATATAAAGCTGGGTAAATTGTTTTCTGATAAAGCATTAGAGAGCGGAGTTGATTACTCAACTAATGACGTACTTCAACTAGAGGAAGACTCAGTAAAAGAAAAAATAGTGAATTACGTAGACGGTTGTCTCCAAGGCTTTCTTTATCATCGAGATGGAGGGTTGCGAAGCTTAAGAGAGGAAAACCCCGTTTCGGGTTACATGTTACATGCATCTGAGGATGGCGATAATTGGGCACATCCTACTGAGATAGTAGTAGATTCATCTGAGGAAGAAAATATGCTATCAGAGTTTGACACAAGGGTAGAAGTAAATAAGCTAATCTATTACTTAAAGTTAATGTCGGAGTTATCTATTATCAAAAGATATAACATTATTCAGCTCATTATTCTGGATCAAGGGATATATGGAGCCAGTAATATTACTAAAGAGGGTATAGAAGAAGTAAATGGCCTAGGTGAGGTTATAAATGTGCGGGCTGCTTCTTTTAACAGTACAGCACAATGGAGCGAATTATGGACTTGGTTCAAAAACCCCGAGAAGGATATTTGGAATATCAGAATAGATAAGTTCAAAAGTATCGCAGAAAAGTTGGGCATTGTCCTGGCAGAGGAAGATCACAGGGTTTACAACGTTGATTTCATTAACAGCAAAATGACAACTTACATACAGTCTAATGAAGAATTAATCGAAGAAGGGTTGTACGGCGATAAAGATTTATTTAGCTTACTGTCACCGGAGTTCGTGTTGTCTAATAAAGCTGCTATGATAGAGAGTGGAATGCAAGAGAATTCCACCTTAAACAAGCTGATAGCTGTTTATGAAGAACTCCGAGAGGAGAAACTATATAAATTATCCAGGGCAGCAAATGATATCACGAAAGGAAGTAAAGAAAGGTACAGCGTGGCGAAAGATGAGGCTAGACCTTATCAATCAAATAATCAGGCAGTGGTAAATTTCTTGGAGTGGTTCTATATGTATATGGGGCAGTCTCACGAGCGTGTGTGTAGAGGTCGAGAAGGCCAGGACGGTTTCTGGATGATAATAAATAAGACGGGGTCAGAAGAAGTCTATATAAAAATCCCTAAAAAGATATTTGTGCAGCGACTGGGGATTCCAAGTGGCATGGAAGTGTACATTCTAGGGAGCGGTTATGCAATATGGGATAACGTGGGCAGTGATACATCGTTCTACGTATGCTCGCTAGAAGTATTTAAAGCGTACATTGAACAAAGGAGGTTTCCGGCGGGTGAAGCTAAAAGTCTTTGACCCAGATCAGATATCTATATACGATATCCAGTTATTGATAGATGAGGGCACCCGTTTCGATATATTATCGGGACTGGACCCGGAAGAATATGATGAGTTAGAGGACATGAAAGCAGATGGAGAAACTATATTATATTAACGATGAAGCGGAGATTGTACAAACAAAGTATAATTTCGTATTTATCCCTGGCATTGCCGAGAAATATAGAGGTAGAACTGCCAGGGGAAAAGTAGTTATTGCAATCAGAGACAAAAATTGTTTGCGCAATGTAATGGATGTAGAAAGTCTGGGGTACCCTCTGGTAAATCAGGTGATGTATACTTTGAGTGGTCATGATCCCACTGCTAAAATTGTATCGGAAGTTTTAAAGATACTGTACAAAGATGATCCAGTCTTCCACAGATACTTAGCTACGGTCTATTATTCTAGATTTTTAGCTAAGGAGAAAGGGAACTCCAATACGATCCTGGATTTTATAATGACAGATATCAGTTTAAGATTAGGTATGTCGAGAAACAAAATGAATTCCTATCTGCGGGGTGTATCCCATATGTACACTAACGGCATTGAGTATTATTATTCTGTGTCTGATAAAGAAGATTCAAAAGTCACGATACCTATTGGATATGACTACGAGGTGTTAACAAATGCAAAAGCTTGGAGTGGTAGTATTCAGAGACAATGATATTACTAATAAAAGTTTCGTTGCGTATTACAGTAACGAAATAAATCTTATGAGAATTGATATATATACAGATCCGAGTAGTTACGACCCT
>Ga0153937_1000167_pt1 | contig 23321 bp, 15 predicted proteins | sample TSNY021MetaG_FD_104680 | JGI IMG/M metagenome (GOLD analysis project Ga0153937, IMG submission 104680) | Attine ant fungus gardens microbial communities from New York, USA - TSNY021 MetaG | ecosystem: Host-associated > Fungi > Mycelium > Unclassified | place: USA: New York, Robert Murphy County... | reverse complement strand
TGTCCCGAGCCATTATCAATCACACATACTGCAAACGGAACCCGAATCTTCACCATCCACAAGCTTTCCAGTGTCAATCTCAAATATTTCATGGAATTATAATTAATGATTGCAATACCGACTTTTTTTATTTCTGTTTCCATTTATCTTCTCCGTATCCCAACACATTTGCAAACACTTCCAGATATTGATCTGCCATTTTCTCTACCGAAAAGTTATTCTGTGCATAATTTATAATGTTTTGTTTCTTAAGCCTCCACTCTTGTCTGCTATTCATCATCTGCAAAATCGCTTCAACCACCTGTTCCAAATTATCATTTATTCCTCCCAGCATCCGATCATATAATTCTTCACTGCTGTACTGTTCCAAATCACGCATCGGGTTATCCACCAATATTCCATTCTGCCCTCTTGCAACCAGCTCCACTCCACTCCCGCACCGGGAATGAATCAATGGCACTCCATGACGTAAAGCCATTGTCGCTGCCATGCTCCATCCTTCATAATAGGAATCCAACAGAAAAACATCCGCCTCCTGTAACAAACTGTCCATATCTGAACAATATCCGATCAGACGGACACCGCCCTCCAGCTTACGTTCTTGTATCATAGAAAGAATCTTTCTTTCATATTCCAAATCTGCACCTTCACCTGCCAAAACCAATACCGCAGGATCAGTACCTAGTCTCCTTATCACATCCCAGGCTCGCAATATTCCTGCCTGATTTTTTCTTGGGTGAATACTGCCTGCTGTAACAAACAACATTGCATCCCCGGAGATTCCATGCTCTTTCCTGAATGTTGCATTCTTCCTCTCCACAATGTCTCCCGCTTCCACACCATTCCCAATAATTTCTATTTTTTTGTTGTTTACATCCGGAAATTTTAAAAGGAATACCTCTTTTGCAATTTGAGACACAGCAATATATTTTTTAATATAAATCTCATTTTTTATTATCTCCCTTATCCTTCCTGGTGACAGGAATACATACATGTTATGGATTACTTCTACTACCGGCACCCCGTATTTATTCAATATATCCAGAAAACGCACTACATAATGTGAGTTGACCAGTATGGGTGGGGTCTTAGATATATATTTCTCAAACTCTTCTTTCCTACCATGGAAGGTCAATACTTCTATTCCTGCCAGACTCAGTTCTTCCGCTATACTTCCTCCACTGCACACGCACAATACCTTGACTGACAGCCCCTTCCTGTTCCACTCTATTGCAAGAGTCCTTACTACTTCTTCCAATCCTCCCTGGTCCAAAGATTCTGTCATAAGAGCAAGATATGTATCCGGCTTTTTCATATGTGATTCTGATACCTGCAGGTCCATGGTCTTCTTAAATTTCTTGAAAATCTGATCGTCCTCTTCTTTCTGTGCAGCAATCAAATCCTCCCGATACCCACTTAAATAAAAATACCTGTGTACGCCAATGATTCTGCCTCCAAGCTTCAATATCAGCTTACACCGTTCCTTTCCTGAAGCATATTTCATCTTCCGTATTAACGCCTTCCATTGATACTGCCATTCCCTTATCATAATGCCTCTACAAACCTTCTCTGCATCTTGCTAAAGCTAAAGAATCCAACAACTAAAAAAACCACTCCTGCTACTACCGCTGCCGCCAGAATATTTAAATCGGGAATTTTTTTATAATATAAAATTTCTCTATAGGATAATATAATTCCGGTCATTGGATTGAGATAAATCAGAGGACGAAATGCTTCTGGTATAGTTTCAACTTCATATAAAATAGGGGTCAGGTACATCCATGCCATCGCCACAATTCCCAATATATACTCCAAATCCCTGAAATACACCGTTAACGCAGAGAATATCATAGCCATTCCTAATGCCAGCAAATATTCTACCACCATAACAATCGGCAAAGCCCACAATACTTTAAGATTGATGCCATAACCACTGATAATCAGCACCGCAAAGATTACCAGAAATGTTAACAGCATATTTATAAAAGCACTGCTGACATAAGCAATTGGCAGTACCTGCCTTGGAAAATAAATCTTCTTTATCAGATTCTCCTGACTGACAACAGAGGTAGCCCCGCCTGCCAGCGAGGTATTAAAGAATAACCATGGAATCAATCCAATAAATAAGAATATGTAGAATTTATCAATCGTAGTAGGAAATAATACCGAAAACACAATCGTATATACTGTTAACTGCAGCAATGGATTCAAAAATGTCCAGATAAATCCTAAAACCGACCCTTTATACCGACCTCTTAATTCTTTACGGACCAGACTAAAAATCATTTCTCTATAATGATATAACTCTTTTAACGTATTCATACAGCATGTACTCTTTCTGCCTCTTTATCATTTATAACCTGATGCAGCTTGTTGTATCGATTATCCCAGGTATTATCCTCTAAGAATCCTACCTGCTGTTCTTTATTGTATTTAGCCGGAAAACCTTTCTTGCAAAGCTGTCCCAACAGTTCCATATATTCTTCCACAGTACTATAAAAATAGACAAACTCTTCAAATCTTTTTATTTCCGGATAAAATATGCTTATAATACATTTACCAAAGGAAATATATTCATATAACTTAAGTGGATCTACTGATAATACAACATCATTTAATAGAAAGGGCATCAGAAGACAGTCATAGTCTCTGATATATCCCGATAGATATTTGTGCTCTATCACACCTTCATAAATCAAACGCGGATGAGACTTTTTTTTTAACCGGTTAAACGGACCTATTAAATGATATGTAAAAACAGAATTTAGTTTCAGACTATCCTTTAATAATTTGAAGTCAAACCAGGTGTCTATTGTCCCAATATATCCTATTTTATAAACAGGCTTTATTTCTGCCTTTTTTATCTCACATATTTGACCAGTCTCTACACCATTTCGTATTAAAATAGCTTTTGCCTCCTGCGCAATTCTATTTACCTTTTTACATAACAACAAAGAGGAAGCAAATACTATGCTGCTTTTTTTGATTAACCTATCCTCCTGGAGTATTATTCTGGATACTCTTTTTCTATCAGGATACAATGCTTTATGATTATCCATACAATCATAGATAATCTGACCTTTATAATCATCCGGTATATATTTTGCATATAATGGATAACCCACCATGATATAGTCATATTGTTGATAATTCCTGAATAATAACTGCTGAAACAGCTTTGCTGCTGCTCCCACAGCTTTTATCTTTTCCTGATATGGTATCGTCCATAAGACCTTCTTTTTCACAAATTCACTACTCAGTTTTATGGCTTTATAACGTATATTAATAATGCTTCTTGGAAAAATAACTGTCACATCATAATGCTGGCTCAGCTTCTCCGCCAAAATCTGCGGACGTTGGTAAATCCATAACCAGTCAATCCCCATTATATAAAGTATTTTTTTCTTACTTTCATTATCTTTTGGCATGTATTTTTCTGATCCTTTACCGGAACTTTACTTTGCTGTCTTCTCAGTTAAAAAATTCAATTGTATTCATTGTACCTAACCCGATTTTAGCAATCAATATGTACCACTTGATGTACCATACTTATTTACTATATGGTTGAGCAATGGCAAAATTGTTAACAAATACTGCTTACGTCAGAAACATTTTTATTACCGTCAGATTAACCGTCATAAACATTCATATATTAATCCGCAGAATCGACAAAAATGGTAACATTATCCACCTACTATTAACCATATTGTATGATATATTACACTTGAAACAACAAATGAGGAGGTACACTATTTATGCCAAAAAAGGGTGAGAATATTTACAAGCGGAAAGATGGCCGTTGGGAAGGGCGTTATATTAAACATCACACACCGGAAGGAAAAGCAAAATACGGTTATGTATATGCCCGTACTTATACTGCTGCCAAAAAATTACTTCTGGAAAAACAGATTGCTAATGAAAATGGCAGTCTGGAATCTACTGGTAAAACCATATGTTACGATCAAGTGTTAAACGAATGGATGCAGCATATCCATTTACAGGTGAAAGAATCCACTTACTCCAGGTATTTTCATTTAGTAAGGAATCATATTAAACCGGAACTGGGAAGCTATCAGCTAAACAGGATCAATTCACAGTTAATCGAAAGGTATGTGGAGCAATTACTGAACAATGGACGTCTGGATGGAACCGGCGGATTATCACCCAAAACGGTATCAGATATCACAGCCATTATTAAAAGTTCGATGGAATTCGCCAGGTATCATAACTATAATATTTCCTGTGATTTAAGCAGGTTGTCGATCAAAAAAAATTTCCATAAGATCCGTGTCCTGTCATTGCAGGAACAGTCTGATCTGACCACCATACTGGAACAGAATACCGACTTTTGCAAATTAGGCGTACTCATCAGCCTGTATACAGGCATCCGCCTGGGAGAACTCTGTGCATTGTGTTGGGAAAATATTGACATGGAACAGAATATATTAAAAATAAGCAAAACCCTTTTACGAATACAAAATACTGATACCAGAGTACATACGAAGACAAAAATCATTATTACTGAACCCAAAAGTCAATATTCCATTCGGGAAATTCCACTGCCTGCATTTTTAATGAAGCTCCTCTCCCACTATCATCAGACTTCTGACGCTTATGTCTTAACAGGTCAGACTGATAAGTATCTGGAACCACGGACTGTTCAGAACCGGTTTAAATCCTATATCAGAGATGCCAACTTGTCTGATGCTAATTTTCACTCTCTCCGGCATACATTTGCAACGAGATGCGTGGAACTTGGGTTTGATGTAAAGAGCCTGAGTGAAATACTCGGACATGCCAGTGTGAATATTACCTTGAATAGATATGTACATTCTTCTTTTGGATTGAAGAAGGATAATATGGAGAAGCTTTCAATGATCGCAAAATTATAAGCCGTCATGATAGCCGTCAGGTGTGGCAGAGACTCTACTGTTGGTAGGGTTCTCTGTCTTTTTCGTGAAGGAGCTTACTTTGTGAGAATTCAATTGAGATGAGATTATTATGGAAAAAGATATTTCTGGTCAAAATTATCTGACATTAGAAAAGAAATACAATCAGGAAAAGGCAAAATGGGAAAGAGAAAAGCTGGAATATCAAAATTTATGTTATTGGTATGCCAACAGCTTGAAGTATCAGCTTGGCAGCCTTTTGATTAATTCTATAAGGCGTCCGTATAAATTAATCAGTTTTCCTTATCAATCCTATAAAATATTCCAAACCTACAAGAAAAACCTGGTAGCGGCGGAGGGTATAGAATCCAGTTTAAATAGAATAATACAGGAAGAGGATGTATTTTGGCGAAAATATCATTATTCTGATTTGAAAAGAACACTGCATGATGTAGAGCAAAGAAAAGTATCGATCATTATGCCTGTATATAATGCGTCTGAAGAAACAGATGCAAGTATCCGGGCAGTACTGCAGAATACAAAGTTTATATATGAGCTTATAATTATAGATGATGGTAGTACAGAGGAAAGAATAAATGAGATTCTACATAAATATCAAGATCATCCAAGAGTAACGATTATAAGAAATGAGCAAAACATGGGGTTCGTTGCAATAGTAAACAAGGGAATGCGTATGACTTATAATGATGTGGTTTTGCTGAACAGCGACACAATAGTCACCAAACATTGGCTGCGTAACTTATGTATAGCAGCATACTCAGCAGAAGATATAGCAACTGCCACGCCTTTTTCTAATGCGGCTGGTGCATATTCGGTCCCTGTAATTTATTCAAATAATGAATTGCCGGATGATTTATCACCAGAAGAGATGCAAGTCATCACTAAGAATACGGCAGAACATATATACGAGAGAGTGTTCACAGGGAATGGATTTTGCATGTATATCAAAAGAAAGGTTTTGGATGAACTAGGATATTTCGATGAAGAAAGCTTTGGAAAAGGATATGGAGAAGAAAATGATTTATGTATGCGTTTTGTGAGAAATGGTTATACGAATATAGTGTGTGACGATACATTTGTGTATCATAGACAAAGTGCTTCATTCAAAAAAGAAAAGGTTAAGTTACAGAAAGAGCATCAACATATATTAAGAAACAGATACCCGGATTACGATGAAAGAATATTGAGTTTTGAGAAAAGTCAAGCGTTAAATCGGCAGAGAGAGCGGATTTTACAAGCAGTTCAGGCGAGATATGTTAAAAGAAGGATTCTCTATGTAATCATGGAAGCCACCGGTGGCAGCGTTAAGACAAACGAAGATATGATGCAATTTGCATCAGAGAATGAATATGAAGTCTTTCTGTTAACAGGAAATGGACAAGAGCTAAAATTGTACCAATGTAAAAAAGACAATTTAATATTAATGAATAGTTTTCCACTGGATGAAGCATGGGATATTAATCAATATTGTACGAATCAATATGAGGATATTTATTTTGATGTTATGCATAATCTACAGATTGATATTCTACATGTAAGACATTTTTACCGGCAAAGCATGGATATGATAGATGTTGCAAAGTGGCTGAATATCCCTGTAATTATATCTTTTCATGATTTCTATTGTATCTGTCCCACAGCGAATATGATGAATGATAATAAGCAGTATTGTCATGGACAATGTTCAAAAAGAGAAGGAAACTGCTTAAATACATTATTAGATATCTCCATTCATGGAAATTTGCAGGATTGGGTTGTACGAAGCTGGAGACTAGCGATGGAGAAAATGCTGAAAAAATGTGATGCATTTATAACAACATCAGAATATTCTAAAAACCTGCATATTAAGTTTTATCCAAATATTACAGATAGATTTTATGTTATAGAGCATGGAAGAGATTTTAATTATAACAGGAAATTTATGGGCAATAAGCCGACAATCGACCAAAAAATCAAGATTTTATTAGCTGGTAATATCAATTATAACAAAGGAGAAAGATATATTCATGAATTGATTAACCTTGACAAAGAAAAGAGACTGGAATGGCATTGCATTGGAATTATACCAGATACATTAAAGAAGGATGTTATATATTATGGCAAGTATCTTCGGGATGATTTTCATTTATATGTGCAGAAAGTCAGACCATCTTATGTCGGTATTTTTTCTTTATGGCCGGAAACATATTGCCATGTTTTATCAGAAGCCTGGAGTTGTGGAATTCCGTGTATTGTATCTGATATAGGTACATTGCACGAAAGAGCAGCACATGGTGGGGCTATTCTGGCTGATTTATCTGCTCCGGAAGCCGCATATAAAAAGATATTGGACTATTCCTATGACGAAAATGTCTATCAAAAGCTGTGCGATGAAGTACAGAAACAGAAGCTACGATCAGTTGCAGAAATGGGAAATGATTATATTCAAATTTACAACCGATTAATAAATGATGATGCGAGGTAAACAATGCTGAACGCAGTTAAAGATATTATGTTGGAGCATAAGAAGAATTATCTGCTGATTATCAAGTTGGCAATTATGAATATGGAAAAACAGACATTAAGATCCAGCTTGGGGGTGTTGTGGAATTACTTTCATGATATTGTATATATCTTAGTGTTTATTATGTTTCGGTTGCTGATTTCAGGGTACGGAGATATTATGGGGATGAATAGTATTATATATTTGTTAACAGGGTTGATTCCCTGGTTCTTTATCAGCGATGTCTTGAATCAGGGGAGCCGGTCAATTAAGAATAATAGGGGGATCGTTCAGAGTTTGCGTTTTCCTATTGTTGTGTTACCGACTATTGAAGTGTTAAGCATTTTTATCAGGAGGTACTTTACTTTTTTCCTATTGTTGATTGCTTCGACATTATTTGGATATTTACGGTTATTTAGCATCGGTTTATTTCTATACTATTTTATCTGCCTGTTCCTGCTTATGATAAGTATAAATTGGATATTATCTGCATTGGTTGCCGTATCTGAAGACTTTCATCAGTTATATTTAGCATTTGTCCGAGTTATGATTTATTCCCTACCTGTTATGTGGTCTTTTGAAAAGGTAAACAATTTAATAGTTCAAATTTTATTAAGAATTAATCCAATGGTTTATGTTATTAATGGATTCCGTAATGCATTTATTTTGGGAGGATGTCCTAATATATTATATACAATATATTTTTGGATATGTATAGCCATATTCACTATAGCAGGAAGTTTCATTCAATATAAACTAAGGCGATATTATTCTGATTTTATTTGATGCAATTATCAGTTAATGCTTATTAGAAAGGCTAGAGATGGAGAAAAAAATTATTGTGTCCAATGTATCTAAAACATTTTATATGTTTGAAAACGACTGGAGAATATTACAATGGATTTTCTTCAAAAAAGGATTTAGTAAAGAGCGCAAGGTACTTAAAAACATAAGTTTTGAAGTGAATGACCGTGAAGTAGTAGGTTTGATAGGTGTAAATGGTGCTGGCAAATCTACTCTTATGAAACTGATTGCAGGCATTACTTATCCTTCAGATGGAGATATTAGAACAAATGGCAAAATTGGTTCATTAATAAACCTTTCAGCTGGATTCAATCCTGAATATACAGGTAGAAAAAATATTTATTATAAGGGTGCGCTTATGGGTATGACCAAAACTGATGTCGATAAAATTATTGATGCTATCATTGATTTTGTTGAACTGGGTGAATACTTTGATCAACCGATACGCATGTATTCATCAGGAATGTCGGCACGACTTGGATTTGCCCTTGCGGTGTTTAGCGATCCTGATATCTTAATTATTGATGAAGTTATGGCTGTTGGTGATAAGGCTTTTCAAATGAAATCAAAAGAAAAAATATTGGAATTTTTTAATAATGGAAAAGCAGTTCTTTTTTCATCACATTCTGATGCATTGATAAGGCAATTTTGTAGCAGGGTAATTTACTTGCGAAATGGAGAAATTGTTTTTGACGGAGACGTAGGGGAAGGATTGGAATTATATGATAAAGATGTTTTTTCGAAGAATTAAAGGTGAATTCCTGAAATTAGTTATGATTATTATTCTTGTGTCTTTATGTGCATTTATTGGTGTAAATGGATTTTCTAATCCTTTTAACTATAAAGCAATATATAACTATTCCTCATTGGATTATGTAAAAGAAGGTGAGATAATATACTATGATATAAAGGAAGTTAATTATATTATAACTAAATATTCCGAAGTAAAGATGAATGGCAACTTTTTAATGAAACTAACTTTTTACGATGATGAGTTAAATATAATATATAAAGCAAGTAGTTTTGTAAAAGATGGATATAATTGTTTTGAAGTTAATGATGAAGCATCGTATTTAGTGATTCAAGAAAACAGTAATTTACAAATTGTAGGAGGTACTGATATATGGATTGATTTGAAATCTACTATAAAAATCATAATTGGAATATTGCTATTGCTATTATTGCAATATTGCATATTTTTTTTAAAGAGACGATATTAAGTCTTTCTTTAAATGGGAATCTTATCAGTAACAGTGGTAAATTGTCTTATATCCTGAATTGTCTATGTAGTCATAGTTCAGTTCGATATAATTCACGATTCTCTCCCATTTACAGCAGTAGAATGACAAAAGAATACTTTAATTTATTTTTTAAGAATGGAGAGGAGTTATGTTAGTTAATAAAAAGCAAATAGCAAAACTTATTGAAAAAATAGAGCAGCAAGAAAAAATTACGGAAGAAATAATAATAAATTTAAAAACAATAATTAAAGATAAAGAAGTAATAACTAATTATATAGATTTAATTGAAAAAGATATAAGTAGTCTATTTGATACAAATAATTTAAGAACAAAAGAAATTGATACGATTAATTCTAATATACAAAACCTTAAGGGAGTTATACATGAAATACGGCTTAATGCAAGGGAGTCTTTATGGGCTGATATATTTCATGATACTGTTGTTGATTCAAATTGGTTAATAAAGAAAAATTTTTCTTTAGGCAGAGCAGCTATCGGCTATAATTTTGCATATGTATTGTACCGCATCCTAGACGAAATTCATCCAAAAAATATTTTAGAGTTAGGATTAGGTCAATCTACTCATATGATTGTTCAATATATTAAATATGCGGGAGAAAAACATATTTGTGTAGAGCAAGATGAGCAATGGGAAATATTTTGGAAAAACAATCATGAATTACCCATAGGAAGTAAATTAATGGTTATGTCAACAATTGAAAAACAGTATAAAGGAGATAATGTATTAATCTATAGCGATTTTGAACAATTAAAAAAAGAGAAATTTGACTTAATTTTAATAGATGGTCCATTACAATTGGATAGTAATAACTATAGAAGAATAGATATTCTTAGTATTTTACCTTCTTGCTTAATGGAGAAATGGTGTATTATTTTTGATGATTTTAATAGGATTCAAGAAAAAAATACTGTTTATGACGTTAAAGATTGTTTAATAAATATGAATATAGAGTTTTGTGAAGGTATTTATAAAGGTAAAAAGGATATTTTTGTTTTAGCCAGCAAAGACTTAAAATATATTACTACATTATAAAATCTATTTGCAGTAATTAATTTATATCGTATTTAACACATTATTATAAAAGAGGAGAAATGGTAGTGGAAGATGAAGGAAAAGAGTTAGACGAATTAATGTTTTTAAATAGTGAGATTGAAAGCTTAAAATTAGAGAATCAAAAACTTAAAGAAGAAATTGAAGAGGCAAAATATGAGAAAAGAAAAGCAAAGAGAAGATTAGATGAAATCCTTAATTCCAAGAGATATAGATTTATAGAATATTGTATGGCTGTTTTTCATAATCCTTTAAAAATTATTAAGCTACCACAAAAAATTTTTATTATTATAAAGAGAAATCTAGTAAATTACTATAACGATAAAAAATATGTGTCTACTAGTTCTATAGAAACTATAAGTGAAAAGGAAAAGAAAAAGAAGAATGTCTTACTGCCTATAGTTAATGAAGTTGATTTTATCAATGTATTTGACAATAAAAGCGATCTTTTTTCAGTTAGTATTATAATATGTGTACATAATGCATTACAGGATGTTGCTGAATGTTTAAATTCACTTTGGGAGCACCGAACATTTCCATATAAAATCATCATTATCAATGACGGCAGTGATGTGGAAACAAGTAAATACTTAGAAAAGTACGCTGCAATATGTAAATGCCAACTGATCTGTAATGAAGTGGCACAAGGATATACAAAATCTGCTAATATAGGTTTAAGAAGAGCTCTTGATTCTGATTATATTGTATTGTTAAATAGCGATACTATAGTAACGTCTGGTTGGTTGGAAAAAATGCTTAATGTTTTTATAAAATATCCAAAAACAGGAATTGTCAGCCCATTATCAAATGCTGCCAGTTATCAAAGTGTTCCAGAGCATAAAGATATATTAACCGGAGACTGGAAAATTAATAGTTTACCTGAAGATATGAATGTAGAAATGATGGCATATTGCGTAGAAATATCATCTAAATGTATATATCCAGAGGTAGAGGTTCTTAATGGTTTTTGCTTTATGATAAGTAAACAAGTTATTAATAGTATAGGTTATTTAGATGAAGAAAATTTTCCAAAAGGTTATGGAGAAGAGGTTGATTTTTGCATAAGAACAAAAGACGTAGGATTTCAGCTTCGTGTAGTTGATGATACATATATTTTCCATGAGAAATCCAAGAGTTTTACACATAAAACTCGTAAAGAATTGGGCAAGATTGCAAAAGATATATTAAAAGAAAAACATCAAGACATGTATCTGCAAGTTGGTCAAGATATGGAATCAGAGCAAAAACTAGATTATATACGTTTATGTGTTAAAAATAATATAGTGAAAATTAGAAGTAGTTACCATAATTTAATAGGAAAAAAAATTGCATTTCTGCTAACTGCAAAAGGAGGTAGTGGCGGTGCTAATTCTATTTGCCAAGAAGTTATGGGGATGAGAAGGTTTAATGTTGAAGCTTTTATAATAAATAGTTCTAATTACAAAGATGAATTTGAATGCAATTACCCTGAGTTAACTTCTTATGTTCGCTATTTTAATAAAAATAATATTGAAACATTAATTAATCAATGTAAAAATTTTGATGTCATAATAGCAACTATCTTTACTACTGTTAATCTATTAGAAAAAGTTAAAATAGCTAATGACAAGCTAAAAATTGGTTATTATATTCAAGATTATGAACCCTTATTTTTTGATAAAGGCTCTGATTATTGGATAGAAGCTAAGAAATCATATAATTTAATTCCTAACATGTTCTATTTTGCTAAAACAAAATGGATAATTGATGAAGTAGAGAAAAAGCATAATATAAAGGTTAGCAAAGTAACTCCTAGCATTGACAATCGAATATATAACCCTTGGATTTTAAAATGCAAAAAAAGTGAATATCCAATTGTTATTACGGCAATGATAAGACCAAAGACTGAAAGAAGAAATCCAATCGGAACTATGAAAGTGCTTAAAAAGGTGGTAAATGATTTTGGAGCACGTATACAAGTAAAATTATTTGGATGTACCGATGATGAATTAAAAGCTATAGAAATTTTTTTTGAGTATGAAAACAAAGGAATTTTAAAGAGATGGGAAGTAGCACAGTTATTAGCGAGTACTGATATTTTCTTAGATCTGTCGACTTATCAAGCCTTTGGTAGAACAGGGCTTGAAAGTATGTGTTTAGGTTGTGTTCCTGTAATCCCTTTAAATGGTGGAGTTGATGAATATGCTTTAAATGGTGTTAATGCAGTTATTACTGATTCAGTAAATGAAAAAGAAACATATATTGCAATTAAAAAATTAATTGATAATAGAGATAATTTATTGAAAATGCAAAAAGAAGGGTTAGAAACTGCAAAACGATATAATACTAGAAATTCTGCTTGGAGTGAGATTGAATTATTTAATAGCTTATTTACTTAACAGTGAAAGAATAGTCAATAGAGTGGTGAAAAAGCAATGTCATTTAGATATGCAAAACTCTGATTTCAATATATCATATGTTAGAGAATGTGGATAGATTTTATTAAGTTAAGTAAAAAATGCATGCTCATCTCAAAATACGTTTACCGGATTACAAGAACAGCCATATGTTGGAAGCTGGCGTTCCGATTATGGTCATAAAAAATTTCCTCGGACAAGCATCCCTTCAATCAACGCAAATTTATACAGAATTATCACAAAACACTGTTGACAGGCATCTGAAAGAATGGAATGAAAAGTGGTTCCCAAAGGATTCCGTGGAAAGAGAAGAAAGCAGAGAGGAAAACAATGTGCCAGAGTTTTTGAATATATAATTAGGAACAAGGAACGGTTATCCAAGAAAAAGATAAGGATCTCTAGAGTTTATGAGGCTTTTGGAGATTTTTCTTGGATAATCATATTTCTAGGATAATGCATGAAGCAACCGCATCCGTCACGATCCCGTCCGACTCATCAGCAAAGCTTTGATATGCACTGAATGCGTCACAGGTAAAAAAAACGGTTCAGTCTGGCCTGTATAGAAGTTCCTGAGATGATCTGCACTGCGTTTTTTTCGTAGCAGTACACGATGACAGCGGGTTCATTCAGAATCTCACTTGTCCGATGAACCCAGATAAAGCTCTTTGCTACCGCGTTTTGCCACCCATCATGAATCACGATATAAGTGATCTCATCGCATTGCTGATAATTAGACCTTCGCAGCTGCATGCACATATATTCATAAATCGACAGAAACAGTTCATGGCAGGCATAAATGATCCAGTTCGACAAGACCAACTACACAGTCAAACTGAACCACCTTGCTGATAATCCAAGACACTTCCTGAGCTCTGATAAGGAACCAAAACAGGGTTATAAATACTGTGCATGTCTTATGAAAGAGCTTACCACTACGGACAGACCCGCGTAGATTTTTTTTACAAGAACAATAAGAACCCTAAAATTGGCAATTCATCAAATCCTCTTTTTCGATAGAATACTTTGACTTGTTCACCTAAATGTTCATTTTCGACCTCGCCAAACAAATATAATTGTGATATGATATTCATGGATAAGCGCAACGGAAAGTGCAAAAGCTCCTTACTGTGGGATGTAAAAATCTCCTTACTGTGTAGCTGTAAAATCATCTTACCACCCAAAAAGATAATGACATCGAAATTAAATGGACATAATTATACAGATGAATTTCAATTAAAGGCGGATTATTGAAAAATGGATATACGATTAAAAAGAAGAACATTAGATAAGAAGCAAATAGTATACACGATCTGCTTTTTTGCTCTGGTTTTGATTGACTGGGTTCGTGGAAGTCAGGATGGAGACCGTTGGGCATTGGTAAACAATTGTACAGGTTTTGTCATGATAGTTTTAATGTTGATTCTAATAAAGTCTGCTGAAAATAAATCTACCTCTAAAAATACAACAAAAAAAATTCAAAGGGTTCCTTATTTCATATGGCTTGCTATATGGGTTATAGGAGCTAGTATGGGTTATATAATATGGAACCATAACCCAGGACGCGTATATCATTATCAGTATATTTCAGGCGCATTAAATATAGGATGCCTGGGAATCGTTGGCATAAGGATATGGCAGAGTCGGGAAGAATTAAGGTTATATAAATTATGGAAAAACGGAGCCTGGGAGGAATTGAACCGGAAAGGGAAGCTACGGGCAGGGATTCTGGCAATTTCATGGCTCCTTATGGTCTTTTTCATGACATTCTCTCCGTTTAGAAGCCTATGGCAGGTATGGTTCTTGGTAATGTTCGGAATGTTTTACCTGATTCCCATTGGCAGGGAAGAAGGGAAAAAGTTGTGGAATGGCATGACAGATGGGATTATTTGGGGATTCTTTGCCATTCAAATATTTGCATACGGATTCCGTCCCTACGATGAAGTACGTTATAAAGGTGCATTCAGCAATTGCAACATGAATGCGCTGTTTTATCTTGTAACCTATATTATGGTGCTTTATCGCCTGTACGTGCTGAACAGTAAAGAAAGGTTGGAAGCAGAGCAGAAGAAAATAATAGGTCGACTTATCAAAGCATTTTATTATATTCTTGCAGGTGGGCTTATTACCTTCATATTTTTTACGATAAGCAGGACAGCATTATTGGCAGCATTCGTTATCACTTTCTTATACGGTATTATGACCGTCACTATTGCATATAAAGAAAAGGTATCCAGATTGCTTTTGCAATGGTTCCTGATTGGTATTTGTGCATTGCTTACATTTCCCTGTGTTTATGTGACCATACGTTATTTACCTGGCATACTTCACCACCCGATCTGGTATTCAGGTGAATACTCAGTTTCCAGGGTGCACTCTTATGATCCTATTAACTCTGATAAATATGTGTCTCTTGAAGAATTTTGGGAAACTGCAATAGGTAGATTAGACTATCGGATTTTGTCAGGACATACTGGCGGTGAAATGAAGATGGTGGCACAAGCTACCGTTCCTGAAGTATCTGTGCCAGGTGAGGCTTATTTAGTGGATAACGGGAGCATTGAGGATATAAGCATTGAGGATATAAGCATTGAGGATATAGTAGCAGAGGAACTTAATGGTAATGACGGAAGTGAAGGTAAAATAGAATACATTCTGAGTGGAGAGGATACATCGAATTCCAGCAAGATCCGAAAGGAAATTTACCTTCTGTATTTCAAGAACCTGAATTTCAAGGGGCATATTCTGACAGATGGGTATTATCAGATTACGCCGGAGTATCATGCCTGGCATGCTCAAAATGTTTTTCTCCAGATTGCTTATTATTATGGTATTCCCTCAGGTATTTTGTTCTTCTTTCTTATACTGGCGGCAGGTTGGTTAGGGGTTAAGGGATTTTTGCTTAATCCGATCAGGTATGAGAATCTGATTCCAATTTTAGTCTGGCTGGTGTTTGTTGTAATCGGACTGTTGGAGTGTGTATGGAATCCGGGACAGCTGATTTTAACCTTATTGTTTCTGGTACAGAAGATTATGATAGATGATCAATGGTTGGATGAAATATGCGTATAACACAGGAACTACGACATTTCCTTTAAGCAGTTCTAATCAAATCTCCTGCAGCTATGCCAACTCCATCCATTAACCAGTTTTGTATTCATTGTGTCAGTAAGTATCGGTTCTCTGCTGCAGTAAAAGTATTGCTATATATAATCCCATTATAAGTAAAGGTACTATCCGGCAGGCAACCAATCCAGATAATACAATCTGGTTTAAAATCTTCTTTTGCATAAATTGCGGAACTATTATTTACATTAACATGCTTCATCTGCGTAATTTCCCCTTGCAGCATGGTCCAAAGCGGATATTCATAGTCATTGCTTCCCAGATATATTCCAATATTATTATAGTCTCCTTCCATTATAGCATTACACAATTCGGTATAGGATTGATATTCTGTAGTGCGATTGACAAAATAGCCATAAGGCCGTTCATCAGCTCCATTGCGTACATTCATATTAAGGTGATAATAAGCTAATCCAATAAATTCTACGATACACACAAACCAAATAATACCAAGCGCACTGTTCCTGAGACCGAACTGCGTCTGACCATCAGTAAGCTTCTGCAATAAAGTGGCAATCACAGGGCATATTAAAGCCAGGTATGATATCATATACCGTGTCACAAAAGGTTCCCAGCGTAATACACAGCAGAAAAGGAGAAAGGAAAGAGCGCTGGTAACACAGAACCCTATATAATCACGAGTCTCATCTTTTTTATGTCCGCGAAGCAGAAACCAAAGGATACATATAATGAAAAGAATAACAATAACCGGGTTAACCGCAGTATCATGGCCGTAATCCTGCGCATTATGCATGTAAAAAGCAGCTCCATCTTCTGAAATGGAAGGATGATCCAGTTCTACATTTAATAGCTGAGCACATTTTAATACAATTCTCTTCAGCCAGTTAGAACTATCACTGAAATAAATATTGGGGAGGTTATAAACTGCATTTTTCAAAAAGTTTATAAATACATATGACGGTTGTAAGGTGCTGATCAACTGACGTTTGCCGGCTATTGGATCGGAAATAGCCTGAAAAGTTGAAAAATTGCGGGCTATTTCAGGAATCAACGGTAATATTATGGCGGGAATGACACAGCAAATTAACTGCAGGAGAGGCACCAACCTGTCTTTTCTGCGAATGCAGATAATAAGCAGCCACAACACGAATATACACATACCGATACAGACAGAAGGTTTCGCCAGATAGCCTAATGATACACAAAATCCCATAGTACAGACCAGGATAATGTTTTCTCTACAAAAGGTTATCTTTTTTTCAACGGATGTAAAATCCAACAGGAAATAGACAAAGATTAGCAGCCAAACGGTTGCATAATTATCTACTTGTGTGGTCAGGGCTTCTGAAAAAGCGATGGGCATGGTCAGAAACAGAAGGACTGCAAGTCTACAAAAGGTATCGCTACATTTTATCTTACGTGCTATGCCATAAACAATGGCAGCGTTTGTTATAAAAGAAACACTTTGTAACATATTTAAGAAAATATCTTTATTTCCTGATAGGATATATACCTGCAGATTAATGAATTCTGCTAATACAGGGCTTGTCAACTGTCTGATGATATTGGTTGCATAATGAGCAACCGTCTGATTTTGTGCCCAATGAGCAATCCGGGGAAGATGATATGTCATGGAATCCCAATTATATGGAACCGTACAAATAGACATCACAATGACAAAACAGCAAATTAATCCAAAAAATATTGTACTTTTATTTAATTTTTTGAAGAAAATCAAAAAACATTTCGACCGTATTACGCTTATGGTTAAGGAATATCGTACATATTGCCGCTGTAGTATTATTAGCAACAGAACATTTAAAAGTCCCCAGACGATTATTATAGGAAAAAAGCTCACTGCATGGAATACAGATAATATTTCAGTTATAATGAAGGCATATAGGTTCCATAATACAATGCCTTGCAACCAGGAACCTAAGCGGTCTGCAGAGTGTTGTTTTTGTATCCTGAAAAGATGGATGTTCAGATAAAGTAATACGATAGCGATTATCAAAAGAGTATCCCCCTTGCCATTAATCCTGTTTCATTTTTCCGTTTATTTATGAAATATATGTATTCTTTTGTATAATATATTAACTATAACGCATTTGGCTTTAAAAATCTATTTTTTTATTGCCTGATTACAACAGCATACCCTCCAAACTGATATTCCCTGTACCCCTCTACCTCAGTAATTTCCATCAGCTCCACTATTTTATCAATTTGCCCAGTATAGCATAAGGCTGCATCAGCCATCTCCCAAGTTGGTGTATCTTGATTTACCGCTGCCATCTGTACACTGTCATATAATACTTCCTCTTGCCATTGATAAGTGTATTCCTTGGTTCTTTCCCTTACTTCCAGCCAACTGGATGTAGCCAGATTCAGTTCAGCATCCGAAAAAGCTCCTATGATCACACTTGACTCATTTGTATTCTCCAATACACACTGTAAATATTCCTGAATCAATTTACCATTCCAGGCATACTCAACAGCCAAGTCATAGGATTTTTGGATTTCCATTATAAGAAGTACTACCAGCAAGCCTTCGTATACCTTTCTTCTGAATTTGTCTTTTGAGAAAATCCTATAGCCTAATAGTACAAATACCAACGCATATCCTATAATAAAAGGAATTATATACCTCTCCCACATAAGACTTTTCGCATGAGCCAGTAATTGTGTCCCCATTATATAAGCTCCAATGATTCCAAATCCAAGGTAATTTTTCCAATATTTTTTTTCAATTACCTGATAGCATACTATGGTGGTTATTATCAGCATAATCCCCATCCAGTTATACCATTTTAAAAATACAAGCAGGCTGTCTCTAACACCATAATAGTACTGGTATAAACTTGTACCTTCATGAAATCCTGCATAACTTACTTTATCCACACCAACATAAAATAGCAATATATATAAATTAATAAGAAATGCCAGGAATGTAATGCCATATGTAACTATATTCCCTCTCAGACACTTTCTCCACATTCCTTTTCTATCAACGGTATCATAAAGATAACAGTACTCCAGCCAGAATTTCAGAGCGATAAATGCTGGCATTAGTATAACAAAACTTTCCTTTATCAAACCACAGATGATAACACCTATACAAAATGTTCCATTATAAAGAATGCTGGAAAACTTCTTCGCATGGTACTGCCTGGTTATTATCCACATGACAAATGCACAAAATAATAATCCCGTATTTTCCTGATTAGCACTGCGGAACCAGGGGACAAACTGATCACCAAAGATAATAATCCCGGAAAATACAAGACTGATATGCCAGTTAAATTTTAAGTACTTTGCGGTATAGTATAGGAGATAAAATGTCAAAATTCCCTTAATAGCTGTATAAATATTCCAGTATAACAAATCGCTGCCGAATATAGCTGTACATGCTATCCGCTCTACCCAATACATTGGGCGGAAACGGGATTTTAGGTCATTGTTAATACATCCTTGCATGACACTTACCACTGACTGTTGATTTTCATCTATGGAGTATTCTATACGAATCAACTCATGGTCATCAAGGAAATGATATCCCGACTCCATTGTTCCGGAACCGCCTAAAATTTTATAAAACAAAATAAATGCCAGTGTAAATACCAGGATATACTCTATGTATTTCATTTTCATAAAGAATCCTTTCTTAACTGCTTGCTTTATTCATCATTCCAAATTGTTTATAATACATAAAGTCAGCGATGGTGGGAACGGTAGATTATTCAACACCTACAAATATTTACTGGAATTCATGGTTTTTTATATTTTCACTTAAAGATTTATATATGTTATAGTCTCCTGGAATTAAGTAATCTGTATAAATGCCATAAACCCCCATGTTTAAAAATCTAGTCATATCTGTATATGTATTGTATGTATGGACAAAGATTAGAATATCATTGTCGTTGGCAAGTTGTAAAAGACCTTCATCAATCCTCCCCGTTCCTGGTGTAGTGATTACACGTATATTATCTTTAGAAGCCACAAACTCAACAATTTCTTCATTAGTATCCGAGCTGGCATATGTAGTATATATAACGCTTGGAAAACTATATATGTTCATAAGTTTATCATACATACTAATTTCATAAATTTGAGGAATTATCCGATCCATCAATGCGGGATCCTTTTTTTGGGCTTCTTGATATATAATATCAAATGCAGTCATAGATAACCATTTTGTATCAGTCACGATAAACATATCTGTGTTAATAAGCATTTCATCTAAAATATCACCAACTAATAATGTTGTATAATTAAAGTCTTGGAATGATTTCCATTCCTTATCAGACATATATATGCCATTTTCATTGCCCGGAACTAATCCATCATGGACTGCAGCTAATCCATAATCACTGGTTACTTGAAAGTCAACTTCAAATACTCTATGCCCTAATTCATAATTTTGAATCAAAGCTTCTAATGTATTTTGATATGTACTGTTGGTGTTTGACTCGCGTAAACCGCCTAGTGCATGAGCTACTAAAGGTGCAGATGCGGTTATCCAATCATGTTGGCTATAATTGATTGCTATTGCTTTTAGACAATCGTCTTGAAAATAAAACTCAGCATTTATAATAGATTCCAATTTTTTTTGGTATATATAAATTTCATTTTCATAATCAATAAATGAATCAGAAATGTCAAATGAATAGTTATTTTTAATGCAAATACTATTTGATAAATCAAACCTTACATTGATAAGTACAGTTTCAGATGTTTTCGAAAAAAAGTATTCTCCAATTTCTTCATAATCAAAAGCATTCATTGCTTGCCTTATTGGCAAAAATCCTGATTCTATAAGTTCATTTTTTGTTTGCTTATTTGTTGAGTAATAATTACTAAGTAAAAAGACTTCTCCCATTAAAAAAACAGCTAAAATAAAAATACCTTTAAAATTAAATTTATACTTCTTGCTTGTCATTACCAGTTCTCCTTCCTAAAATAAGCAATTTGATTATCCCTTTATTACAGGGCATAGGATTTTATGCATAGTGCTCCTCACTTTTTACTCATATATAAGCAATAGATTAATTATAATATATGAAATATTACTGATAATAAAGATCCTTATCGATTATATCATCGCTCATAATTCCGTATTGCAGAATTTGATATTCGTCAATTAATTTTTTATAATTTGACTCTTCTTCCCAAGCATAGTCTCTATACATAAAGTCTTTAAAACCAACTGAATTGATAACAGGTAATTTATTGCTCAATTCATCTAAAAATAAATAATACTTACTTCTTCTAATACCACTATTCTTTAGTAAATATGTTGCCATATAATTAATGCTAATTTCTGTTGGAATATCTATATATTCATCATAGTTATTCCAAAGAATATATGGTACAGCATAATTATTTTGTATATTAGTAGAGGTATCATTTTCATAAAATTCAGAAATGGTCAGTGCTGGTTGATGATCTCCCATGAATAGAATTACTACCTTTTCATCATGGTCGCTAAAATAGTCAAACAACTGTTCAAGTGCTTTATCCGATTCATTGATCAAGGATAAATACTGTGCCATTGCCTCTGTATCTACTCCATTTAATACTTTTATATCTCCTTCATAATCTTCTGATAAATAGCCACCATGATTCTGTATAGTCAGACAATATATGGCTACCTTATCATTCTCTGATTTTTCGTTGAATTGCTCTATTATCCAGTTATAGCAAAAATTATCGCTAGTGTAATCTCTTATAGTATCGGTCTCGTCTATTTCCAAATCGTCAATAAAATATGATTCTTCAAATCCGATTAATGGATAGACATATGTCCTATTCCAATTATCTCCATATGCTGGATGCATACTAATAGTTGAATAGCCTTCATTATTTAATATATTAATAAGAGAATATTGTTTTTCTTTTATATGTTGCTGAAATATAATCGACCCAACTGGCATAAAGGCAGTAGTATTTCCCATTAGCAATTCATATTCTGTATTACATGTTCCTCCTCCAAATTGTGATACATAACATACTCCTTTGGCAACATTTCCACCTGTTAAACTATTTACAAATGGCATTACTTCCGCATTGGTTTTAATATCATAATATTTTTGTAAATCTGCAAAGCTTTCATTTAATATAATTATTATGTTTGAACTATCTTGTAAAGTTGTATCTACTTCATTAAATTGTGATAATATTTCATCTATTTTAGCTTTTGAGAAATTTGTAGGTTTTTCAATATAGATATATTTTAAATTGAGAACAGTCCCTAACCCCCATCCATTTACTTGATAATTTTCTACTTGGCGATATACGTTTTCTTCGACATTTAGTCTAATTAAATTTTTAGGGTTTAATAATGTTAAGCCGAATAATACAGTCGCGCATAGCAATAATCCTCTATTTATAAAAATCTTTTTTTTTGCTATAGTAGGTACTACAAATTTAGAAAATTCATATCCTGTATATATAATTATACAAAGATATAATACGCTTATTAATGTATACCATGAAATATCAAATTTATATTGACCTGATACATTTAATGCAGTTCCTATAGAATAAATATCCCATGGTAAAATAGGAGTGCCACGAAATTGAAGTACAAAAGAGTTAAGTAGTCCAATTCCCCCAACGGCTAATCCGGTAATAATTGCTGCAATGTGTAGATTTGAGATAGAGTAAATTACAATATTTAGTAATAAATATATAATTATATTCAATAAAGCTTCCTTACTCTTAATATACATAATATTTCCTGAATTATATTCGATAAAACTATATTCAGTAACAGAAAGAGTAACAAAATATAAAAAACAACAGAACATTTTAGAATATTTCAAGTAATTTATTACATATAAAAGCTTTGTTATAATTACTTTTAATATATATAGTACTACTATAAATATGGCAGATAAAAACATGCAATTTGCTTCATATCCAAGATTCGCCAAATTGTCTTTTTTTACTTTATAAGCAAATATATCATTAAGGTAAATACTCATATCTTCTACTTCATTAGATGATTCTATATATAATTTTCTTTGATTAGTATATATATTTTCCACATTGCTTGTATATGCAATGTAGTTGATAATATCCTCACCTTTATATTCAGAAATCAAAACACCATTATTAATTATTTTTAAATTTTTAAATATTATTTCGTTCGAAATATTTATATTCAAATTATTATAGAAATATAATATTACCAAGTCCGCATTCATAAAATTATAATCAATACTAAATATTGGATTCGATATTGAGGTATCTCCCATATTATAATAATTAACTTCGTTAATGTAATCTAATTTAGCGAAATTATAATTTCCTGTAGATTCAAATTCCATG
>Ga0153937_1000156_pt1 | contig 24158 bp, 20 predicted proteins | sample TSNY021MetaG_FD_104680 | JGI IMG/M metagenome (GOLD analysis project Ga0153937, IMG submission 104680) | Attine ant fungus gardens microbial communities from New York, USA - TSNY021 MetaG | ecosystem: Host-associated > Fungi > Mycelium > Unclassified | place: USA: New York, Robert Murphy County... | reverse complement strand
CTAATCTAGTCTGAGATCTAGCACTGTGCCGATCTGGTTATTTCTGATACATAATCAGGCCATTCACAAGTCACATTTCTTGCACTCCAGTCTCTTGCAAGCAGACGGGCTCATGTGTATGGTGCGTATGCATCTACGAGTATCAGAAGCCAATAGCTCCTAGCATCACGATGAACTAGCGGGCTCACACGGGTCACGCGGCAGCCGCTTGCTGGTTCGATGTGCAGTGCAAGTCCAGCAATTCATCGTGGTACTCGGGCTTGTTCGTTTCTCAGACAGAATACTATTAGGCATATTAGGCAGCAATGGAAGTATACAATTCCATTTTCCATCTTCTCAATTCCCACTGTCATACGGCCATCAACCAAATCCCCACGGGAAAGCACCTAATTACTTACCCGTCCTTGACCCCCTTTTTCTAACCCATCCCCAGAAGACTGTCTTACCCTAATGACCCTCACAACTCCTTTTCCAAAAATGCTTTGTACTCTGTGATATTCAGAGTATCATCGGGTGTGACCAGAACAGCGTGAAGTATGATACGAGGATCTATCACTTGTTTTCGTTCAGGGGCAAATGGTATCGAGGGCACAGTCTGTATCAATGTCAATACCCCAGCCAAAAATCCAATTTTCATAAACAAAAAAGCATATTAAAAAATCTTGGCAATAAGAACACTCACTTCACTTATTTCCAGATAACCGAGCACGACCAACTGACACAAATGTTCTCGCACCCATGTCGAACTGGGAGTAACACAAAGCGAAACATCCACCAAAATCCCTCGGTCACCATCTACAAGTGCTAGGAGACCCGACACGGGTTCATACCATGACATCCTACATCGCCGACCACGAGGTGATGGAGACTTCCTTTTTAGAAAAAAACGCTCAACTACAGCATCAGAAGAAAGAGTGACCTACCTACCCACCAACCGCAACTTCTTCCCCACCATGCTCAGATCGACTTTGTCCAGTATTACAGGAGTCCCGTGTTCAGGTAAAGGCATATATATCTATATCTATATATATATATATTAAGTGACGTCGTCAGGATACACCAACTAACCTGGGGTTTGAAACTATATACTCGTTGAGCACCTTCCGAATTGGGAACGTGGCACAGGGTTTTCGATTTATCTGATTGACGACACGTGTCGCGATCGATCGCATTAAGATTAGATGACCAATCCAACTGCTTCCGATTCATTGGCACGTTGTCATGTATTGTATCCAGATTCCGGTGCAAACAAAATTCAAGGTCGCCTCTGAACAGGAGCTTAGAATGCCACACACACATACAGAAAGAGAGAGAAACCAGCTCTCTCATATAGATGGTATCAGTAAGATAGCTAGCTACATTAATAACAACCGTAAGAGAACGGAAGATTAAGGGTGTAGTGAGACGTGAAACCTATCCTCCACAAAGATCAAACTCAATAGCGATCGATTGAGTCTTTCCCCTCTCCCCAAGTCAAGAATCGCGTTCCGAATTGCTCCTCTTCCTCGATTTTCTTTCCGCATCGCGCAGCGTAACACGTACACCATACTTGGCCAAGCTCTGCAAATCCACATTGAACACAGTCCACGTCAGACATTTCAATCCCAGAAAAAAATCAACCACAAAAACAAAAACAAAAGTCAGCAACGGCCTTATAGGAGATGAAAAACAAAGCACGCACTCGAGTCAAATCAGTAGACGGCTCCAGACCAGGAAATTCTCTAGTGGAATAAACTCTGAACGGCCCTCCATACAGTTCCGCCAGGATAGGTTGCTCTTGACCACCAGGCACAGCCGAAAAAATATCAAAAGCTCGGTACCTGAAAATAAATGTACCCTCCCGTTGAACCGCCAGATCCTGATCCAACCACAAACCAGATCAGTTCGATGTTCCACAGAAATGAGGGAAAAACAAAAAAAAGAAGTTGGAAAAAGTAGCCAAAGAGCGTAGTCAGGTCCAGAATGGAACAGCGTGAAATAGGGGGGTGAAAAAATCGTCCAAGGACGAAACATGATAAGCAAAACACATGAAATAGACTCATGAGTCTTCAATCATTTCGGGGGAAGACAACATAAAAAGAATAGTCGTACCCCAAAGACAAATACCAAACACTTCTTGCCCTTGTAGTCAATCAGGGTAGGTTCCACGAATCTCTCCCCCACTAACGCAGGAGTCAGCTTAGAGGACTCCGTGACAAGATGGTTTCCTATCCTCAAAACGATATCGGAAGGCGGTTCAGCCTCGTTCAGTTGACTGAGCATGGGTTGTCTACGGGGGATCTGGAAGGGGGAAATACGTGGGGGAGCTACACTACCCTCTGCACTGGGCGTGGTGAACGGGTGCAACGGGAAATATGTGTATGTGTTCTCTCCTGTGTTCTCTGGTGCCAGATAATTCAGTTTTAAGGCTCCAGAGCTAGTCAGCTCAAAAGGCGGTGAAAATTGAGTCGAGGACACTCGGGATGTGCGCAACTGTACATTTCGGACGCCGGGAGAGGAAGAGGCTGACGAAGATGCTTGAGATGGGGTGTTAACTCCGAAATCAGGAATGTGAGAGGCTGCCGGCGAAGTTGGCACAGGTATATTACTATCTAAAATCTTGTCGGGAACTGGAAAGAGATCAACACTGCACAGCATGCCAAGGTTGTGGATTTCCCTATCAATGATATCAATACCGAACTATGAAGGCGGGCGAGGTTGCTTACTCATAATTGTTCACCTCCCTCTCCCAGCTCTTGTCCGTTCCAGGATTCACAATGTAAAAGAATCGAAGGAGTATAGCTGGAGGTGGATCAATGGGCCGGCGATCTACCTTGGCGTACCTGGTGTTAGACGCGGACGAATTTCAGCACACCTGGAACAGAGCTCAGGAACTAGAAAAAACAAACTTTCGTCCTGAATTCGCCTTCTGCAGTTCTTTAAGTTCGACGCGAATGGTATTCCCCGCAAACTGGCCAGTTGTAAAGGTAATGGGTAGGCCTGGCTGACTCAGAGATGCACCCTCCTTCGCTCCGAGTCTATGGTGCCGATCTTGATATTGGGTTTGAAAAGCCATATTCGACAATTGTTATCGGGGAACCAGTCAGTCGTCAAGCCCACTATACGCTAGAAGAAGCAGCGAAGACGCTCAGAAGAAGTTCAAGTTTCGTTGAACGGGCGGCAGGTGGATCGACGAGGGGGAGGGAGCAGTTGGCTTAGGCTTATCAGCCAAGAGACACAAAAATTAACCCAGGGTTACAGAACACCCTCCACTCACCTACATTCTATATACCTCAATTGTTGCTGCCTTGGTCCACTTCCCGTGGTAGCAATGCCCAGACAACGGGTCGATCCGTACATGTTGAGATAGGCTCCGGATATCTGTGCCGGTGGAGGAGCGAACATTATTTGTGGACTTCAAAAAAAACTTTGTTAAAGTCAAAAATAGAAGGGCACTGCGTGTGTGTATGACCTATCGATGTTCCAGGGTTAGACGTACGAACCTCAACAAGCTTTGGACCTTGTGGGCCAACGAAGAAACCATGAGCTTCGCATTAGAAAGAGCTTAACGTACTCAGCCAAGAGGCCTGTAGAGAAGGCTGCGAACTATTTATACCATTTTGATGCTCTAGTGGAAGTATCAAGCGGGAAAGTAAGTAACCTATTGGCGCTTCACGAATGGGCCTGAGGTCATCAGCAGAAACCATGCCTCTTACAGAGTGCATATGAAAGCCATTGGATGATCCGTTAAGTGGGACATGCGCAAGACACGAACATCACGAATACTTGCCAAACACAGCACACGACCATCAGGAAGTGATAGTACAACGAAACGATGTTGGGGATCCGTTCGCATCTGAGAATGAGCCGGCGAGTGACAATTTTTTCTGATGCAACTGTTGAGTAAATCTGAATAATATGTAGCCATCGCCAATAAAAAAGTGGGTTCGGCATGAATCATGATCCGTTGAGAAATTGGTTCAGGAAGCTTCAACATTTTGTTAAGCTAGTAGAATACAACGCGCACTGGTACAATGGCTGCAGGGATGACTGGTGAAAATGCTGTGTGCTGTGAGACGTGGATTGGATCAATGAAAATAAATTAGAAGGGCTAAGATTGAGATAGGAAGGTGTCAGATGGACTAAGATTGAGATAGGAAGGTGCATCTGAGTGTGCAGAGCACTTAAACTTGATGTCGTCATATATCGAACCTGCGAACAACGAGGTTATCTTTCTGAGCTATGATAAGCCTCCTTTCATCAAACGAAACAGATCCTCTGATGAATTCGGCAGTCGGTCCAAAGTCGACTGCGGAGTCTAAATTTGCGGCAGCAACCTCAGCGCCCGTCCCCGCCTCCAGGTCCCACACCCAAACACTTCCATTAAGACTCAAGCTGACACAGCGCCCATCAGAAAGACTGAGGGCAATGACAGTGCCAGTCTGACCGTGCAGGGTACGCACAAAACTAAGTCTTGGGGGAGAAGATGATATGGAATTCTTTTTGGGGAAAACCAATCGATAAAGCTGCAAGCTTGTCGGAGAATTTAGCAATGGAACAGTCGCTGGGTTCATCTGACTGTAAGGATCGTCGGTTTCGGACATGGGTATAGGGCACGACAGACTGGAAGCTGGTCCTGGTGAGAATAAACGGACGTCCGGGCCCGTAAGTTGATCACCAGGCGCAAGGATTACCCATTTTCCGTCTGATTGAATGTCCGCAACACGGATAACCTTGCGACTCCATTGCTCTCGCATGATACGAAGTTGCTGTTCATCAACCCACCCAAAGGGGATATCTATGGCACGTGTAGTGCGAGCGCTTAATACAATCAAGGTTTGTGATTCCGGTGAGGGAGGAAGTGCAGAGGAGATGTCTTGTCGAACAGAATCAGGGGCAGATTCTATCATCATAGTAGCCCTGGAAATCATCAACTCTGTCGCACCTGCGGTCCAATGATGTGGGTAAACGGGAATTGCGTAAGCCAGGACAAGCTTGTAGATATTTGGCGATGGTGCGGATAACACCAAAGAGACGGGTGGAAATGATGTAAAGGAAGACAAAGTTTGTCTTAGCTTTGCAGTGTTGGACCGAACATCGTATATCGAAAGTTTGAAGTCTTGAGAAAGTGTGACCAGCAAGGGGTGATGATAAACAGCTTGGGTCACTGGACTCAGGCGAGTACCAGACACAGAGGTACGGAACAGTAAGGTGCTAGAGAGGGGATTGCGTTGAAATTGATGACACAGTAATTCTCCGGTGGATAAAAACAAGAGAATTCTGGACTGGTCGACTCTTGAAATGGATTGATCGTTCACCAATGACGTTATGTGGCAAAGAATGGCATCCTTTGGCCTGCAGACGATTGAACAAGACTCGGTGGAATCAGTGACGTAGACAATGGGTCCATATGAAGGTCGTGAAGAAACCATGAGAATTAAGGTGCCGGTAAGTAACAAATGGTGTTTGAAAGTTTCGAAGGTACTTGAAGATTGAGAAGTGTCCAAACGGAATGGATAGGGGAATTCTTCGACGGAACACCGCCCTGAAGAGGGCTCATGTCAGGAACCTATAGAGTAGAAGTTGCGACAGCAAACCTTTTCGCCAGTTGGAACTGACACGAAACATCCATTTCCAGTCTTTGTAGGCCGAGTCCTCAGGTCTGGCTCTTGAGGGGAGAGATTTGACTTCTCTACCGTCAGACCGAACAGACGGTCCTCTAGCTCCGCGCAGACGAGGTTTTCCAAAAGTTAGGATATAATGATTTTTCCAAAGTTGGTTGTCAAGCGCAAGTCGGGCCCAATTCTTATTAATTAACTGTGTGACACAGAGGTCAACCCAGGAGAGATGTGAAAGAATGGAAAGAACGAGTTCATCAGAGAGGACATCTACGATCGGGATGCCTTTCTGCTGGGGACTTGGGTGAATTGTATGAAGACGTTTGGGTGGAGGAAAATTATGTGGGGTGAGGCCGCGCTTGGACATAGAAGCAGGAGAGTAAGATTTATTCGTTAAAGTTCTCACCCTTGTTTTTCGCCCTCATGGCGCCCTCGCGTGGCCCCCAAACCCTGGCACGGACTGTTCATGCTACTCTCAGCAGCCATAAAGGACCGGTCAATGTCGCCCGTTATTCCAAGGGCTCGGCAAAATATATCCTGACTGGTGGCCAGGACAGAACTGTCCGCCTTTGGAATGCCAGTCTCGGCACTGAAATCAAAACTTTTACTGCACACGGCTATGAAGTCCTCTCCATCACTGTGTATGGGTTTATCTATTTCATATTATCCACATTTCAAATTGAAGACTTCTGTAAACCCTAGTTCCAATGACAACGCCAAGTTTGCATCATCTGGAGGAGATAGATCCGTGTTCCTGTGGGACGTGGCCACTGCAACAACGACACGAAGACTATCCGGTCATATGGGTAAAATACACGTCGTAGAATTCAATGAAGATGCTAGTGTAGTGGCAAGTGGTGTGCCACGTTCCTTCTAATGTCGCGTGTAGAATTAATTCATCCCCAAGGTTCATTCGATGCCACTGTTAAGCTATGGGATCTCCGGTGAGTGTCATGAACTGTATGATGTGACAGGACCCCTGACGAAGGATACCAGAGCTCACAACCGCTCACCGATCCAGACGCTGGAAGATGCCAAAGACACCGTCCAAACTTTGTATGTTGGGTCGTCCTCGGTTATTACTGGCTCGGTTGACGGATTCATCCGCACTTATGATCTTCGGAAGGGAGAATTACGGTCTGACTTCATTGGACGTGAGAGGGCCAGGCTCGATTTTGCTTTACAATCAATCATGACAAATATTAGACCCTGTAACCTCCGCTGTGCCTACCCAGGACGGACAAACTCTTCTCGTTACCTCCCTCGACGGTCATATTCGGTTAATGGATATGTCAACAGGCAAAATGCTGAACGATTTTACTGGACACACGAACAATTCATATCGGTGTCGTGCATGTTTCGGGCGTGCTGAAGACAGTGTCGTCTGTGGCGATGAGAAAGGAATGGTCTGGGCATGGGACCTCCTTGCTGTAGGTTTACATTTACCTCTGCTGCACATTTTTTTGATTTTGAGAAGGCTAAACCCCTTGACCCCAATCCTCCTCCGAAAGCTCATTCAAAAGTGATCACCTGGACAGAGCACCATCCGTCTGACTCAAATGAAATGATTACTTCTAGCGCCGATGGCACAGCTAAAGTTTGGAGAAACCCTGCTCAGGACTAGGCATGATGTCTCGATACAATCACTCGATTTGTCCGATGCACTCTCGAATCTAATTCTGTGGGTTTCCTAAAACAGGATGTTCGGTCTATATACCAGCTGTGTAATGACACCATTGCGGAACCATGTGGGTTATATTCATATACAACAGTACAGGAAGCTCGGTACCAAATATCGTAGGGAGTTATCACCGTTTGGCTTGCATCTGAGCCTCTACATTTGTGTCAGTGCTTGTTCAAATTGAATTGAACGTACTCATACCTCTCCTTGTGGCATCTTCCAGTAGCTGCGTGTCTACATGCTCAGCCGGTAGCTGCACGTACCGTACGACTGATCCACGTATGAAACAATTTTTTACAGCCATCTGTAATGTTAATAATAGTCAGATGATATCCATAATGTCATAGTGATACATGCCATGTGAGGATATCGGGCTTCGTCCGAGACCTTGATATTATCTAGACGAATATTGAGGAATCTGCAACGAGATGACTCGCATGATTGTCCGCAAAATCGACGCTTGTGGAGCGGCTCACATACTGGTCAACCGATTTCAGCACACCCGTGATCGATAGGTCATTTTTGAGCTCGACAGTCACTGTCTGGTCTGTCAGTGTTTTGAAGACTGAAAAAATAAGCTATAACATAAATCAGGATGAAGGAAAATGTCATTGGGCGCATAGCTGTACTCACCATGTTGTTTAGACTTGTTGGATTATTGGCGGAAACTCCTTCTAGCTGTTTGCTTGTATTTGGTCATAGTCAAACCTAAGGACCGGCTGCCAAAAAACTCCAGATCATCAGCCTAGCATGTTCGTTGGACTCGTTTTGTCTATCTCTAGCACCTCGGAGATGTACTTGCGACTAATACTGACGGTCTACCCCAAGCTATGCTTAATAAGACATTCATAACTCAAGTGAATTTCAACTCCGAGGACATGAGCACTCGAATCTATACTACTGCCAATACATGCTTATTATATGTACAAACCGAGAAGTAAATGTCATCTTCCAGCAGCCACAATCATCAAAGATGCTAGATAAAGCGATGCTAGCCTTGTAAGCGGACCGGATTGAGTTTGACAACAGATTCGATATCCAATGATTTTTCCTTTATTACTAGCAGCCGGAAGCGTCGGATCGAGGGAAGGTTCGACTTCGTGGAATGGAACATGTTCATCGCCCATCATCATCAGCAGAATAACTATTGAACTCGACCAGATAAAAAATGATAGGGACGTGATTCTGAGTAGTAAATAATGAAGACCTGGATCGTGTTTACACTGGGTCCGGTTCTGTGCTTCAGTGGCCGCGCCTACGAAAGATGGAAAGTCCTGCAGGGCAGCAGAGCAGGCTAGAATAAGTGAAAACGAGGTGGCAATTCAGGTTCGAGCGTTAGGGAACTTTGAGCCTACGAACTGATATCTAATCGTATCGACATCCTGTCCATATTATAACAGATCTTGTCTCTTAAAACACAGGAACTAAAATAGATGGCTCTTAGGAGAGCATTGGAGAATGCACAGGAGTGTGGGGTAGGGAGTTAAGTTGTCTCGAGTAATGTTAGCAGACCGGATGCAAAATGACTGGTTGTGCATTTGTGGGACTGTGGAGAAAAGAGTTTCAGGTCCAGTGGGGTAGAGGTTATGTGACGTGAAAAAGATATCAGAATGACAGGTACAAAATCAAGACAAGAGCAGAGTGCAACAATAACTATTTGGGTCCATTAAGTTCTTAAGGATGATTCATGCTAGAAGGACCTGTCAGGGGTAGGGTGTATTTTTGGGTCAAGTCCTTGAGTTCATGACACTCAGTTATGGATCTATATCAAGACTCAGTGGGGTCATTGCCTCTAGAAGTCAATACCTAGTGGACAGAAGGCCGGGGGACATAGTAGATACATCTGTATATGTCAACCTTCTAATGCGTCCTACTTTATGGCACGACAAAGCTCCATGATATCAGAGGCACAGTTGGGCGACTGGGAAAAGCATGTAACATCCGCTTGAAAACTCCACCTAGACCCTTGGCCTATGGCCACATGCCTTCTGTAGACACACCATCTGATGTTGGATCCTGCTGAGGTCCTGCGCGTCTTAGTACTAGCTTGCTTGTCGCGAAATACAAATGCTGAATTCAAAAAAACACAACACGTGAGCATGTACATTACAAGGCGATGCTAAATGTAGAACTATGCTCTGATATGATTGCAGGTCTATCGCTATTATGCCAACAACTCGCGAGTCCCCCCACGTAACCTCGCCGATGGGCCTGCAGAAACGTGCACCGTTTGTTGTGATAGAAGGTTTAGATCGTTCAGGCAAAACTACGCAGATTAATCTTCTCCACTCCCGTCTCGAATCAGTGGGTACCAGGACTCGATTGCTCAAGTTTCCTGGTATGTACCCTTTAATCTCTGTGTGAAAATACTTATATTGACGTCGCTGTTCTCCCCTCCATGATACTCGACGGAATTTGTATTGGAATATAAAAAGATCGAACAACTGCTATCGGAAAGATGATCGATTCATATTTACGCTCTCAGTCTGAGCTAGACGATCACGCCATCCATTTATTATTTTCTGCTAATCGATGGGAACTTGCGTAGGCTGACTCTCCGTTTACAGTCTCTTTTTTCAATATTCATGTCACTCTCTCAGATCGACGATAACCAATCTCCTCACATCGGGCACCTTGGTTCTCTGCGACCGCTATGCCTTCTCTGGTATTGCCTTCTCTGCAGCCAAACATTCCCTTCGAGATACTTTCCCCAGCGCCCATGGCGATGCTCTGCCATGGTGTCGAGCACCCGATATCTCACTCCCCGCACCTGACTTGACTATCTTCCTTGATATCACACCTGAGCATGCAAAACTACGTGAGGGATACGGCGAGGAGAGATACGAAAAAGAAGAAATGCAAAAACGTGTTCGAGAGATGTTCTATCGACTAAGAACGGAGATGGCTTCTCCAGAGGATGACGTTGGTAGCAACTGGGTTGGGAGGTGGGTAGTCATAGATGCTGGAAGAGAGCCCGAAACAATTGCGCAAGAGCTTTGGCAACTTGTGGAACCTCTTACCAAAGGGATTGATGGAGATGTTGCTAGATTATGGGAGGATAAACTCAGTTCTTGACTATATGGCTTATCTGCTGAATCAGGTACTGCTCACAAACATTCGTGCAACAAGGACCTACAACATTTCCGTTACAGTCGACTATTGGAATACTATACCTATATCAAATACGCCTGGGTGTCAGAAGTTCAGAGCGTCTGGCAGCTTACTCCGCTGTATTTCTGCGAACTGTTGTGCTTGGCTTCTGGAACCCGAATGGGAGCAACGCAGACAACAATGGAGCTGGTCACGCTCCCTTCCACATATTTCTTCCATTTCTGATGGATAATCAACTTTCGATGAAGACATAGACTGTCTGATCCGAATGCAAGTGCCTCCCTTCGTTTCTATGACAAGGCAAGGTCACTGGTCTCCCGTCGTGAATACGACAGCTCGATCATGGGCGAGCAGGGCTTAATCATACTCGGATCCACCTGGTCTCTTGTGACACATAAACCGATGACGAAGTGCAAGAAAGGGTCCGAGTTTCAGACGCTCAATTCATGTACGACACGCGTCCTCGCTACCATCCACGATCATCGGCAAAATGATTGCTTCTCCTGCTCCTAGGGTCAATTAAAAACGTACAAGATGTAATAATGAAGGGAACTCTAGCGTATGATACCGTTCTTTGATAACCGCGAAGGAAATCCAGCCAGATGAATGAACCAAACCGGTACTATCGTCAGCGAGCGGATTGTATTGCCCACCACTGGTCTGAACCAGGGGAAAATGGTTCAAGGAAAACCTAGTGGTAGTGTGGGTACTTTTGGTCCTAGGCCACCAAATTTCGAGACCGACCTCGTTAGAGCCAGCATGGGTAGTCCAAAATAGTTGCGACGTGGGGTCGTAAATCTAGAAAGCCCAATATGAAGGGGTTTCTCATGATATCCGCTTGAGCAGGACGCACCCGATACATGGATCGACTAACAACTTTAATCTTCCATCGGGTGAGAGGACTTGAGCTTGCAATGATAGCCTTCCCAATTCGTTTTGTTTTTCCAGGTCAAGAGTAGCAGATGAGACTACTCACCACTTCTCCCTTGAGGTCTGCATAACAGTTCGTTGCCGCATTCTGGATGATATATCGTTCATGATCGCCGTTACTAGTGATAGTCCACTAAAAAGCCATATGGGCATTGCCAGCTACAGAGGTTGGTGTAAGAGCTCACCTTAGAATATGAGTTGGGGCTATTAACAAGTGTTAAAGGGCACTCAAGTCCTGTTCTCTGTACCGGACGGGGATCGACAATGTTGTGAATAACGTAGGTCTCCTCGGCTTTGAATGACATGGTGGTAGTATAGAGGAGAGAAGGGGACTGGTGTGGGTAGGGACTGCTAGTTTACGGCAACTTTAAAGTCCTTGTCGGTAATCAATCCGCTGTCACAGCCGCAAGAACCGAAATATCCCAGTATAATGATGCCTGTGGCAAATTGACAGCACAAATGATGTCCTAATTGATTGGTTCAGAGCACTACAGTGAACAGCAAAGCTGCATGAATCTTATGAATCGGATATTAGATTGGCAAACTCGCAACGATGCTATCTTTGGTGCTAAGTCTTTTTGGACACATCTTATTGTTCTCATTAGTGTCATCAGTCATCTAGTAATTTAGGCACTATTTTACATTCTCTATGGACACTAACAGCTACTAGTTTCACATATATAAGGTACTATGTAGCACGATGTACACTTCAGTTCTCGTGTCACTTCGAGTGCTGAAGTTATCCTTACATCGGACCATTTGCAGTCAGAAAAGCTGTAAAGAATGAGGGTGCACCGAAATTTCGGGACAACTTACCAGAGCGGTATCGTCGTAATAAGCTACCATTACACTTTATTGTTTATTTACTTCTGGACTTTGTGACAGGCTGTACGGCACAATGCACTTTGCAAGGTCAATTCTAGCAAGTATCTAGCTGCAAATAAAGCAAAGTGTAGCACCTCACACCTTCTATCAGAGTACAGGAACAAGCTGGATTCTCAAGAAGTCCGATCAGACAACCATACCCTACACGTTGTTCGGCTTCTCAAGTAATTTCTCAAACCGAGGGCCCTACATCGACTGCTACCCACAGTATTTATTACAGTGGGGTTCACCAAGTCATATAGACTCAAGTGGGAGTATGTCCAAACGGCGATCGGGCACCAGTATATAGATCAATGACTTTAGAAAGAAAGATGTATTTAATGAATGAAAATCATACTCTGGTCACATGTACTAGTATAAGTACTAGGGTGCAGAAAAAGAATTCTGTGATTTTTGAGATTGCATCAAGCATAAGACGTCGGACATGGCATAGCACATAGCTTACTTAGGAGTAATTCTGAAGCATTTGAGTGGGACCGAATTTGTAAAACTAATATAGAACATAGGAAGACAAGTAAAACGATTAGACATGAGCATGCTTCTGTTTTCCGGTCCTGATTTTCCTGAGGTAGAACTTGGCGACAGAATGAATCCGCTGAGATCGACTGACAGAAGGAAGGCAACTCACTTCAAGCTCTTTACCCTCAAGGATATAGCCATCGGCACGACCAGACTGACCAGGACGACTGGTGATAGCAGCATAGAGACGACCCGCAGCAAATTGTGTTTCAAGCAGAGAATCGATTTTAGCATCTGACAAGCCAACAAATTGAAAATCACTCGCGAAATCTGTATCAACAAACACACCTTTCTTCCTCTCTTCAAGGTTGCGCTGTACATGGTTGGAAAGTTTTTTCGGTTCTTCAGTGGTAGACTCAGTTGTCTGGGCCTTACCCTTCTTGGTAACGGGCTGGGCGTACTGTTGCAAGTTAAGAATGCGACTGACCAATCGAGTGCGAGACAAAACATACATGGGCCTCATACCATTGACGGAAGGGGGCAGCGTCGACCTGGATGATGGCACTCTTGACAAGAGTGTTTGTTCGAACAAGTTCATTGTTGGAGGCGTTATACACCTAGTTCAAGAATCTAGCACCGACGATTTTGAAAGCAACGCTTTGATCGCCTACCACACCAATAATTCTGGTCTTCCGAGTAACATGCTCTGAACCCCAGGCGTAGTTCCCACTGTCGAGACGGAGAGCACGGAACTTCTCAGACCCTCCACGGACACGAACTGTGTGAATACGCTTGGGACCAAGTTTGGTGTTGGCAGGTTGACGACCGAGTTCGAATTTTCTCTTCTTGCGGTAGTGAGCGCGTTGACCACCAGAGGCAGAACGTTTGTGCCGGGACGATCGAGAGATACCTTGGCATTACAATTCAACGTCTCCAAGGGACAGGATGCGAAATCGGCAGCGCTCACCCATGTCGGAAAGTCTTGTGAAAAGGGTACACCAATACCGCACAAGGTTGTGTGGATGTCAGTCACAGATAAGGTTTGATGACTTTTCAATATCCGACCGGCACTCTCCGTTTAGCCCTTCATCAACTCTGGATCGCTGTAAGATAGCTTATTTTGGAACGCGTTTGATAGACCACCCCAGACGCAGTCCGTATCGTACCGCCATCTATCCTGTCCACCGTGTTTTGGCACTTGTGTACACAAATACGGAACTTTCTCTGCACCTTGAAGATTTCCTGTGACCATTAAAACAAATGTTTCAAATGTGGCCATCTCATGGTTACCTGCATTTATCATGCCTGATCAATGTTAGCCTTCCTACGAGTCTTTTTGCAATCTCCTTTCATGCACTTCAGAAGATTTTGAGTATTTTTACAAAGGTCCATATACAACAGCCCAACTAGTTTCCAATGTACAAAAAGATCTCCTTGATAGGCACCTCAAAGATCTGGAACCTGATCAACGAGGAATTTCTACATACAAACTCCTTACTGCCATGCTGGAACATGCTCCTAGTAAATCTGGAAAGAGATATGTTGCAACTGTTTTACACATTGCTTACACTAAGGGTATGGAAGATGTGAAAAAAAGTGGCAGATGCATGGTTGGAGCATATGTTTTTCAAAAGTGAGCAATCCACTATCCACTTCTATAGGTACCTGATCTGATATTCGATAGTGTTAGCCATTTCAAAGATAGCCACAACCGCAGTCTCAAAGAGTCTCACCCCCACTATTTTAACGACACGGCACGGGAAATTGAGAGTGCTAGTCGCGCAGAGCAGAGAAAACTCTGAGATTCTGTGAGGAATATGATAGTATGTTCCTTCTCATTTCCCAGGTTCAAAAGCGGGAGAATAACCGTTGTGCCATTACTGGTGCATTTGACGAACAGCTTTCAAACCGCCTATTGGAGCAAGGAAGACCTATTCCCTCGGGCTTGAGGTTATCCCTCCAAGCTGCCCATATCTTTCCACTCTCATTGAATCAATTTCAAACGGCCTCTGAACTGGTAGATCTTGGCATTTTGTCCCTTTTAATTATTTTGACCTGTCCCACAGCATATTGCTGCTATAGCATGAGATATGCTACGATCATGCAAAATTGATGTGACAAAACTTGCTAGATCGAAGACCAATTCTACAGAAAATGCTATTCTGATGTCCAACGACCAACATAATAATTTTGGACGTTTCCGGTGGTATCTTGACAAGGATGCAGTAAGTTGTTTTTTTCAATTTATTCTACCTGAGTGATTGGTTGATTATTGGCAGTAATCCAAACAAATACAAGGCACGGGGGAGTCGCCCAAACTATACATTCAGTACTGGAGAGTCCAGTTATGATGTAGAGTTCCGAATAGAATCAGGAGTGAAGCCACCTGATCCTCAATTCATCAAGATTCATGCTGCTTTTGCTCATGTCCTGTATGAATCTGGTGCCGGTCAATACTTTAACAGGGTAGAATATGATGCTGAGCGACTTGGAGAGCTCTCTGCAGATGGCAAATCAGACTTAGGGTCACTACTCATGAATCGGCTGGCAAATTGGTTTCCAACAGCAAAAGCACATGGCTTGTCGTCGTATGTAGATATTGAAGTTTAAATAAGTCCTGTTATTGGTATTTTCATAATACATTCTCTTATGTATGACTAGTCTCTCTCTCACGTCAGGTCGTGGGGAGGCGATACCTTGACTCGTTATGCTAGGCCCAGGCTTACTATTTTTATCCAATAGCACATTGTTCACCGATAGATATCAGTCTCTACAGGCAATTGCTCTCTATATGCCCGCGGCTTACTGTTATCCTCGACCATAAACTCGCAAGCCTAGAACTGCATTGAAGAAATTTCCCAAGAAACCGACACTTTATCAAATCACAAAATAATCCAAAACACTCGGGGACAATGTGCTAATCCGTAGCTACCACTTGAAATGGTCAAACAACTGTCCAAAAGATGAAGAAATTGGGTATGAAATGCCACTAGAAATGAAAACGCCACTCTCCCTCAGAATCAAACAAGACTGACAAGCATATGGAAAAATGGATATGTTAGAAGGATATAGCGAGTACTATTCTGAGACACATGTTTCGCTCTGGAATATCCAGATCTGCAGTAACAATCACAAATCCTGAAGAGCAAGGTTGAATAGACAACTCGACGCAAGACATGTTGAGACCTTACAATCATATTTAGATTCCCAGAGAGTAACCTGTTCTCCAAGATACAACCATCCGGAATATCAATCCTCTGACCTTCGTTCGCCACAATGATGACAGTGCCACGCAGCGTAACATTGCGACCGAAATTCACGTCTCCAGTTACAGTCAGGTGATCAAGCTCGAGAATACGGGGGATCTTCTTGAATCGTTTCTGGAATTGTTGAATCTGTGACCGGATTCAGTAAAATGTCGTAAGATCACCATGTCGTCGATCGAACCTTTTTGAAGTGATCACCCAGCTTGATGACAGGTATAGTCTCGAACATCCTATTTTCATTGATGACCAATTGACCATGCTGGAGTGAATATATATCACTCTTGATTAAGAGAAGATCAGAGCAGCTTTTGACAGGTAAGAAACGTTTGCGAGGCACATTAATGCCATGTGCATTCCTGAAGTGCTTGATAGCAGCCCCAGCGGCAGTCTCGAGCTGGATGACTGCATGGCCATCATCAGTAGTTTTGGGGTTGACGATAATCTCGAGCTCGAGACCTTCATTCTCCATGATCCGTTTGAGAGCTGGATGCGATGTAAGAATCGGTTCCAAAAGCCGAAGGCAAGAGTAAGTACCACGTAGGTCTATCCAGAGGTTGTTGGTGTTGAAGATCTTGAATTTACGGACTGGCAAGGGTGTCATGATTTCAAATTTGGGCACCAAAAATACGTACCAGACTTGAAATCTTCTACATGTTCTGAAGGAACCTGGGCAATCTCAAGCAAACGAACAGAACCCTCGTAATCTATTTTCGTAGTTCAGCTAGCGGACTATGTTGATCTGAACGGATATACCAATCAAAGTTCCACCCTGTCAGACTGTCAGAGCAAGATGACACACACATACGACATGAATTTACCTTGATATCGGCCTTGGTCTTGTCGGTGACCTCCATGATAAACTCGGCTTGATTATCAATCATGTACTGAAGAATGCTCTCGTCGACACTAACGAATGATTAACTCGAGGAAGGGCGAAGCGAAGGACGTGCTTACACAGCGCCAAGATTATCCGAGTTGGAAACGAAGAGGTACTCTTTGCCCTCGGCGAGAAGCTGGTCAAGGACGCCAGAGTGCATAAGGGCATTATAGAGATCTCCATGGCCTGGGGGGTACCAGTTGGCCTTGTCATCATCGGCGCGTTTGGGGCAGGGAAGGAGAGTTTCCTTATAGATACGGGGATAGCGGGACTGATTGAAGGTCGTGATGCGGAGTTGTTGGTTAGCATATTTTTTTATGATACGAAGGGTATCCTCGTGGGTATTGAAGGAAGTCATGAGAATGAGCGGCACATCAACATGATTGGCGGTGTTGAGATGTTCGATCTGCCTGACAGTGAGATCTAGGAAAGTCATGTCGTTTTTGACCTCGAGCGCACTCTTAGCGCCGGTCATACCTAGGAGAGGGACATCGGTGACACAGAGACAAAGAGAGAAACGAGATACCCATGGAAGTACCGAGGCCACCGTTGACCTTGAGGACGGCAAGTTTGTTGAGGTTGTTGACATCGTTAGCCTTGGGGAGATTAGCATAGGGGACGATCTGATCGGCAGCAGGAGACTTGATACGATCCCAGTCGCTGAAAGCAAGTCAGGGGAGATGAGGGTGTGATAACGTGATACCTACAGATCGACGTGCTTGGCGCGTTCGGTGAGGTAGCGGGTGAAGAGATAGAAGAATGACTGCATCTCGGTGTCGAAGGCCTGATAATCGGTCAGCGATCTGGACAGCGAGAAGGGGTGTTAGATGGACCTTGCGGGTCTGAGGATCGGTGACACCAGAGACAAGGCTGCTGAGCTCATTGCGCATGGCCTTTGCGGCGACGCCGGTGGTGGCAGTCTTGAAGTCCATGTGGCTGGTGCCGCGAGCGCGGACAGGGTAGGAGTCGCTACGGGGCATGAGGGAGGCAGACATGTTGATGTAGACGGGAGAGGTGGTGGTGGTGGAGATGAGAAGGGGGGCAGAATTTGTGCGGGCTAATCGAGTGGGGGGTCGGTGACGTCTGGGGCCCGGGTTATCAGTGTTCTGAGGCTCCGGGTCAGTATTCTGAGGCTCTTCACTGATTGGCTCGCAGGTGCGAAAACTAAACATCTCTTCGCTTCAATCTTCTTATGTTTTATCCAAGTACCATATGGGCAACTTGCCTTGATCTTTTCCATTCGTTTCCCTCTTTAGTAATATTCTGTACAAGTGGCGCAAAATGCAAGGTCATTTTCAATTCTATAGGCAGAGTGTTCAGCATAGTTTGGTTGGTATCATTGGGGCTCGTTTGTAGTCAGAGAAACAGCTTTTGACGGTATCTTTGGTTTCTCCCAGGGAGATATCACTATTCAAACGTGGCGTGTGTTTGAATACGAACTTGAGGTAGAGCCCAATACAAAAATAGTGTCCTTAGTATTCATTACAGGTGGCCTAGGATTGGTGTACAGAGCACAGTGTATCAAGCTATCATACCAGAGGTATAAGGGATGAGGGTAACTTACTCTTACCCGCGACTTAAAGGTAAGCCAAGAGCAGTGATATTAAATATGCGAAGCGTCGTTTTGGCGGGATTAAATACCTAAACGATGGTCCATTCAGTACGCACATTGGAATGAGTCATATACTCGGGATCTAGATCCTTCGAGGTGAATTACAACCGTAGACAAAGGGCATAAAATGTATATGACTTGAGATTACATAGCATCGTTCGATAGTCCATGAGTTGGTCAATCAGACCGAAACAAAGCAGGTAATGATTACAAAAATGGCGATAGGGAATACAGCAATATCGCCAACATCGTGAAGGACATGGCTCCATAATCTTCTCTTTGAACATTTGTTCGACCTTTGCACAAAGAGGCGTCCCAAGCCTAAAGGCAATCGTCGACGACTACCAAAACAATTGACAGAACCTAAACTTGTAACAGGATTCGGTAGGTGTTTTGAGGACATGGAAATATGTTCGTTAGCATCATCTCGGGGTGATCTCCGTGCTCGAGTCACAGCAGCACAGATGACGATGACAAGAGAAAGTAGGAAGCATGGGATGTACACGTTGAGGTATATCCCTAATTGATCTGGAAGGAGACAAGGTACGTCGGCATAGGTCGGATGAAGGTCATCCCAGTAGGAAGCAGGAAATAGGGATAAGAGCTGGAAAGCGGGTCTTCGGACGTTCATTGCCATGGATAGAGATTTGACAGTGACCTCCCGCACGGGTTGAGAGATGATGGCCTGATGAATATGTTCACAGTAGTCATGGTCATCGCCGCTTGTGAAGTTCTTAGCTTTAATGAGAAACTCGAACTAAAGAGAACACACCTGAAGACAACTATCGGTCGGATCTGATCCAATAAATAGAAAGTCGCCTGTTTTCCTAACGTGTTCTGATAGCCAAACCCGACACCAGGCCGTATTGTTCCTTTCTCTCGAAGTGGGCCGCAGCGTTTTCCATCAGGTCGATATAAAGGTATATGAGTGAAGAGGACGAGTGGATTTGGACCATTGACTACACAGCATCTTAAGCGAGGACACGGTGCAAGACTTGGAAACAAACAATACCATCATGTATCTTCCTTATAAACTCAAAAGAATGACCTATCTTCGGTTTCCACTCATTAAATGGTTTTGCTTTGCCCTCACGCTCGTAATCTTCTCGCACAAAACCAGGGGCATCAAAAAGCACCACCGTATGATTTGCCAAAGTAAATTTATCATTCAGAGGGCCAAAATGCGTAGTGTACCGCTTGAGTGCATTGCGAGAGAATCCCGTTTGATACTGTATTCTGTGGAAACAGATGAGGGCAAGTGTTCACGGTGAATTGTTGAACAAGGAGCTCACCCCGTGTCATGATTTCCGGGTATGAAGTAATGCGGTACCTCCTTTTGTGCGCGAAAAATACCCTTGAAACGAGTATAATATTCTTCATATCTATTGGAGAGATGAGCGTTGTGTGCGGTGTCTGAATATCAAAGCATACTCGGCATCAGACATTTCCATCCGCCCACCATCCATCATATCTCCAAGGAAAATAACAATGTCAGGATTCTTCGACGTCGCCGCTAGCCAATTCTTCCGAAGGTTGAGATTGACGACGAGCCGGGCTAGATAGGATAAGAAGGCAAATCGGTCGGGATAGGATCGATGATCCAGAATTTGTGGGTCCGCGACGAGGAGAACATGGGCAGGGGACGTGCCATCTACATTTGGCTAGATAAGAAGGTAAAGTGGTGTTTGAAATCTCGTGTTTGCAATTCCTTGCTGGAGGACATACCAGTCCAGTGGTGTTGTGATCTGGCCAGTGGCATGACCTTGCAGATTTTTTAAATATGAGATACTCATACCAAAAGGCAAGAACTATCCAAGCCAAACGGAGTATGTTGACCACTCGACGTTGTCGAGGTAGCAAATTCATGAGGGCATATACTTTACAAGGCGACTGTTGGAAAACGAGAGGGAAGTACAATCATGATGCCTGAAGGTGTTTGTGACCGAAGGAAGTCCATTTCTTTCTCGTTCTTCTGATCCTCAAACAAAATGTGAGAATTATTATCCCTCTTGCGACCACTATAGACCATTCAATTATTTTAAAGTCGATATCTAAGCGGACTCAGAGTATATGATAAGAGACTCTGTGCTTTGCGCATTGGCCACAGCAGTCATCAATGCAGCCAGATGGACTACATATCTGGTCTTCTACGTCCATTAATGGTGTCCGCCAGAGCCATGGGCGCCCTCAACGACAGGGTGACGACCCTAGGAGGCAAATTAGTTTTGACCATAACAACACATTTTGTAAAAGCGTACGATGAGCTTGGCACCATCTCGTCTATGACCGTTGGCCGTGTTAAGCGTCATTGCTTACATCTCTGATAAAATCTGCTCTCACCTCGCTCTGTAGAAGATAAAGAACCACATCATCGCACCAAGTCCCTTCGCAAGAAATTGATGCTTGAATCCTGGAACGTAGGGGTTGAATCTCGGTGCTGCGATACGTTCATTTCATTCAGCAATGAACGGAGTTGGCACTCACAATAACCTCCGCTTGCCATTGAGGATGCTTTCGGAGAACGAGTTTGTTTTTGTTTGTACCATAAATGTATGTAGAACCATGTTCCTTTCACAACTCTCCCATGGAGATTGGTTCTAAGCGAAAACGCGATCTTGGTTGTCCCAGGATCACCTTCCATACTTCAGATAGGACTTTCGACCGTCTCTTGAGAGGTGACTTGTTTCCTCGGGTCTTTTATGCTTATGGTTGACATTGTCGGACTCAGAGGACTCACTCGAGGAGTTGAAAAGTGCTGTTAGAGCGAAGTTGGGATTCGGAGAAAATGCCAAAATTACACTCTCTCAAATGAGAAGTGGTTCCGACGTTATTTTGGAGGATGGTAAGTCCCGAATCTTCATCCTGTTCCCATACTTATCACACTTTTAGAGGATGACTTTGACGCCTTTTATCATTTCTTGCATTCGTCTGGTACAGCCTGTGTAAGAGTCACTATCGAACAAACTACTCATGGAAACAAAAGAGTACGCTTCGTTAATACACCTGGATGAAGATACACTCATTATTCTTCTAGCCAATACCATCCTCGAAAAAGAAGAAGATAGAAATTGCACCGCAGTCTTCGTCAGTTCAGACTAGTTCAAGCCTCACCCCTACCACTTCAGCCGCAGCCTCTACTTCCAGGAAACGAGGAGTGTCTTTCGTTCAGCCTGACGGTAGTAAATCCGCTGAAGAGAATGCAGCTGATGCGCCGTCCGTTAAACACCATGAAACTATTGCAACTACTACAGAGCCATCGGATATTTATGCTTCCGCAGCCCTACCTCCTGCACATGTACCCAACAGCACAACAAGTACTGCTCCGACTTTACATGGGGACATTAATCCTTTGACCTCAATCATTACCGAGCCTTCATCTGTACCTCCGCCTCAAGAAGGAAAGAAGCCGAACAAAAGGAGAAGAAAAGCTACCAAAGAAAGCCTCTTGAAAGTACCTGAAATTGGTTCTGCAGATGTTACTCGAAAGGAAGCAGACGAGCCTCCCAGGCAAACACAAACCTCAATGGAACATGCTCAGCAAGCTTCAACATTGAAGGCGATGGTGGCCACGCCAGCCAAGGAGTCGTCTGTCAGTGTTAGTGGAGCCCAGATAGGTCTGTATAGATGTATATCTCTCATCCCAGTTTTTCTAAAGCTCTTCCTAGATGCTAAAGTTAAGGAGACCCAGCCCTCCACAGGGAATCTGCCAATTCATTTAACCCCTACCCTCGATAATGAAGAACTACGAACTGACTCAAAACGTCCAAAAGAACGTGCGAAGTTGAAGTCAAAAATGCGAAAAAAGATAACTAGCGCAGGTTAGCTTGCCTCCGCACAATCCGGATGACGAGTAACAATGTCATGTAGTAGATTCTGAAACGAGTGACACAATTTCTCCAGTGCGAGCTTTCCATTTGGAAGAAAGTATAAATGCCGTAACACAACTCATGATTGGGAAATATATGGCGCCAGAGCTATCAACAGATGAGGTGACAGCTGCGGCACCGAGTGAAGTACCGATCAAGAGCCAGTCAGCTATTGTCCAACCAACTGCTATACCTTCAAATCCAAAGCCAGATGCTAAGCCGACTTGCCCTTACTGTGGTAAATCTTTGACTCACGATCGGTCCCGTTGTCCGATAATCAGAGCCAAAGATCCCAATGTCATTGGGCAGCGGATAGCTGAGCTCAAGCAAAACACTACCGACAACGTTGGTGCGCACGCAATTGAGGTTTTGGAGAACGCACTTCTGAGAAAACAAGGAGCGACGGTCAAAAAGAAGGCATCCTCTAATGTAAGTAGCGATGATGGACCTCGAAAAAATAGATCTTCATTAATTGACTTTCTGCCAGGCTGCTTCCTCAGCTTCTGTAAAACCTGTTCCTCCTGCCAAGCCTCTTCTGACAGTAGACAAGATATCATCAACCACGAAGATGACTCCTGCCGTACCCCCGTCATCTTTTTCTCCAAGTTCACGCAGTTTTCCAGAAGGAAACGACCGTCTACAAAAGCCAAACACAACGCGAAAGTCTCCCCCGTATGAACCTGCCTCGCGAGTTTCTCCATCTCAGAAGTCCTCATCCCCATCACTCGTATCCCAAACCTCTCCAAGACAAACATTGAAAGATATGCCTGCTGCGGACAGTGAAAGCCAGTCACAGGATCCGTCAGAGACAGAATCGTCAGAGGCAGAATCATCCCATACACATACAGAGGCCCAAGCAGGTTCTTCAGTCAGCGACATCCGTGAAGACAGCAATAAAGAAAGTTCTTCTGAAGGTGAAACAACATCTGCTCTGCATTCTCGCCAGCTTGACCCAATCTACTCCGTCAATATATCAGGTTACAGTGACAAGGATTTGGAAGCTATTATCCGGGGACCTGGAGATCCGCTAAAACCCACAGACTGGCTATCTTCTGAGTCAAGCGAAGACGAAGAGATTGAAGACATTCGACCGGATGATAGTCCAGAGGAAGAACAAGAGTTCAGGCGTTCTCTGGAGCCTCAAAAGCCCTACGTGCTCGGGAATGAATCCTCAGACGAGGAGGTAGGCGATAATAATGGGAGTGAAAGTGACAATAGTGAAGATAAGACGGTCCATAGCCACAAACCGATGACCTCAATACCCCCCATCGTCGCACATGTTGAAATTCAGGATGGATTCCGAGAAACACAGCCAATACCGCTCCCAGTTCCCGAGCGCTTTCAGCCTCCGCAGGCCGGAACCTCCTTCCAAGAGATGAGTCAACGACTGGGTTCTATGGAGTCAGACAAAGGGGGTAATGACGCATTTGAACAAGCGCTGGAAGAAGAAAATACAGTACTTGGTCTTGCTCAACAAGGACCATCACATTCCTCAGCCAAGGGGGTAACATCGCAATCTCCTCGGATATCTCCAGAACCCGACCAAATTGGTGGCGTTGAGGTAAAAGAGTCGGATCCCACTGAGTCTGAGGCCAACAATCCTGAAACAAACCTTTCAGAGGTTGAAGAGGCTGAACCTGCCCAAGTCACAGGGTCTGATCCCATAGAAGCACCGGAAACTCTCGACCCCCATGACTCTCATGCTCGTCAAGGAAGCCTCATCGAAGATTACGAAGGTTCTACCCCAGCTTTACCACTTCCAGGATCCTCAATCGCAGAGCCCGAACGGGCAGCCACGCCGAAGCCGGGCATCTTTGGTAGAATGAAGAACCATATGAAATTGGCTCGCGAAGAGCAAACTTCGAGTTTGAATT